>OFGE01003301.1_pt1 | contig 10777 bp, 7 predicted proteins | sample 1521681 | NCBI WGS metagenome assembly OFGE01 (sample SAMEA3504093, study PRJEB24116) | mouse gut metagenome | biome: mouse gut; feature: mouse-associated habitat; material: faeces | place: Denmark | collected 2011 | reverse complement strand
TGCTAGATTCAGCGGTTCCGTGCAATATAATGACAGACGTTGGATTATTGTACAACCAGCATAAAACATTGCGTAAATTTACGCATAGACAGTTGTCTGGATATACTTATAAACATTTAAGGGAGGAAGTGGTTTTATGACGGCAACGGATAACCTTGGGCTTGTGAAAGAGAGCGAAGATGATTTTTACGACATAGAAACGCTGAATGCCAACTTGGATAAAATAGATTCTGGGTTTTGTAGGGTTCCTTGGTTTGGGGTCTGCGGCAGCGACAAGGAGGCGGTGGAGAAGGAGGTGGACTTGGAAGGGTTCCGGCTGTTTGACGGCGCGCGGGCCGTTGTTTATTTTTCCTATGGGAACACGGTGGAAAACATCACTTTGGACGTGAATGGGACGGGCGCGGCGCCTGTGCATTACAATGGGAATCCAGTGCCGGCGGGTTACATTAAACAGGCTGGCGCGTATGAATTTGTGTATTACTGGAATTATTGGCGCGTGGTTGGGGACTTGGCGCAGGCACAGGTGGACAGGCTTGGGGAGCGGATTGGCGCCTTAAGTCCTTCGGATATTGGGGCGGCAAAGAGTAATATTTATGGGGAAAATTCTATCTACCTTGGAAGGGGCTTCAATGAGGGTGGGTATTGCAGCAGCACATGTGGGAATACCCCAAAAGCGGATGGGAACTTTTCATGCTCTTTTGGCGGGATAGGCAATGAAGCGTCAGGCGACAGTTCGGCAGTCCTTGGAGGGGAGAGGAACATAGCGAGTGGCGAGAAATCCACAGTCATTGGGGGAGAAACGAATGTGGCAAGCGGTGAATGTTCCCATGCGGAAGGGCTTAACACAAGAGCGGGCAACTACGCATCCCATGTATCCGGCAAATACAATAAAACAATGATAACGGGCGGAAACGGCGCAAATCAAATAGGGGATGCGTTTGTAATTGGGAACGGCACAAGCGGCTCTAACAGGTCAAACGCCCTCCGCGTGACCTATAATGGGGATATTTTAGGGACAAAAGCCTTCCAGTCCTCCGGGGCGGACTATGCGGAGTACATTAAGCCATGGGCAGACGGGAACCCAGACAGCGAAGATCGGGTAGGGTATTTCGTAACCGTTAAGCATGGCCTGCTCCATAAAGCCAATGGGGGCGATTATATTGCCGGAATCATATCCGGCGCCCCTTCCGTCGTCGGGAATGCCGATGAGGATTATTATTGGCGTTATGAGCGTGACGGGTTCAATAGGATTGTTATGGAAGGCGTCCCTGAGACAGCCCAGATGAAGGACGAAAACGGGAGCCCAATGTTTGATGGGGAAACGCATGAACCCATAATGGCAGAAACAGGGAAAATAATCCCAAACGCGCGCATGAAGCTGTCCGAGGGCTACGACCCGTCCTTGCAGGATTCCTACATACCGAGGAAAGACAGGAGGGAATGGGATTATGTCGGCATGTGCGGCGTGCTTCCGGTTCGGGACGACGGGACGTGCCTTCCAGACCATTACTGCAAATGCGGGCGGGATGGGGTTGCGACGTTTGCGGCAGAAAGGGGGTTTGACACATATATGGTGGTTGAGAGGGTCTCAGAAAACATTGTCAGCGTGGTTATGAAATAAACGCCGGGGAGGTAATGGAAAAATGGAAGGGGTTTTATTACAGACATACACGGTCGCGTTGCCAGTAGTGCTTACGTCTGTTTTGGGCTACATCGTTTGGCTGTTGAAGCAGCAGAAAAAGGACAGGGACGCGAACAGCCGGGGCACTATGCTTATGCTCCGGGCGAAGCTGATTGAGTACCATAAGGACTGGACGCAGCGGGAATATGTGACGAAGCATGGGCTTGAGAATTTCTTGGAGATGTACGATGCGTACCATGAGCTGGGAGGGAATGGCATGGTGACGCATTTGCTGGAAGAAGTTGAGGAATTGCAGATTAAAGGATAGGAGGATTGATTTTATGAAAAGAAGAGTGGAGAAAGGCACAATAATAAGGACTGCCATTTTGGCGTTTGCATTGGCAAACCAGACATTAATTGTCAGCGGTTTTCACCCGCTGCCATTTACAGAAGATGAATTTGGGCGGGCAGTGTCCATGCTGCTGACGGCGGGGGCTTCCGTCTGGGCTTGGTGGAAGAACAACAGTTTCACGCAGGCGGCGATAAAAGCGGATGAGCGGCTTAAGAAACCGTGGCAGTAGGGATTGGAAGCTTTAAAAAATGAAATAGGGGAATAACTCCGAATTAGGCTCTATCTGATTTATTTAGGGGATGGAGCTGTTTCTGTGGTTTCTCTTTATATAAACAATGTGGCGTATTGTAAAATGGTTTCCAATAGTTAAAAAGAGCTTGGGCACAGGCTCTTTTTAGGCAGATGGAAAGTAAGCGTAAAGTTAATTTAGAAGGTTTTTGCGTATTGACACACAATTACAGCGTAGTTATAATGTGATTATGGAAAATATAATTTTTGAATGGGATGAAAATAAAAACCGGATAAATAAGGCAAAACATGGAATTGATTTTGATGAGGCAAAAACAGTGTTTTATGATGGGAATGCAGTTTTGTTTGATGATCCGGAGCATTCCATGGAAGAAGACAGATTTTTAATTCTTGGGGTTTCTAAATATGAAAATTTGTGTATCGTAAGCCATTGTTACCGTGGCGGGGATAATGCAATCCGAATTATTTCAGCAAGAAAAGCGACTAAAAACGAGACAAAGACTTATAACAGATATGCAGGAGGTGGCGTTTATGAGGGCAGAATATGACATTGAAAATCTAAATCCGAGGAAAAACCCTTATTTTAAAGGATTAAAAGAACAGGTTACAATCAATATTGATAACGATACGGTTGATAACAATACGGCAGATAACGGACAAGGCACATCCGGAACAGATCCGGATCAGACGCAGAATCCTCCCCAGGAAGGTTCGAAGCCGGATTCAGATCAGACACAGGAACCCTCAGATCCGTCCGCAGAAGAGCCGGATGATTCCGCAGATGAGGAAGATGAGACAGACGAGACAGACCCACCGGCAGAAGGGGTCAGGACGCTTTCCGGTGCATGGGTATTGAATGGGGCAGGATGGTGGTTCGCCTGTGAAGACGGATCATGGCCTGCAGGTGAGATTGCTGAGATCGGCGGAGCAAGATATGCGTTTAACGAAGCCGGTTATATGATTACCGGGTGGTATCAGAATGAGAACGGCTGGTTTTATTTTGACGGAAGCGGAGCGATGCATACGGACTGGCTGCTCTTAGGAAATACCTGGTATTATCTGGATGCGGGAGACCAGGAACATCCCGGACGTATGGTGGCAGATTGTGAGAAAGTGATCAGAGGATCAAGATATTTCTTCACGTCGAACGGAGATATGCAGACCGACTGGGTTCTTCGTCCGGAAGGTTGGTATTATGTAGACAAAGGCGGAGGGATCCGTAAAGGTTGGTTATTGCTTGGAAACGTATGGTACTATCTGGATGGGGAGAATGCAGAGTATCCCGGGCTGATGTGCGAGGACGAATGGAAGAAGGTCAACGGAGCATGGTACTATCTGATGGATGGCGGAGCGATGGCGCAGAACTGGCTACGGCAGCCGGAAGGATGGTATTATCTCGGAGGAGACGGCGCAAGGAAGGCTGGCTGGCAGTTGATCGGCGGAGCATGGTATTATCTGGATGGAGAGAATACAGAGCATCCGGGACTGATGGTGGAAGAGAACTGGAAAGAGATCGGCGGAAAATGCTATTATCTGACCGGAAGCGGAGCGATGGCAGTAAACTGGCTGTCACGTCCGGAAGGAAAGTATTATGTCGGTTCAGACGGCGCCAGAAGGACAGGCTGGCAGAAGATCAGCGGTAACTGGTATTACTTCTATACAGAGGATGATCCGGATGGTAACAAATGCGGTGTCATGGCAACGAATACGGTGATCGACGGATGGAACATCTCGGCAAGCGGGATCGGAACCAATGGTACGCCAGGTGCGTCTCCGGGTGATGTGCCGGGAGGAGAATCCGGGGATATCCAGAGTAAGATTGCTTATATCGAGCAGTTTAAAGGAGTTCCATATGTTTTAGGCGGTAATACAACAAGCGGCTGGGACTGCAGCGGGTTCACCTGGTGGGCACTGAAATATCTGGGTGTGTCTAACCCACCAAGAACGGCATTGCAGCAGTCGATTGGCGGTATTAATGTCAATAAGAACAATATGAGCGAGTGGAAACCGGGAGATATTCTGGTATATACAGCAGGCGGAGTTGTAAACCATGTGGCTCTTTATCTGGGGAACGGGCAGTTGATGCATGCCTTAAATCCAGAGATTGGCACTACAATCCAGGGTGTAGAGAATTATGAGCAGTGGGATAGCAGGAATCAGTTGGCATTGGTAAGACGTTATCTGTAATATATAATCTGTAACGGCAGGAGGAGTATGTGATGAGAATGACCGAGAGGAGTATAAGCATTAGGGCATTTCGTTTTCCCATATTGTTGCTTGGCGTACTGGCAGTCTTGTGGTTCGCGGTACAGCCTGTACATGCGGAACAGGAGACGGAGACTGCGGGCGCGTCCTTGGGGAAAGATACGGGGACGGAGGAGTCTATGACAAGAAGCCATGCCAGGGCTGTGGAAGGCTGGGTTCAGGTAAGCGGCGGACGTTGGCGGTATCGTTACAGCGATGGGGCATATGCTGAAAAGTGTTGGCTGAAAATAAACGGCGCCTGGTATTATTTTGATCAGGATGGTTACTGGGTGGACGATAATACACACGAGAGCGGCAGCCTGAAGGGAATCGACGTATCTGCCTGGCAGGGGAAGATCGACTGGCAGGCAGTCAAGAACGACGGCATCCAGTTCGCGTTTGTCAGGATCGGACACGGCGCGCATGTGCTGGATACTTATTACAGCCAGAATATGAAGGGGGCGCAGGAGGCGGGAATCCCCGTCGGCGTGTATATGTACAGTACGGCAAAGAACGAGGCGGAAGCCATCGCCGACGCACAGTTTGTGATCCGGAATATGGAAGGCTATCTGGTATCGTATCCGGTGGTGATCGACCTGGAAGATGCCAGCCAGGATTCTCTGAGTAAATATCAGTTGGGAAGGATCGCGAAGGTGTTCTGTGACGAGGTACGGGCGGCAGGCTATACGCCGATGCTTTACTGTAATGAGAACTGGTATAAGAACCGTATTGATGTCAGCCAGATCACAGATGTGGAGAAATGGATCGCGCGGTGGAATGTCCGATATGATACATCCATACCGAGAGGAATCTGGCAGAGCGGTGTCGGACGGATTCAGGGAGTTAACACGAACGTAGACATTGATTTTGGATATAAAGATTACACGCAGATCGTGACGCCGCGTACCCGTTATGCGGACGGATATCGTATGACAGCCGGCACATGGGTGCAGGACCGGCATGGTTGGTGGTATAACTATTATACAGGCGGTTATCCTGCACAGGCATGGGAACTCATCGGCGGTACCTGGTATTGGTTTGATTCGGACGGCTATATGGCGACGGGCTGGAGGAATATCGACGGAACCTGGTACTATCTGACCAGTTCAGGAGCGATGGCAACCGGATGGGTACAGGTGGGAAATACCTGGTACTATCTGAGTGGTTCGGGAGCGATGCTGACCGGATTCCAGACGATAGGAAATGCAGTGTACTATCTGGACGAGTCCGGAGCGATGGCGACAGGCTGGAGGCTCATGGACGGGACGTGGTACTATTTCCATAGTTCGGGAGCGATGGCGACCGGATGGATGCAATTAGGAAATTGGTATTATCTGGATCCGACAGACGGAAAGATGGCGGTTGGGTTCAAGACGGTCGGGGATGCGGTATATTATCTGACCGAGTCCGGAGCGATGGCGACAGGCTGGAGACTTGTGGACGGCGTATGGTATTATTTCCATAGTTCGGGAGCGATGGCGACCGGATGGATGCAATCAGGCAATTGGTATTACCTGGATCCTGCGGACGGAAAGATGGCGGTTGGGTTCAAGACGGTCGGGGACGCGGTGTATTATCTGACTGAGTCCGGAGCGATGGTGACAGGTTGGAGACTCGTGGACGATACATGGTACTATTTCGAAGCATCCGGGGCAATGGTGACAGGCTGGCTGCAGCTTGGAGATGTGAGATATTACCTGGCGGAAGACGGGAAGATGCTGACTGGTCTTCAGACCATAGACGGGGTAGAGTATGAATTTGATACGAGCGGAGCATGCATCTCATAGCGTCGGTACGTATGTCTTACAGACGCAGAGTATACGTTTCATAAGAAGCATCGCTACAGGAATCTGATTGTTATAAAATGTTACAAAATATTAAAAAAGATTGACAAACATATTAACAATGGAGTACTCTTATTAATAAGGATTACGGTTATAAAAGGAGGTAGAGTATGAATAGGAAAAGATTAACGGCGTTATTATTAGTTGCAGGACTGAGTATATCTCAAGTCATGATGGTTTCGGCGACGGATCAGTCTCAGGAGAGTGTGTCCCCAACTGCAGAGCAAGGCGAGGCGGGAGCGGATAACACGGGTACAGAAGATAAGGCAGATCCTTCCGATCAAGATAATGGTCAGAATTCCGATTCAGGAAATGAAAATACAGATCCGGACGGTACTGGGGATCCGGGCGGAGAAAACGGTGGTTCGGGAAATGAAGGAGAAGATACGGAATCGGGTGATGGCGCTTCCGACGGCGAGGACTCAGGTGATGGAAATTCCGATGGCGAGGACCCAGGCGATGGAGGTTCCGACGGCGAGGATCCAGGCGATGGAGATGGTGACGGTGACGGAGAAGATTCAGGCGATGGAGATGATGACGGAGAAGACCAGGTTCTTGAGGGGACTTGGATTCTGTCAGGAAATCGTTGGTGGTATCAGTGCAGCGACAGTTCATATCCAACGAATGGAATCTATAATATAGGGGGAACGAACTATGTATTTGATGCAGATGGCTGGATGAAGACGGGCTGGCATCTGGATGAAAATACCTGGTATTATTTTGACGGAAGCGGAGCGATGCACAAAGGATGGCTCTTGTCAGGAAAGACATGGTATTATCTGGATTCGCAGGACGGAAAGATGTATGCGGACGGAGCCTACGATATAGGGGCAGATACCTATTCCTTCAATGGGTCAGGAGAGATGAGGACAGGTTGGTATCTGGATGATAAGATCTGGTATTATTTCGATCCGTCCGGAGCAATGCACAGAGGTTGGCTGCTGTCAGGGAATACCTGGTATTATCTGAATCCGGAAGACGGAAAGATGCATGCGGGCGGAAACTACGATGTAGGGGCAGATACCTATTCTTTCTATGAGTCCGGTGCAATGAGGACAGGCTGGTATCTGAATGATAAGATCTGGTATTATTTCGGCGGAAGCGGAGCGATGCACAAAGGATGGCTTTTGTTGGGAAGCACCTGGTATTATCTGGATCCATCTGATGGAACCATGCACGCGGACGGTATCTCGGAGATCAAGGAAGTGAAGTATGCATTTGATAAATCCGGAGCAATGCTGACCGGCTGGGGACAGACGGAAGGCGACTGGTATTATTACGACGGAAACGGCGCTCAGGTCAAAGGCTGGGTGTATGTGGGGCAGAAATGGTATTATCTGGATCCAGAGGATGGTAAGATGTTCTCGAACGGTATGAAAGAGATCAAGGATGATACATATTGCTTTAATAAGGCAGGAGATATGGTGGTAGGCTGGTATCAATTTGTACGCTCTGCCGAGGAAGATCCGGATACGGGGATCAAGCACAAGTACAATACCTGGTATTACTGCACTTCAAGCGGTGCGATCAAGAAAGGATGGCTGTACTTAGACGAGAAGTGGTATTATCTGGATCCTGAAAAGGGACACATGTACGAAGGAAACGTCTACGAGATCGGCGGGATCAATTATGGCTTCGATAAATCCGGCGTTATGCAGACAGGTTGGTATGATCAGACAAAGACATTTACGAATTCTGAGACGGGAAAGACAGAGTCTTACGTTGTGAAATATTACTTTGATTCAAGCGGAAGAGCTTTCCATGGATGGGTATCAGACAACGGAGCATCCTATTGGATAGATGAAAAGGGTGTGATGGTTGCCGACGGTGTGTATAAGGTTGATAAAGACCGGTATGCAGAGTTTGATGCCGATGGTAAATGGTTGAAGTGGACAGAAGCACCGAAGGAAGAAAAAGGAAAATAGAGATATTAATATGAAAGGCTTGTCTCCTGATAAGGAGACAAGCCTTTTAAAATGACATACTGTCAGGAAAGAGTCTGAACACAGATGTAAGAGCCTGTCCTACTCTGTTGCACTGTCGTCTTTTACCTCACCGGTGCATACGCCGTCTTTGTCAAAGGTATAGTCTTTGCCGCCGATCGTATGAGTACCTTCACTGTACATTGTACCGTCTTCTGTAGCGAAATAATACTTCTTGCCGCCGATTTCCTGCCATCCTTTTACCATTGCGCCAGAATTGTCGAAATAGTACTTGGAGCCTTCAAAACCTTCGTCTGTATCTTCATACCAACCGGTTTTCATGATACCGTTTTTGTCAAAGAGGTATATTCTTCCGTCGATTCCGCACATCTCGTCAACGTACATCTGTCCGTCGTATTTGTCAAGGTAATACCAGTTGTTGTTGTACTGTAACCATCCTGTGCGGATCGCGCCTGAGGTTTCATGGTAGAACCATGTAATCTTCTTGGTGTTGTTGTCGTCTTCGTCGATCCATTCCTGTGCACGCCATCCGGTAGAGCCGCCGGTAAGCATAGCTCCGTTCTCGTCGAACTGATACAGAACACGGTCGATGCGGCGTTGTCCGTCATCATATTCGTTGTCTTTATCTTTGCAGTACATCTGACCGCCAGATTCTGTATAATACCAGGTGCCGTTGTATAACAGCCAACCCTTATGAGCTGCTCCGCTGGCGTCATGGTAGTACCAGTCGCTTCTTGTCTTTTCTACATCAACATACTCCTGTTTTTCGTCGTCCCATTCTGTGGTAGTGTACTTGTAAGTGTTCAGATACCATCCGGTGATCATAGCGCCGGATTTGTCGAATCTGTACTCCTTTCCGTCGATATTCCAGGAACGAGCAGAAGAATCATCTCTAGATTGATACATACTGTGGGAATATCTGTCCAGGAAATACCATTTTCCGCCGTCTAAAATCCAACCCTTCTGAGCGACTCCGTTAGCGTCTGCATAGTACCAGGTTGCAACGTCTTTATAGATAGGCTTTCCTGTCGTCTCGTCGGTTTTATCATATTCTTTCGACATATGTGCATACCATCCGGAAGTCATAGCGCCGGATTTGTTAAACAGATAGTCGGTTCCATTGATCTCGCGAACACCATCGGAAACCATATAACCGTTGTTCAGATAATACCAGGTATTGTTTTCCAACAGCCATCCGTCATGGGCAGCTCCGCTGGCGTCACAGTAATACCAGGTCACTTCTTTCTCTCCATAGTAATTTTCGCGCTCTTTGGAGTACCAGCCCACAACCATAGCGCCGGATTTGTCAAATGCATAATTTGTTCCGCCGATACTTGTGAAGGTATCCTGAGCCATTGAACCGTCAGGATCTGTGTAATACCATTTACCGTTCTCAAGCAGCCAGCCGCTATGAGGAGCGCCGCTGGCATCATAGTAATACCAGGTAGTCTCTGTTACTTTATTGCCTTCGCTGTCGGTGCGTTCGCTTTGATCTGCATACCATCCGGTCACCATAGCGCCGGAAGCATGAAATCTGTACCTCACACCGTCTATGTATCTGCTGCCATTGGTATTATCATACATATCTCCGTTGTAATCAAGATAATACCAGGTACCGCCGATCAACAGCCATCCGGTATGTCCGGCGCCGGTAGCAGGATCATAGTAGTGCCATGTAGTGTTTGTTACTTCATTGCCATCTGCGTCGGTGGTTGTGGTCTCTGTCTTCTGCCATCCGGTAAGCATCTTTCCGTCTTTATCGAATTCGAACATCGAGCCGTTAATTTCTACACGTGTGTCTTTTATGAGGCTGCCGTCGGAGTAAACATAAGTCCATACGCCATTCTCATACTTCCACATACCGTCCTCAATGCTCCAGTGAGTCAGTTTTTGGTCGTCGTCTTCGGTAACTTCCGGTTCTTCAACAGGAGCTTCCTCTATAGGCTCTTCCTCCACAACTGGTTCCTCAGTCTCTTCCTCCACAACTGGTTCCTCAGTCTCTTCTGGTACAACTGGTTCCTCGGTTTCTTGCATAGTATCCGGGGTTACAGTTGTATCCGGAGTTTCAGTAATATCCGGGGTCTCAGTTGTATCTGGGGTTTCAGTAATATCCGGGGTCTCAGTTGTATCCGGAGTTTCAGTAATATCCGGAGTTTCTGTCGTATCCGGAGTCACCGTAGCGTCAGGCGCCTGAGTCGTATCCGGTGTCGTCGTTGCATCCGGAGCCTGTGTTGTATCCGGAGTTACCGTCGTATCCGGATCTTGTGGAGTTCCTGCGTCATTTTCTACAGGGACTGCAGTGTTGTCTGCTGCGAGGACAGTCGGAGTTTGTGCAAATACAAGTCCGGCAGCCATAAAAGCAGCCATGAATCTGAGCTGATTTCTCTTCATCTCTTTTTTCCTCCTTATGATTATAAAATTTAGATTCTATTTTATTATAATATTAATTACGAAAACTTGTCAATTAAATAAACAAATTATTTACATAATTTGCCAATTATCAGATGATTGCGGATAACAATGT
>OFGE01003300.1_pt1 | contig 10777 bp, 9 predicted proteins | sample 1521681 | NCBI WGS metagenome assembly OFGE01 (sample SAMEA3504093, study PRJEB24116) | mouse gut metagenome | biome: mouse gut; feature: mouse-associated habitat; material: faeces | place: Denmark | collected 2011 | reverse complement strand
GGCAACCGCAAAACATGGCAAATATTACTTCCGACCTTTCGGTTCGGAAGTAATATCATGGCCTTATCCCACGAAATCCACCGGCTGGACAGCTGGGACACAGGAGGCGTCTCATATGGGCGGCATCTATATGTCCGCCGATCAGCTGATCGGCGGAACCCCTCTGCTGGAGCTGAAGCGCATAGAGCGGGAGGAGGGCCTGGAGGCCCGTATTCTGGCGAAGCTGGAGTACTTCAATCCTGCCGGCAGCGTAAAGGACCGGGTGGCCAAGGCCATGCTGGACGACGCGGAGGCCAGGGGCCTGCTGGACCCCGGCTCCGTCATCATCGAGCCCACCTCCGGTAATACCGGCATCGGCCTGGCCTCCGTGGCCGCCGCCCGGGGCTACCGCATCATCATCGTCATGCCGGACACCATGAGCCTGGAGCGGCGTCAGCTCATGACGGCCTACGGGGCCGAGCTGGTGCTCAGCGACGGCGCCCAGGGGATGGAGGGGGCCATCCGGCGGGCGGAGGAGCTGGCGGCGGATGCCTTCGGGGCGGCCTACGCCTTCCTCATGGTGGGCGGCACCACGTCCTCCGTCCAGAGCATGGTGCTTGCCGTCTGCAAGAAGGGGGACAAGATCATCCTGCCCAGGAATGTCCACAGGAGCGTCATCAATGCCCTGGTGCTCTGTGGGGCCATACCCATATACGTGAATCCGGACATGGACAGCCGCCTGGGCATCGCGCTGGGCATGAAGCTGTCCCAGGTGGAGCGGACGGTTTCCGAGCACCCGGACGCGGTGGCGGTATTGGTGAACAATCCCACCTATTACGGCATCTGCTCGGATCTGCGGAGCATCGTGGCCCTGGCCCACAGGCACGGCATGAAGGTGCTGGTGGACGAGGCCCACGGGACGCATTTCTATTTCGGGGCGGACATGCCGGTCTCCGCGATGTCTGCCGGGGCGGACATGGCTTCCGTGAGCATGCATAAATCCGGCGGGAGCCTGACCCAGAGCTCCTTCCTGCTGACGGGGCCGGACATGAACCCGGGCTATGTGCGCCAGATCATCAACCTGACCCAGACTACAAGCGCGTCTTACCTGCTGCTGGCCAGCCTGGACATCTCCCGCCGCAACCTGGCCCTGCGGGGCAGGCAGGAGTTCGCCAAGGTGACGGCGCTGGCGGAGTATGCCAGAAAGGAGATTGGCGCGATTGGCGGCTACTATGCCTACGCTTCGGAGCTGATCAACGGGGACAGCATCTTCGACTTCGACAGGACGAAGCTGACGATCAACACCTTAGGGATAGGGCTGGCGGGCATCGAGGTCTACGACCTGCTGCGGGACGAGTACGATATCCAGATGGAGCTGGGGGACATCGCCAATGTGCTGGCCTACATCTCCATCGGGGACAGGGAGCGGGATACGGAGCGCCTGATCGGGGCGCTGGAGGAAATCAAGCGCAAATACGGCAGAAGCAATGCGGACATGTATGCGCAGGAATATATCGAGCCCAGGGTGGCGGTGTCGCCCCAGAGCGCATTTTATGCGGAGAAGGAGTCGCTGCCGCTGATGGAGACCAGGGGGCGGATCTGCAGCGAATTCGTGATGTGCTACCCGCCGGGGATTCCCATCCTGGCACCGGGGGAGGAGATCACGGATGCGATACTGGAGTACATCGTCTACGCGAAGGAGAAGGGCTGTTCCATGACCGGGCCGGAGGACGCGGGGATAGAGCGGCTGAACGTGCTGCGGGAGGAGTGGATGACATAGGAGGTTGCGGCGGTGAGGAGGGACGTGGCCCGTCTCTTCGGGATGCCGGGCAGGGACTTCCGGGCCCCGGCCTAAGGGGCGCATTGTGTAGGAGCCTTATTCCGAAGCGGTATTTATACTGCTTAACGATTTCACTTGCCGTGAAACCAGACTGCATAACGCTGACTGGTTCATTCGCATGATTACATTAGGCAGTATTCAGCGTTATGCAGTATATGTTTTTTTACCGCTGTGAGGACATGAGGGAAGTAGGGGAAGGAGCTCCGCCCAGGGCGGTATGGCGGGGCGGTTGCGTAAATCGCGCCTGAGCGCGAAGGAGGTGTGAGTATGGAATTATGGTTTTCGGAACAGCATACGCCGGATGTAAAGCTTTCCATCAAGGTGGAGAGGCAGCTATGCGGCGTGGAGAGCGGGTTCCAGCGGATCGATGTGTTCGAGTCCCCGGAGTTCGGGCGGTTCCTGACGCTGGACGGCTACATGATGCTGACGGAGAAGGACGAATTCATCTATCACGAGATGATGGTGCATGTGCCCATGGCGGTGCACCCGCGGGTGCGCAGTGTCCTGGTCATCGGGGGCGGGGACGGCGGCATCGTCAGGGAGCTGGTGAAGTACCCGGAGGTGGAGCGGATCGACCTGGCGGAAATCGACGAACAGGTGGTCACCGTATGCAGGCAATATCTGCCGGGAGTCTCCTGCGGCCTGGAGGACAGCCGGGTCCACATCTACTATGAGGACGGCATGAAGTTCGTGCGGCGAAAGGCCGATGAATACGACCTGATCGTGGTGGACTCCACGGATCCCTTCGGGCCCGGGGAGGCGCTGTTCACCAAGGAATTCTACGGGAACTGCTACAAGGCCCTGCGGGAGGACGGCATCATGGTGAACCAGCACGAGAGCCCCTTCTACGAGGCGGATGCCAAGGCCTGCATGCGGGCCCACAAGCGCATCGTGGAGAGCTTCCCCATCAGCAGGGTGTACCAGGCCCATATCCCCACCTACCCCTCAGGGCACTGGCTCTTCGGCTTCGCCTCCAGGAGATACCATCCGGTCCACGACCTGGACGGGGAGCGCTGGCTGGAGAGAGGGATCGAGACCAGGTATTACACGCCCAGGCTCCACATGGGGGCCTTCTGCCTGCCGGCCTATGTGGAGCGGCTGCTGCGGAAGGTGGAGATACACGAGGGGTAAGAGAGGGGCAGGCTTCGTGCTGATGCAAACCCAGTCATGATTGATTAGAAAAAAGATGTATGGAGACAGGCTGCGGTGAAGAGACATCGCGTATACGTCAAAAACAACCGCAATACTGATAGAGAATGAGGGAAGTACAGAAGATACAGCAGAGGGCAGACTTCGTGCTTATGTAAACCCAGCTTTGATTAACCAGGAAAAAGATGTGTAGAGACAGGCTGCGGTGAGGAAGCATGTTCGGGACTGGTACCCCGGTGCAGAGGAAGCATATCGGAATATTGGAAGAAGAAACGGAGAGAAGAAAATGGCTAAGATACTGATAATCGGCTGCGGCGGCGTGGCTGCCGTGGCTATCCAGAAATGTGCGAAGAAGGCGGATGTGTTCTCGGAAATCTGCATCGCCAGCCGCACGGTGTCCAAATGCGATGCTTTGAAGGAGAAGCTGTCGGGCACCACAACGGCGAAGATTACCACCGCAAAGGTGGACGCGGACAATGCGGAGGATCTGATTGCCCTGATCAAAAAGGAGCAGCCCAGGGCGGTGCTGAATCTGGCGCTGCCTTATCAGGATCTGACCATCATGGACGCCTGTCTGGCCTGTGGAGTGGACTATATCGATACGGCCAACTACGAGGCGGAGGATACGGAAGATCCGGCCTGGAGGGAGGTTTACGAGAAACGGTGCAAAGAAGAGGGCTTTACCGCATATTTTGACTATTCCTGGCAGTGGGCCTACAGAGAGCGTTTCGAAAAAGCCGGCATTACGGCCCTGTTGGGCAGCGGTTTCGACCCGGGGGTCACCAGCGTCTTCTCCGCCTATGCCCTGAAGCATTATTTTGACGAAATCCACTATATCGATATCATGGACTGCAATGGCGGTGACCACGGCTATCCCTTCGCCACCAACTTCAACCCGGAGATCAATCTGCGGGAGGTGTCCGCCAAGGGCTCCTACTGGGAGGACGGCCGCTGGGTGGAGACGGAGCCCATGGAGATCAAACGGGAGTACGACTTCGCCCAGGTGGGGAAGAAGGACATGTATCTGCTGCACCATGAGGAGATCGAGTCCCTGGCCAAGAACATCCCCGGCGTGAAGCGCATCCGCTTCTTCATGACCTTCGGCACAAGCTACCTGACCCACATGAAATGCCTGGAGAACGTAGGCATGCTGCGCACGGATCCTGTGCTGTTCGAGGGCAGGGAGATCGTGCCCATCCAGTTCCTGAAGGCCCTGCTCCCTGACCCGGCCTCCCTTGGCCCCAGGACGGTGGGCAAGACGAATATCGGCTGCATCTTCACAGGCGTGAAGGACGGGAAGGAGAAGTCGGTCTACATCTACAATGTGTGCGACCATCAGGAATGCTACAGGGAGCTGGGCTCCCAGGCCATCTCCTACACCACCGGCGTCCCCGCCATGATCGGGGCCATGCTGGTGATGGAGGGCATCTGGAAGAAGCCCGGCGTGTTCAATGTGGAGGAGTTCGACCCGGATCCCTATATGGAGGCGCTGAACGAGTACGGCCTGCCCTGGGTGGTGGAGGAGAATCCGGTTCTGGTGGATTAGACAATAAGTATGCCTGCTGGCATTGGATTGAAAATAGCGGGGAGGTCAGCTTCATGAATCAGGATACGCTCATGTTCTTTGAGGGAAAGCCGGAGGCCCTGGCGCTGTACCAGAACTTCGCCGAAAAGCTGTTTTCGGAGGTCGGCCAGGTGCAGGTCAGGGTGCAGAAGACCCAGATTGCATTTTCCAACGGCCATAACTTCGCCTTCGTGTCCTTCCTGCCTGTGCGGAAAGCGAAGGAGCGGCCGCAGCACTATATCGTCGTCACCTTCGGGCTGGGGCATCAGGTGGAATCCCCCCGCATCGACGGGGCAGTGGAGCCCTATCCCAACCGCTGGACCCATCATGTCCTGATCTCCAGGGAGGCGGAGATCGACGGGGAGCTGATGGGCTGGGTGAGGGAGGCCGCGGAGTTTGCGGCGCGGAAACGGCGGATGAGTTGAAAACGATGAGGGAAAAGGAATGGAGGAAAAAGGGATGAGGAAATTCGCGGTTTTATTGTATCCGGACTTCTCTTTGCAGGAGATAACCTGTCTTACATCTGCGCTCACGATCTGGTTCGGTGAGAAGATTGACTTTATCGCAAGCGAAAAGAAGGAATATGTAAGCGAGGAGGGTTTGTGTGTCCTCCCCACCAGGACAACGGCAGAAGCGAGGATAACAGATTACGACTGCGTGATTCTGCCGGGGACAGTCAACCCGCTGCCTGCGCTGTTCGATGATGGGCTGATTGATTTCCTCAGGGGCGGAATGCAGTCAGATATCGTATTCGCGGCTGTTTCTTCCGCTCCGATTTTGCTGTCTAAAGCGGGAATCCTAAACGGCAGGAAGTTCACCTCGGGGTATTTCATGCAGATGGCAGACGCTTTTGCGTTTGTGGAAAAAGATAATTTCATACACAAGGGAGTGGTTGAAGACGGAAATGTCATAACGGCTGTGGGCATGTTCTTCAGGGAATTTGCCGAAGCTGTGCTGCGCAGGTTCGGGTATGATATCGGGAAGGAGTTCATGCGCGACAAGCCGGAAGATTTTACGGAAGAAGAGCTGGCATTCTACTGGTCTGATGAGGAATATCAGGAATTTCTGGAGGAATTGAAGGCTTATACCGGTTAGGCTGCATGAGTCAAGACATACGAACACGGGAAGGCCCTGGAGGCGGCTCCCGGCAGAGACGAAAGGGCCTGGGGCTCAGCTGCAGGGTGGAAAAGCAGCCGGAGGACTGGCCCATATGGCGCAACCCGGACGATTCCCAGGTCAAGGCCGACCCCAGACGGGAGGCCTGGGTGGAACGGGCGAAAGGGTAAGGGACATTGCTGTTCTGGCGGGAACAGAGGCCTGATGATAGGGGCTCTATTGCTTGAATGAATGATATGCCTGTCTGCGGAATGAAGGAATGGGTGGATTCCTGACATACGCCAGACAGGCAAATCTTTTTTGCGCAACAGACAAGGCTACCTGTGACATATCAGGGTCTTATCGGCTCTTTTAGCCGTTCCGTAAATCTGGTGTCCTCGGTGACGGCATCCGTCATATCGCACAGAACTTCCGGACGGAGGCCTGGGCTGCTCATTTCCTGGCCACCAAAGTGAACTCCCCCGGCACCCTGTCATTGGTCCAGGCCGGGTGCTCGTCGAACCGCTCCAGCGCAAAGCCGCAGCCGATGACGGAATTGATGATCTCGCTGACGGTATATTTCCGGTAGAGGCATTTGGGCATCCGGCTCCGCACAGGCTCCTCATAGAACCGCGCATGGGCCATCTCCCCCTCGAAGACAGCTGCATCGAAATACCCCCTGGAGGGCTGCTCCAGTTCCAGGAGGTCCGCGATTTTCGTAAAGGGATGGAAATCGCTGCAGATCATCTTCCCGGCGGGCTTCAGCAGAGTATGGCAGACCTTCATGAACTGGTCGATATCGTGGAAATAGTGCAGGATGCCGCCCTCCATGAACACTATGTCAAAATAGCCGCCGTAGCGCCCCGGGTCGATTTCCAACACATCGCACACTTCATAACGGATATCCGCACCCGCGGCCCCGGCGAACTCCATGGCATATCTGCGGTTGTCCTCCGAAATGTCGAATACCGTCACCTCCGCGCCCAGCAGGGCCAGAGGAACAGCCTTTTTCCCGCAGGAGCCGCACAGATTGGCCACCCGGACGCCCTCATAGCGGTCAAAGTAGGCCGCAAACTGTTTCAGCATGCGCAGAGGATTCTCCACGGCCTCTTTGGCCCTCTCGGCAGGCGGGCCGGAGTGGGTCATCCAGAAATCATAGGCGGAATATTCCCAGGCTTTCTTGTTCTGGGCGCGGTAGTTCTCGGATGTCTGCTGTTCCATTTGCTGTTCTCCTTTCTTTCCGGGCCGTAAGCCCGGCAATCACCCCAAAGGCCTGAAATGCTCCAGTGTTTTGCACGGATGGTAGAAGCACTGGAACATCACGTCCAGGCCAAAGGCATCATAAATGCTCCCGAAGAGCTCGTTCCCAAAGCTGTAGATAGGCGTCTGTTCCAGAGATGCCGATTCTTCCGGATAGAGGTGGGGATTCCACCAGTATGTCCTGAACTGCTCGTCGATCTCCTTCTCCGAAATCAGGCCGCCTTCAAGCCTTCTGACAGTGTCCTGAAAAAGGGCGAGGTGTTCCGGAAAATGCCTGTTGAGGATGGCCATGGCCGGAATGCCGATATTGGCATCCAGGCCGGGGTTCATCCTTTTGGATAGTATTCCTTCCGCATTGTTGCAGAACTTTATGGCCATCCCCTCGCCGGTGAAGCGGAAGATGTACCGCTCAAGAGCGCTGAATTTTTCGGTAAAGGAATGATAGCTGCCCACCAGCTTCATTGTCTGCAGATGGTGCATCTCATGCAGGATGACATAGGGCAGCTCTTCCATGGCGCAGTATGTCTCGACGCCGAACAGATCCAGGTGCAGCGCATTCTCATGCACATAGCCGAAAGAAGGGCCGAAGCTGAGGGTGGAGACTACATCTATATCATCTAAGTACACATCGCCGGGGAAAGCGGCCCGGAGCCTGTCCTGGAGGTTTTGCAGATTCTCCTCTGTCAGCATGCCCATGAGCCTGCGGTATCTGTCACGGTACTTCTGCGGGTGGGCAGCGCAGTCCAGCCACAGCCCATGTCTGTCCCGCAGGGCCGTCCTGCGGTCAGGGCTCAGTTCGGGAATGTCCTCCGGGGCGATGGTCCTGAAGCGGGCGAAATAGGACACAAGAGGCTCCCTGGAGTCCAGGCCGTATCTTCTGGCCTCAAAGAGATAGTCCTCATGGCCTAAGATGTCGGCCGCAGCCTGTGGATCTTCCTGCCCCATGCCGGATTTCGCCACATATTCCAGCATCAGGGGGATGCTGGATGTCCTTAGTCTCATTGCCAGTTCCTCCGTAATCTTGTCGTTTTGCGGATATCGTATTCTCAGTATACAGGAGCCGGGGCCGGTTTGCAACCTTTTCATGCGCTGCTATTTATACTGCAGACCGCCAGGATTTACATTGGTGTCGCTGGGAAAGTGCTTGGCTGGCGGTCTGCGGTCGGGTTGCACTGCATATTTAACCGGTGCGCAGTATAAATAGAATTGTGCAAATGACCTTGCACAAAGACGGAAAATATGCTGCTATGTGCAAATAGGAGGTGTACGGAAGAATTGGCGCTGACATAAAGGAAGCGGAACAGAGTTGTCGGAAATGGGCAGTTTGTTTTTTTACACAAAACACTTGCGCGGTTCATATAAAAGTGATATTATAGTGATATCAATCAGAAACAAAAAACATATGAAGGACGGAAGACATGGCAGGAATACTGCCGTGGACAACAGAGGAGCGGGAGTGACAGGAGGAAACGGACAATGCTTGAAATCAAGAACCTGACAAAAACCTACAAAGGCGGCAAGACCGCGGTGAACGATCTGTCCCTGACGGTGCGGGCCGGGGACATCTACGGCTTCATCGGCCACAACGGTGCCGGGAAGACCACTACCATCAAGGCCGTGGTGGGCATCCATGACTTCGACAAGGGGGAGGTCCGTGTGGACGGCAAGGACGTGCGCACCCAGTCTCTTGAATGTAAGAAAGCCATGGCCTACATCCCCGACAACCCGGACATCTACGAGTACCTGACGGGCATCCAGTACCTGAACTTCCTGGCGGACATCTACCAGGTGCCCGGTAAGGAGCGGGAGGAGCGCATCCGCAGGGAGGCGGAGGACTTCGGCATCTATTCCGTACTGGGAGATCTGGTGTCCACCTATTCCCACGGCATGCGGCAGAAGCTGGCCCTCACGGGGGCGCTGATTCACGAGCCCAAGCTCCTGGTGCTGGATGAGCCCTTCGTGGGGCTGGACCCGGAGGCCTCCCTGCTGCTGAAGCGCAAGATGCATGCCTTCTGCGAAAAGGGCAGCGCCATCTTCTTCTCCACCCATGTGCTGGAGGTGGCGGAGAAACTCTGCAACCGCATCGCGGTGATCTCCGGCGGAAAGCTGATCGTGGAGGGCGACACAAAGGAGCTCACCAGAGACAAATCCCTGGAAGACGTATTTATGGAGGTGACCCATCATGACAAGGCAGATTAGGCTACTGACAAAGCTTTCCCTGTACGGAATGTTCGGCTTCAACGAATTCCGCCATACCAGAGACGGAAAGAAGAAGCTCCGCTTCTGCCTCATGGGGGCGCTCTGGGTGCTCCTGATCCTGATGCTGGCGGGCTATGTGGGACTGACCAGCTACGGGCTCACATCCATAGGCATGGGGTATTTCGTCCCTGCTGTTCTGGGCATGCTGGTATCGCTGGTGACGTTCTTTTTCACCATGACCAAGGCCGGTCCTATGCTCTTTGACCAGAGGTCCTATGAAAAACAGGTGGCCCTGCCGGTGGAGGCGAAGAGCATCATCGTCAGCCGGTTCCTGTCCATGTACCTGACGGACATGATGCTGGGGCTTGTGGTGATGCTGCCGGGAATGGCGGTGTACGGCGTGGCGGAGAGGCCGGGTCTTGCTTTTTATCTCTACGGATTCTTTGTCATCCTCTTCCTGCCCCTGCTGCCCCTGACGGCGGCTTCCGTGGTGGGGGCCCTGATTGCGGGCATCGCCGGCAGATGGAAGCGGGGGAACCTGGCCTCCATCCTGCTGACCATGATTTTCGTGTGCGTCGTTCTGGTGGGGAGCATGAGCCTGGGCAGGCTGGACGAAAGCCAGCTGGGGGCCATGATGGAGGAGATGGCGCTGCAAATGGAGCGTCAGATCGGCAGGCTCTATCCCCCGGCTATCTGGATCTCCGAGGCCATGGTGTCCGGGAAAGCGGCATGGCTGCTCCTGTTCCTGGGGGTGTCCCTGGGGTGCTTCCTGATTTTCCTGGAAATCCTGGGGCGCTTTTACGGCCGTGTGTGCCAGATGCTCAGCGCCAGGGAGGCCCGGGGGAACTATCAGATGGAGCGGCTGCAGGCCAAATCCGTCATGCGGAGCCTGGTGGAGCGGGAGGGGAGGCGCTATTTTGCCTCCAGCGTCTATGTGGTGAACACGCTGACAGGAGAGCTGATGATGGTGCTGCTGGCCGTGGGCGTGGCCCTGGCGGGGAGGGAGGCTGTGGACCAGCTGCTGGGCCTGCCCGGGGCGGTGGACAGGACGCTGCCTGTGCTGCTGGGGGCCATGCCCGTGATTATGCCTCTGACCGCCTGCTCCCTGTCCAGCTCCGCCAGAATCGCTTCCATCCTCTGCTCCGCCAACATACGAAAACGCCCCCTGTGTTTTTTTACCATGGTATCATCACAGATGCGCAAAGTCAAGCAGGGACGCTCACTCCTCCTCGGGGTAGACCACGCCCCACTCCCGGCGCAGGGCGGTCATGATCTTCATTACGTCCACGGTATAGGGCAGCAGCATGTCCCCCTCCCCGGCGGCGGCACACTCCAGGTCCTCGATCTCATACCGCAGGGCGTCGGCGGTGCAGCCCGCTTTGACGGTCTCCCGGGCGCCGGTGGCTGCGTCCACAATGACGCACTCCTCCGCACGGGGGTAGTCGTCAATCTCGATATAGCCCTTCTCGCAGGAGATCACCGCACGCTTGGGCAGCTTGGAGTGGAGGGACAGGGTGATATTGGTCATCTGCCCCTGGGGGTTCATCATCAGGATGCCGGCGGTCTCGTCCACGCCGGTGGGGGCCGGACGGACGAAGGACTTCACCTGGTCGGGAGCCGAGACCAGGAACAGCCGGGCCAGGGAGAGGGCGTACACCCCGATATCCAGCGCCGCGCCGCCGGCCAGGGCG
>OFGE01003294.1_pt1 | contig 10785 bp, 13 predicted proteins | sample 1521681 | NCBI WGS metagenome assembly OFGE01 (sample SAMEA3504093, study PRJEB24116) | mouse gut metagenome | biome: mouse gut; feature: mouse-associated habitat; material: faeces | place: Denmark | collected 2011 | reverse complement strand
AAATTGCCCAAGAAGAAAGGAGCAGCAGCATGAGCGAAATGGAAGTAACTGAGGGTCAGCTCCTCAGTCAGGACTTTGGGGTGGGCGGCCCGCCGACTGCAGTGCGTCCGCTGGCGGTGATTGAGGCTGAGCTGGAGATGCTGAAGCAGGACACACGGCAAAAGGAAACAGCCCTGCTATGCAACTACATTGAGTTTGGCCGGCGGCTGGAGGAAGTCAAAGCCCAGCTCCGTCACGGTGAGTGGGGCGGCTGGCTGAAGAAACTGGAGATTTCTCAGTCCACAGCCAATAATTTCATGCGGCTTTACCGGGAGTACGGCGCAGATCAGCAGAGCCTGTTCGGCGGTGTAGTAAAATCCCAGGCGTTTGCGAATTTGACCTATTCTCAAGCGGTGCTGATGCTGACCATACCGGAGGAGGAGCGGGAGCGGTTCATGGAAGAGAACAACGTTGCCGCCATGAGCAGCCGGGAATTGAAGGAGGCAATCAAAGCCAGGGATGCTGCCGAGGACAAGGTCCACGGGCTCCAGCAGGAGAGGGAGCGGCTTCAGAAGGAGCTCGCCGACCAGGCCCAGGTCTACAAGGCCAAGCTGACCAGTGCGGAGGTTGAGGCCCAGCAGGCCAGGGAGGCCCAGGAGAAGGCCACCGCAAAAGCCCAGCGCCTCCAGGACGCATTGAGTGAGGCCAACACCTCTGCCCAAGCCGCCGAGACCGAACATACCAAGATGCTCCAGGAATTGGAGGAACTGCGCAACCGGCCTGCTGAAGCGGATACGGGGGCCGTAGAGGCCGCCCGGAAAGCTGCCATTGAGGAAATGACGGGCAAGGTGGACAAGGCCAAGGAGGCCAAGAAAAAGGCTGACACGGCCCGGAAAGCCGCAGAGGAGGCCCTGGCCGCCGCACAAAAGGAGTTGGCCGAGCTGAAAGCCAAGGGGCCGCAGGTTCGGGAACTCACCCCCGAGGAGATCCAGGCCATGACTGCTGGCGAGGTGGAAAAGGTTCAGGCGGCCACCACCGAGCGGATGCAGGCCCTTGAAAAGCAGCTGGCCCAGGCTGACCCCGATACGGCCACCTTCAAGGTGCTGTTCACCAGCTGGCAGGAAACCTATGGGAAGATGATGGAGGCCCTGGAGCGGATCAAGGCCGCGGACAGCGACAAGGCCGACAAATTGCAGGGGGCTATCCGAGCCGTGGTGGAGGGGATGGCTTGACCGAGATTCAGAACGGCATTTATGCCACCCCGACCGATGAATTGACCGCCCTGGCCCTGGAGGCTCGGAAACGTAAAATCAGCTACGGCCAGTTGGTCAGCATCACCACCGGCTATGAGCAGCAGCAGATTATTCGTCAGTACTGCATTGAGCGGGGAAAGAAGGGCGCTGCCCCGGAGAAGAAAGCCACCAAAACGAAGAAAAGGAGTTAAATATGTCAGTCAAAATTACGCAGTTTGAGGCTGAGAATGTCAAGCGCATTAAGGCGCTGACCCTTACCCCGGCCCTCGCCGGCCTGACGGTGATCGGGGGCCGAAACAACCAGGGCAAGACCTCGGGCCTGGATGCCATTGTGTGGGCGCTGGGCGGGGACCGCTACCGGCCCTCCCAGGCCCAGCGGGAGGGCTCCGTCCTCCCGCCCCGGCTCCGCCTGGAGCTGTCCAACGGGATCATCGTGGAGCGGGCGGGCAAGAACAGCGATCTGAAGGTGACGGACGCCTCTGGCCGCAAGGCGGGCCAGCAGCTGCTCAATTCCTTTGTGGAGCAGTTGGCCCTTGATATGCCCAGGTTTATGCAATCCACCAACAAGGAAAAGGCTACTACCCTCCTGCGCATTATCGGCCTGGAGGAGCAGGTGGAAAAGCTGGAGCGGCAGGAGAAGGAGCTGTATAACCAGCGGCACGCTATCGGCCAGATTGCCGACCAGAAAGCGAAATTTGCCAAGGAATTGCCCAGCTACCCCGAGGCCCCCGTCGAGCCGGTTTCCGCCTATGACCTCATTCAGCGCCAGCAGGACATCCTCGCCCGGAACGGTGAGAACCAGCGCAAGCGAGAACGGGCCGCCCAGCTGGAGCAGGAGAAGCAAGCCCTCTACCGCCAGTTGGAGGAGTTGAGCGCAAAGTACACCGCTGTGTGCGCGGACTGTGAAACGGCCCAAAAGTCGGCCCTGGATTTGGTGGACGAATCTACGGAGGAGTTGGAGGCCAGTATCCGGGATACGGAGGCCATCAATGCCAAGGTGCGCACCAACCAGGACAAGGCCCGGGCGGAGGCCGAGGCCAAGGAGTGCAGCGACCAGTATACCGGCCTGACGGCCCAGCTGGAGGCTGTACGCCAGCAGAAGACCGATCTCCTGCAAGGCGCGAAACTGCCCCTCCCCGGCCTCTCCGTGGAGGATGGGGAATTGACCTACCAGGGCAAGCCCTGGGACTGCATGAGCGGTTCTAATCAGCTGAAAGTCTCTACAGCTATCGTCAGAGCCCTCAAGCCTGACTGCGGGTTTGTCTTGGTTGATGGCCTGGAGGCAATGGATATTGAGACTTTGCGGGAGTTTGGCGACTGGGCCGAACAGGAGGGCCTACAGATCATTGCAACCAGGGTGTCCTCCGATGGAGAGGGTTGCAGCATTATCATTTCGGATGGATACTCCGAGGTTCCGCAGCCGAAACCAACGCCCACATGGGAAGCGGGGAAATTCTAATGAGAGAGAATTTGAAGAACGCCCGCAAAGCGGCGGGCTTGACCCAACAGGCTATGGCGGACAAGCTGGAAATTAGCCTTAGATACTACCAGCAAATTGAAGCTGGAGACAGAACGGGCGATTTTGAAATCTGGGATAATTTGGAGGACATCACTGGAATCCATCAAAGGACCTTAAGAGCGATAAATCCCGGCAAAGCAAATAGTCTGTAGGTACATTTAGTATATCAGCGATTTTAACGAGTGTCTCTAAGGATGGTTCGCGTTCTCCCTGTTCATAACCCTGATAGGTACGTAAAGCAATGCCAAGAGTATCGGACAGTTTCTGTTGCGTGATTTTCCTAGCCATGCGAACAGCACGAAGTTGTTTGCAGAACATGCACAAATCCTCCTATAAATAATTACGCTCATTTTGCGCATAAAGTCTATTGATTACGTGCAAATTGTACGCTATAATTTCAAAAGAAACAACGTGCAAAATGCGCGTAAAAGGAGGAACTATCATGGACAAAAACATGGATTTGTGGAACATCGCAACCAGCATTGAGGATGAAATCGCTCATATGTGGTTTGCCGTGGCGGTGCTCAACGAAGCGGCACACTATTTTGACAGCAAAGACAAGCAAAAGTATCTGCCCTTCCATGCAGACCACATCTCTGATCTGCTCTATGCGGTTTTGACGCTGCTGTATGACAGGGAAGAGAACTTGAAGGCAGCGGCAAATCAGCTGTACGAAAAGTATTCGGAGGAAAAGAAACATGGGTAAGCTGATTGATTTGACCGGGCAGAGGTTCGGTAAGCTGACGGTTATAGGCCGGGCGGGAACCCAGTGCGGACATGTTATATGGCGCTGTGTGTGCGACTGCGGAAATCAAGTGCTTTCCCCTTCGGGGGACCTCCGCAAAGGAAAGACAAAGAGTTGCGGTTGTGCAAAGAAAAACCGTGCAGCCTCTATGGCAAAAATGGCGGGGAAGGCACGTGGAGACCGAATGAGGACACATGGTCTTAGTGGAACAAGGCTTTACAATGTGTGGAAGGCAATGCGGGAACGCTGCAACAATCCGAATGATAAGTACTACCCGGACTATGGAGGACGAGGTATCCAAGTATGTCCAGAGTGGGATGATTTTGAAGTATTTTTTGAGTGGGCTATGGCGAATGGCTATGACCCGGATGCCCCTTTTGGTGAGTGTACCATTGACCGAGTCGACAATGACAAAGGGTATGAGCCGTCTAATTGCCACTGGATTAGCTTAACTGACCAAGCAAATAACAGGAGGAAACGAAAGAAATGAACATTACCCGAGGGAAAATCCCCAGCGCAAAGAAAATTTGCGTGTACGGCGTGGAAGGTGTTGGAAAAAGCACATTTGCAGCCCACTTCCCTACACCGTTGTTTATTGACACGGAGGACAGCACAAAGGAACTGGACGTGGCCCGGTTCGATAAGCCCACCTCATGGGAGATGCTTTTGCAGGAAGTGCGGTATGTAATTGACCATCCCGAGGTTTGCAAGACGCTGATTATTGATACCTTGGATTGGGCGGAAAAGTTGTGTATCAAGTCTGTCTGCGCCAAGTATCAGAAAAGCGGCCTGGAGTCGTTCGACTATGGCCGAGGGTACACCTTCGCCTATGAGAGTTTTGGGGAACTGCTGAACCTGCTGTCAGAGGTTACAAACCGTGGTATCCATGTTGTACTTACCGCTCATGCCACAACAAAGCGGCGGGAGCAACCGGACGAATTTGGCACCTATGACTGCTGGGGGCTGAAACTGATTGACAGTCCAAAATGCAGTATTGCCAACATGGTAAAGGAATACGTGGACATTCTGCTTTTTGTCAACTACAAGGTCATGGTTGTAGCGGCAGATGATAAAGGCAAAAAGCACAAAGCGCAAGGCGGCAAACGTATCATGTATACCACTCACTCGCCGTGCTGGGATGCGAAGAACCGGCTGGGACTGCCCGAGGAGTTGCCCCTGGACTTCTCTGCCCTGGCGCAGTACATCAGCACGGGGACAGCCCCCGCCGCCCCCGTAACATCGCCCCCGGCCCCGTCTGCTCCCCATACGCCCCCGGCGAAAGCCAATACTTCGGCCCCGCCTCCTGCGAGTGCGAGTACACCCCCGCAACCACCCCCGGTCCCTACTCCGACCCCGGCACCTGACCCGGCACCCCAGGAGGATGCCAAGCCCCAGGATAACGCCGACGCGCTCAAGGCGCTGCGCGACCTGATGAAAGCCAACAGTGTGGATGATTACCAAGTACAGGCGGCATTTGCGGCCCGTGGCTACTTTCCGGAGCAAACACCGCTGGAGAATCTGCCGGCTGATTTTATCCAAGGCGTTTTAGTTGGCGCATGGGCGCAGGTCTGCAACTGGATCAAGGCTAACAAACCCCTCCCCTTTTAGGGACGTATAACCTGGGAAGGAAAGAGAGGATAGTTGTACGGCCAAGTGCAACTATCCTCCCGAAAAAATTTTGAACAGCTTGAAAGGAGCTACAACATGAGCGAGTACGATTCTATGCCCCGCGAATTTGGCTGGGATGATGAAATCCAGCGCGACGACAGCCCGTTCCAGGTTCTCCCCGAGGGGGACTACAATTTTACTGTGAAGAAATTCGAGCGTGCCCGGCACAGCGGCAGCGAAAAGATCCCGGCCTGCAACAAGGCAATCCTGACGGTGACGGTCAGCAGCGCCGAGGCATCTGGCGATGTGATAACCAATCTGTTCCTCCACAGCAAGTTCGAGTGGAAACTGTGCCAGTTCTTTACCTCTATCGGCCAGCGCAAACACGGTGAGGCTATGCGGATGAATTGGGGGGCTGTCCCCGGCTCAACCGGCGTCTGTCATGTGGGTGTCCGCAAGTGGACGGGCAACGACGGCAAGGAGCGGGAGAGCAACGAGATTACGGAGTTCTACGACCCGGAGAGTGCACCGGAAGTCAAGCCCCCCGCGGCCCAGGGCTCCGACCAGCAGTGGACTGAATTGCCCCAGGGGACCCCCACCCCCTGGAGCTCGGGGAGTTTCTAAATGGAGCTGAGGCCCTATCAACAGGAGGCCCGGGAGGCTGTAAAAAGCGACTGGGCCTCCGGGTTCCTCAGAACGCTCCTGGTATTGCCGACCGGCTGCGGAAAGACCATCGTTTTCTCAAAGATCGTTGAGGATATGGTGCGCTCCGGCCGCCGGTGCCTGATTCTGGCCCATCGTGGGGAGCTGCTGGATCAGGCCGCCGATAAGCTGCTCCAGGCCACGGGCCTCCGCTGCTCCGTGGAGAAGGCCGAGGAAACGTGCCTGGACAGCTGGTACCGGGTGACCGTTGGCTCTATTCAGAGCCTTATGAGGGAGAAACGGCTGGGACAGTTCCCGGCTGACTACTTCGACGTGATTGTGGTGGACGAGGCCCACCATGCCCTGTCTGACGGCTATCAGCGGGTGCTTACCTATTTCGAGGAGGCCCGGGTGCTGGGCGTCACTGCCACCCCCGACCGTGGGGATATGCGGAACCTGGGCCAATATTTCGAACACCTGGCCTATGAGTACACCCTGCCCAGGGCAATCAAGGACGGATACCTCTGCCCGATCAAGGCCGTCACCATCCCCCTGACCCTTGACCTCTCCCATGTGGGAGTACAGGCCGGGGACTTCAAAAACTCCGACATTGACACGGCCCTTGACCCCTACTTACACCAGATTGCCGAGGAAATGCGTACCTACTGCGAGAACCGCAAGACGGTGGTATTCCTGCCCCTGGTACGCACTTCTCAAAAGTTTTGCCGCCTGCTCAATGCCCAGGGGTTCCGGGCGGCGGAGGTCAACGGCAACAGCCAAGACCGGGCGGAAGTCCTCAAGGACTTTGACGAGGGGAAGTATAACGTTCTTTGTAATTCCATGCTGCTGACCGAGGGCTGGGACTGCCCCAGCGTGGATTGTGTGGTGGTGCTGAGGCCCACAAAGGTACGGAGCCTGTATAGCCAGATGGTGGGACGTGGTACCCGCCTGTTTCCCGGCAAAGAAGACCTGTTGCTCCTGGACTTCCTGTGGCATACCGAGCGCCATGAGCTGTGCCACCCCGCCAACTTGATTTGTGAATCGGACGAGGTTGCCCGGAAGATGACTGAGAACATCGAGGCGGCCGGATGCCCGGTTGACATTGAGGAGGCCGAGAAAAAGGCCAGCGAGGATGTCGTGGCCCAGCGGGAGGAGTCCCTGGCAAAGCAGCTGGCCGAAATGCGCAGTCGCAAGCGTAAGCTGGTGGATCCTCTGCAATTTGAGCTCAGTATAGCAGCGGCAGATTTAACGGGGTACAAACCCTCATTTGGTTATGAGATGGGACCACCGTCTGATAAACAAAGAGCGGCACTGGAGAAATTCGGCATATTCCCTGATGAAATCGAAAATGCGGGTAAAGCCTCTCTGCTGTTAGACCGGCTGGCAAAACGCCGCACGGAGGGGCTTACAACACCTAAGCAAATTCGATTTTTGGAGAGCAAAGGCTTTACCCGGGTAGGCACTTGGAAATTTGATGAGGCGAAACACCTGATTGACAGGATTGCCGCCAATGGCTGGAGGGTACCCGGAAACATTAACCCGTCTGAGTATGTAGGAGTGTAAACGCAATGGAAAATACCCTTGATCTGCTGGAGGCGCTGGAGCACATTGACCCGGCGGGCCTCTCATATCAGGATTGGGTCGCCGTTGGCATGGGCTTAAAAGAGGCGGGCTACTCCGCCTCCGACTGGGAGGATTGGAGCCGCCGGGACGGCAAGCGATATCATCCAGGGGAGTGTCTGCGTAAGTGGGAGAGCTTCACCGGGAATGCGGAGCCGGTCACTGGCGGCACGGTTGTCAAGATGGCCATGGACATGGGCTGGCGGCCTGCGCCCTCTCAACCCGGCCATGAATTGAGCTGGGACGATGAAATCAATGCAAAGGACGAGCAGGTGATTGTCAATCCGGCCTGGCTGGAATCCAAGGAGATACAGGAGCCGCCCGACAGCAAATGGCACCCGGCCCGTGACCTGATTGACTACCTCGGTACCCTCTTTTCCCCGGATGATTATGTGGGTTATGTGACTGAGACCTTCGAGGCGGAAGACGGAGAGCGCAAGCCCACCCGTGGAAACTATGACCGCACGGCGGGCCAGCTGATCGAGGCGCTGAAGAAGTGCGGGGATGACCTGGGGGCCGTCCTGGGGGACTATGACCCCGGCACGGGGGCCTGGATACGGTTCAATCCCCTGGACGGCAAGGGCGTGAAGAATGACAATGTGACCGCCTTTCGGTTTGCCCTGATTGAATCGGACAGCATGGAGCTGGGGGAGCAGAACGCTATCATCCGGGAATTGGAGTTGCCCGTGGCCTGTCTGGTGTACTCGGGCGGCAAGAGCCTCCACGCCATAGTTCGCATTGACGCCGCCTCTTATGAGGAGTACCGTACCCGTGTTGACTACCTGTATTTCGTCTGCGAAAAGAACGGGATGCAGGTTGACAAACAAAATCGGAACCCATCCCGGCTGTCCCGGCTCCCCGGAGCGGTGCGGAACGGACGCAAGCAATTCCTGGTGGACACCAATATCGGCAAGGCCTCCTGGAGCGAGTGGCGGGAGTGGATCGAGAGCGTCAGCGACGACCTGCCCGACCCGGAAAATATGGCCTCCGCCTGGGACAACCTGCCCCAGCTGGCCCCGCCTCTGATTGAGGGCGTTCTGCGTCAGGGACACAAGCTGCTCCTGGCCGGGCCGAGCAAGGCCGGCAAGTCCTATGCCCTCATTGAGCTGTGCTGCTCTATCGCCGAGGGGCGGCCGTGGCTGGGCTTCTCCTGCGCTCAGGGACGTGTTCTGTACGTCAACCTGGAGTTGGATAGGGCTTCATGCCTACACCGTTTCCGGGACGTGTACAAGGCTCTGGGATACCCTCCGAAACACCTGGGGAGCATCGACGTCTGGAACCTCCGGGGCCGCTCAATCCCTATGGATAAGCTGGCCCCCAAACTGATACGCCGGGCCATGAAAAAGAACTATATCGCAATCGTCATTGACCCGATTTACAAGGTCATCACCGGCGACGAGAACAGCGCCGACCAGATGGCGAAATTCTGCAATCAGTTTGACAAGGTATGCACCGAGCTGGGCTGTGCGGTCATTTACTGCCACCATCACAGCAAGGGCAGCCAAGGGAGCAAGCGAAGCATGGACCGGGCCAGCGGTTCCGGGGTGTTCGCCCGTGACCCTGACGCTCTCCTGGACCTCATTGAACTGCCGATAGGCGAGGATCTGCGTAAGCAGGAGATCAACAACGCCGTGGGCCGGGCCTGTACGGCGGCCCTCCAAGCGGCGGGAAAATTGGATGAAGTCGGCCAGGATGATTTGTGCAGTGAGAAGGCCGCCCTGGCCGCCGTAGAGGCCGTTTTAGGGCCGCAGGGGTACAGGGACACTATGACCGCCGTGGAGGTCGCTAAAAAGGCCGCAGAAGCCCGTACAGGGTGGCGTATTGATGGGACACTCAGAGAGTTTCCGAAATTTCCCCCGGTCAACCTGTGGTTTGACTTTCCTGTTCACCGCAACGACGAGAGCGGCGTCCTGGCCGACATTGACCCGGAGGGAAATGTGCCTATCTGGCAAAAGGGTAAAGAAAATCGAAAGAAACAGGCAGCGAAGGAGCGGGAAACTAAGCAGAACAAGTACAACATTGCCATTGAGAGTTTCCGCTTTTCTCACAATGATATTTACCCTACTGTAAAGGAACTTTTTGAGGAGATGAAGCAGAGCGCCGAAGCTGCTGACGAAAAATATCCGGCTGAAAAAACGGTACGAAATGCCTTGCCTAAAATTGGATATGCCATTGACAAGAATACGGGGAGAATTTGCCCGGCACCTTGATAGTGGGCAATTCGGGCAAGTGCCCGGTATCTTGGTTGTGGGCATGGGCGGGCATTTGCCCGCCACCTGAAAAAATAGGTTGGGCAGGCACCTGCCCGCCACCCCTTATATACTACGTATATAAAACTACGTCGGGCAAGCCCTCTGTACGGGTGCCCACCCTAACGTGTGGGGGCCATAGACTGCCCCCACACACGGGAGGGACACCCGCCCAGTACAGCCGCAAGAAAAATAAGCGACACTTTTGGTTGAGTATAGTGAGAAAGTGAGGAGGCAATTCATGTCGGAGTTTGAATATCAGGCACTACAGGAGCGTTTTACCGCAAAATTGAAAAATCATCGCGGCTATGCCAGCAACAAAGAGGACGCCTACAACAAAGGCGTGCTCGCCTGCAAGTCCATTCTGAAGGAGGTTTTTGAACGGCAGCAAAAGCAGGAGGCCAGCCATGCGGATTGAGTTTTTCATGCCGATGATCCCGCCCACCGCTACGCACCAGGAAAAGAAATGGCGGGTTGTGAAGGGCAAGCCGGTAAGCTACGATCCCCCGGAAGTGGTGGCGGCCCGGTCAAAGCTGACGGACCATCTGGCCGGGCATAGGCCGGAGCAGCGCATGAGGGGAGCCGTGCAGCTTTTGGTGAAATGGTGTTTCCCCAGGGGGGAGCATGAGGACGGCGAGTACCGGATCACCAAGCCCGACACGGATAACCTGAACAAGCTGCTGAAGGACTGCATGACCGCTGTGGGGTTCTGGAAGGACGATGCGCAGGTATCCTCGGAGATATGCGAAAAGTTTTGGGCCGAGGTACCGGGGATTTACGTCTGCGCTGAGGAAATCAGGTAACAGGCAAATTGCCAACCGATTACGAATTTGGAGGTTATCGAAATGACAGCAAAAGAGTTAGCAATCGAATTGAATGGCCGGGAGGCCGGCGGGGAGGTTGTATGGGGCGAGGAACGGGACATCAAGGATGCCGGCCTTGTCGCAGTGTATGGGTACTCGGATGACAACGTGGAGTTCTCTGGGGCCATCAACGATGAGGTCGGGGCCTACAACGGCACGACCGTCTACCTCACCCCTGACGGCGTCCTCCAGAAGCCGGACTGCGGCCAGGATGATTGCCCGTACTTTGCCCGGGAGAGGGAGAAGGCCAGAACCATCAAGGCCGTGTGGCATGACAAGGGAGGCCCCTGCTGGACATTTGAGACGG
>OFGE01003289.1_pt1 | contig 10808 bp, 10 predicted proteins | sample 1521681 | NCBI WGS metagenome assembly OFGE01 (sample SAMEA3504093, study PRJEB24116) | mouse gut metagenome | biome: mouse gut; feature: mouse-associated habitat; material: faeces | place: Denmark | collected 2011 | reverse complement strand
CTTACAGAATTTCTCATAGCAAGCTCATTTTTTGCATGGATCAGATCCATCACAGCTTCTGCCTGTGATAAATCCATACGTCCATTTAAAAAAGCCCTTTTTGTAAACTCTCCTGGCTCTGCTGGCTCTGCGCCTGCCCGAATCACTGCCTCTAATATTCTCTTAATGACAAAGATTCCTCCATGGCAGTCAAACTCCACCGTATCCTCCCCTGTATAGCTGGAAGGCCCCCTCATAACCAGAGCTAATACTTCATCTAAAACCACACCATTCTCTTTTACCACTCCATAATGAATTGTATGAGATTTTACATGACACAGACACTTTTCTTTTTGTTTCCCTTCAAACACCCGATCAGCTACTTTAAGCGCTTCACTGCCGCTGATCCGCACGATTCCGATTCCAGAACTTCCCATAGCCGTAGCAATGGCTGCTATTGTATCTGTCTTTTTTCCGGCTTCCATTTCATTTCCTCCAAAATATAGAAAAACAGTCTATAAACAACAGCGTCCGGCGGTGGTTCTTCCCCCACTACCAGACGCCGCATTCATTTTATTCAATGTTACTCAAAACCTTCTTCTGTCTTCTCCACAACCTTTTCCATCTGCCGGTTATGGCTGTTTTCTCTTAAACTATCTCTGTTCCCGTCCCGGCTTCCTCCATCTCTGTTTTTCCCAGAATACCGGTCTCTTTTATAACTATCTCTTTTCAAAGAAATCACCACATGACGATAAGGATCCTCTCCCTCACTTCTAGTCACCACATATCTGTCATTCTGAAGAGCTGAATGAATAATTCTTCTCTCATAAGGATTCATGGGTTCTAAAGACACAGGACGTTTTGTCCTTTTTACTTTATAGGAAATGTTCCGTGCAAGTGTCTCCAAAGTATCCTTTCTTCTCTCCCGATAATTCTCTGTATCCAGCTTGACGCGCAAATATCCTTCTGTCTCCTTATTCACCACAAGACTTACCAGGTACTGCAGGGAATCTAAAGTTTGTCCTCTCTTTCCTATAAGGACTCCCATATCATCTCCTGTCATCATAACCTGGAGTTCGCCTTCGTCCTTATTGACAGTCGTTTCAACAGAAACATTCATTCCCATAGCTCCAAACACCTGCTTCAAAAAATCCTTTGCCTTCTGCTGAACTAAAGCCTCATCCATCTTAACCTCCTGCCTCACCTTAGGTTCTCTCTCCTGCTTTTCCACCCTTGGCTCCGCAGATTTTCTCTCACGGCCTGTCTCTTTTCTTCCATATCTTTTTTTATCAAATTCTCTCTGTTCAAAATTCTTCCGATAAGGTTTATCACCAGATTTTTCCATCTGAGAATCCATGGCCTTTTCCTCCACAGCTTCCGCAAAATCTTCTAAAACCTTATTTTCCCCTGTCTTATCACCTTCTGCCTTCACAGACTTATTTTCTGTATCTTTTTTATGTGATTCCTGCCGAACCTTTTCTACCTCTGCTTTAGCAGCCCGTTCCGCCTTCTGTGCTTTTTCCTTTGCAGCCCTGGCTGCTTTTTCTGCCTCTGCTTTAGCAGCTCTTTCCGACTTTTCTGCTGCTTTAGCCGCACGTTCTGCTTTTTCTTTCTCTGCCCTTTTCTTACTTTCTTCTTCTTCCCCCATAACACGGGCGCGAATCACACAAGGCTTTCCTCCGAATAAACCCAAAAATCCCGTGCTTTCTTTTTGAGCAATCTCATAATACAAATGATCACTGGTAGTCTGAAGCTCCAACAATGCCTTCGTGATAGCTTCATCCAGCGTTTTTGCAGAAATGGTGATCATCTCCATAATATACACCCCCTATTTATTATGTTTCTCATTATATTTGGCAACCATAGCCGCCTTTGCCGCCAAACTCCCCTGTTTTGCATCCTTATTATAAAATTCTGTAGATTCCTTCACCTGCTGTCTTGTTTTTTCTAATTTTTCATTACGCGCCTGTTCCTCACGCTGCTGGGCTGCCTGGATATTCTTTGCATTCATCATAGCATTCTGAGAAATCTTCTGAGGAGGAAGACCTTTCTTTGCCCTTTTGGCATTCGCTTTCTCCAAATTCTTCTGAATCATCTCATCCATATCAACCTTATTTAAATAAAAATTAACAATCAATTGCTGAATAATTTGGAAAAAGCTGCTTGCTACCCAGTAAATCCCAATAGCTGCCGGGAACGTAAAACAGAAAAATACTGACATTAACGGCATCATCATATTCATCTGCTTCATCATCTGAGCACTTGTGCTGTTCTCATCCTGCTGCGGCTGATTGGACATCATAAGCTTAGCGCTCAGCCATTGTGTAAGTCCTGCTAAAATAGGAATCAGCCATGCTACATTTGGAGTCATTCCCTGCCACGGATTTGTAGCCAGATTAATTCCAAAAAACTCATTCATCTTTTCAATAGAAGACGAATTTTCTGCAATCACAGAAGCAGCTTCCGGAAAACGCTTTCCCAGCTCAATCCATTGCTCAGGATTTAACTTATACAGGATATCCACCATCTTATTGCCCAAGGCTTCTCCTGTTACTCCTACCAGATCACCAATCTTAGTCACACCTGTCAAGGGTATATTATTGTCTGTGGCAAACTGTAAAAGAGCCGCCCCGGCTCCTTCCTTTAGCTCTCCCGCAGCAGATACATTCGTAATCGCATAAACTACCTGCATAAAATATATTTTAACAGAGTTTACATAAGCAGGAATATTATAAATAACCCGATACAAAGCCAGCAAAATCGGCAGTTGAATCACAAGCTGAAGGCATCCTCCAGCCATGGATGTACCATACTTTTCATAGACTGCCTTGGTCTCCACATTCATCTTCATCATGGAATCATTGTCTGTCTTGCCTTTATATTTATTTTGAATTGCCTGAAGCTCTGGCTGCATAACAGACATCAGCTTGGAAGATTTCTGCTGTTTAATGGTCAGAGGAAACATCAGAACCTTCACAACCAAGGTAAATAAAATAATACATAATCCAATATTTAAAATTCCCATAGAGCTGGTAAACCGGAAAAGCAAATCCATGATCCAACCCAAAATCTGAGAAACCGGCCCCAAAATAAAGCCTCCGGTCTTTGTCAATACTAAATATTCCAATCTGTTACCTCCTCATACGTTACGGAACTGGGTCATAACCGCCTTCTGCCCATGGATGACACCTAAGTATCCTCTTCACAGACAACCATAAGCCCTTCACCACGCCGTATTTTTGCAATGCCTCAATGGCGTATTGAGAACATGTAGGCGTGTATATACAGTGAGTCCTCATTTTCAAAGGAGACAAAAATATCTGATATCCCCGGATCAAAACTACTAAAAATCTTCTTATGATTCGTTCCATCCCATACTCACTTCGATTCTTGAAAAATGTTATGCAGTCCGCACAGATGCAAAAATGCATGCTCAATAATTTTATAATCCGATACAGCCGCAGCGGCCCTTGCCACCACCACAATGTCCAAACCTGTCGCCAATCGCTCTTTGTTCAACCGGAAACACTCCCGTATCAATCGAGTCACCCGATGTCTTACGACACTGTTTCCTACCTTTTTACTGACGGAAATACCAATCCGCCTTTCTGTATTATTCTTCCTTTTTACATACATTACCAACTGTTTATTAGCAAAAGATTTTCCTCCACGATATGCCGCTTGAAAATCCTGCCTGCTCTTAATGCTTGGAAATCTTTTCATACTGAATCCGCCTTCTGTCTCACAGAATGTTCCTTCTCTACTTTTTTTAATTGCCTGCAGCACCTATTACTGCAAGCATAAAACTACAGAGAAAAAAAGGCCACAATTTCTTGTGACCTTAGTTCATCAAGCGGATAATCTGGCTCTTCCCTTTGCTCTCCTGGAAGCTAATACTTTTCTTCCGCCTGGAGTACTCATTCTTGCACGAAAGCCATGAACTTTCGATCTCTGTCTGTTTTTCGGCTGAAAAGTCATCTTCATAACACAACACCTCCTCTTCCAATCACTTTTCTGTATGATTTTCTATATTTGGCGACTTCAATTTGACATCTTCTCAATTATATAGAAAACAAACTGCTTCGTCAAGCATTTTTCACCAAAAAACCGCCTGTTTTCCTGCTTTTCCAATCCTTTATCTTTTATTGCTGAAGATAACGCTTTACGGTGTGCCTTTTTATTCCCGCAAGCATTGCTCCGCCAACAAAAGTTACAATTACAGCCGCTGTAACAGCTTCCGGAACCCCCGAAGCAAGAACTGTTCCCATTATCAGTCCCCACACGGCATCCACTGCAACTGATTTCACCGCAGCATAATCCCTTGCCAATAGAATATAAATGCTTCCCATAACCAACACTGTATTAGTCATGGAACCAATAAATCCTACTATGGGAAGAGCCAGACCACGATGAACATTCACTTTTTTTAATAAGATCCAAAACCATCCGGATACCACCCCGATCAAGATCCGGCATCCTACAGAAATCCACAATGCCTTCAATGCTCCTAAAATTCCGCTCATACTCATAAACGGCGAAAAAGCAAAAGAAAGCAAGGTAGGCGCCATTGTGTTGCTGATCAAGGAACAGACGCCAAAAGTTCCTCCAAGAATTGCTCCTGCCGCCGGGCCTAAAAGAATCGCCCCGATAATAACAGGAATGTGTACAGTTGTAGCCTTGATGATCGGAAGCTGAATCATCCCTAAAGGAGTATTGGCCAATAAAATCACAATCGCCATCATAAGTGCTACACTGGTCAGCCAACGGGTGTCTTTTTTCTCATTATTCATTTTTTTCCTCCTGCTACTGTTCTTAATAAGTAAGATACAATGCATCTAACATAAAGTTACCTTTCTAATAGTACTGGTTTCTCCTCTGCCTGTCAAGGTTTTCCTCATATAACTGTTCATACTGTGAATAAGTTATCCACATTCTGTGGATAACTCTGTTGATAAATTTCTAAATTTTCTTATCTTTTTACTATTTTCATTGAAAAAGAGCCAGTTTTAGTATACAATAAATGTAGATTGGGTCAGTTTGCATATCCACATACCAGACCCGAATATCCACATAAGGAAGTCGAAGCACATACTTTGCACATAAAAAATCAGGAGACAGGGATATGGTAGACACACTGAAAACAAAATGGAACGACATCTTACATTATATAAAGGAAGAACATGATATTTCTGACGTTTCATTTAACACATGGCTGGTTCCTCTTCAAATATATTCACTTGAAAAAGGAAATCTGGTTCAAATTGTTGTTCCGGATGCCAATTTTCTTGGCTATATTTAGAAGAAATACAGCTTTCTTCTCAAAGTTGCCATTGAGGAAATCACAGGAATCAAATGTGAAGTAGATTTTGTTGTCGAGGATCAAATCAAAGAGAAAAAATCCAAGGACAATCAGCTAATTTGCCAGAATGCCAATAAGGTCAGTCAGGAAGCCATTCAGAATGCAAACCTGAATCCCAAGTATACCTTTGATTCCTTCGTAGTTGGAGCAAGCAACAATCTGGCCCATGCAGCTTCCCTTGCAGTTGCAGAATCCCCTGGAGAAATTTACAATCCATTATTTATATATGGAGGAGTTGGATTGGGAAAAACCCATCTCATGCACTCTATAGCCAATTTTATCCTTAAAAATAATGGTAAATCCAAGATTCTCTATGTAACCTCAGAGAAGTTCACGAATGAGCTGATAGACGCGATCCGAAACAAGAACAATATCTCGACCACAGAATTTCGTGAAAAATACCGCAACAATGATGTGCTTCTCATTGATGACATCCAGTTTATCATAGGAAAAGAAAGTACTCAGGAGGAATTTTTCCATACCTTTAACGCTTTATATGAATCTAAAAAACAGATCATTATATCCTCAGATAAACCTCCGAAGGATATTGAAACATTAGAAGAACGGCTTCGATCCCGTTTTGAATGGGGTCTTACTGTAGACATTCAATCTCCGGACTATGAAACCCGAATGGCAATTCTGCGGAAAAAAGAAGAAATAGAAGGATATAATATTGATAACGAAGTCATTAAATACATTGCCACAAACATTAAGTCCAATATACGAGAATTAGAAGGCGCTCTAACCAAAATTGTAGCTTTCTCTAAGTTAAACGGACATAAAGATATTAATGTTGCTATGGCTGAAGAAGCCTTAAAAGATATTATTTCTCCAGGCGGTGTTAAAAAGATCACTCCAGAGCTGATTATTCAGGTCGTCGCAGAACATTATAACCTTACTACCCTGGATATTTTATCCCAAAGACGCAGCAAGGATATTGTTTACCCCAGACAGATTGCTATGTATCTCTGCCGCAATATGACAGACGTCCCTTTACAAGAAATTGGAAAGGCAATGGGAGGAAGAGATCACACTACAATTATCCATGGAATTGAAAAAATTTCTAAAGATATTGAAAAAACACCTACCCTTCAGAACACTGTGGATATCTTAAAGAAAAAACTTAACCCAAAATGAGCCTAAACAGCTCAAAAAGCTTGTAAATAAAGGATATTTTACCATATAAAAGTTATCCACAAATTTCTGTGGATAAGCCCCCTATTTTGGTGGATATCTTTACTGAAAGTTTTATATTTTTTCGCTTTTGCATACTTTGTGGAAAACCATCCGTATTCCACCTATACTTCATAATGGTTATCAACATACTTTTATACATTAGATTTATCCTTATTTTCAAGGAAAAACAGGCTTTTACACAAATTAACAGCCCCTACTACGATTACGACGAAACTTAATATTATTTATCTATCTCCAAAGTGCTTACCAAACGGAAAGGAACTTATCAACATGAAACTGATTTTTAAAAAAGAATCTCTAATGAATGGAATTAATATTGTTTCCAAAGCAATACCATCCAAAACTACTATGAATATATTAGAATGTATCCTTATTGATGCATCTGCAGATGAAATTAAACTTACTGGCAATGATATGGAGTTAGGTATTGAGACAACAGTGGAAGGATCTATCTCTGAACGCGGACGTATTGCTTTAGAAGCAAAGATCTTTTCCGATATTATCCGTAAGCTTCCTGACAGTGATTCAGATGTAATTATCTTTTCAGATGAACACTTTAACACTACTATTAAATGCGATTATGCAGTATTTGAAATTCAGGGAAGAGATCCGCAGGAATATAGCTATTTACCTTTTATTGAAAAAGATCAGCACATTTGCCTTTCCCAATTTTCTTTAAAAGAAGCTATCAGACAGACAATATTTTCCATATCACCCAATGACAGCAACAAAATGATGGGCGGAGAGCTTTTAGAAGTAAAAGATAATATATTGAAATTGGTATCTTTAGACGGACACCGGATTTCTATCCGCAACATTCTTTTAAAATATAATTATGAAAGTAAAAAAGTAATTATTCCTGGCAAAACCCTTTCTGAGATCAGTAAGATCCTTACAGGAGATAATGAAAAAGAAATTTATATTTATTTCAGTAAAAATCATATTTTATTTGAATTTGATAATACAATCGTAGTTTCCCGTCTTATTGAAGGAGAATATTTTAAGATTGATCATATGTTGTCTAATGATTATAAAACTCACATTAAAATCAATAAAAGAACTTTCATGGATAACATAGATCGGGCTATGATTATGATTCGGGACAATGACCGCAAACCAATTATTTTGAAAATTGAAGAAAATAATGTAAATATGAAGATCCGGTCTTCTTTTGGTTCTATGAATGCAGATGTAGAAGCCCAAAAAACAGGCAATGATATTATGATTGCCTTTAACCCTAAATTTTTATTGGATGCGCTGCGGGTTATTGATGATGAAGATGTAAATATTTACATGCTCAATCCCAAATCTCCCTGCTTTATAAAAGATGATGAAGGAAACTATATTTACCTGATTCTTCCAGTCAACTTTATTGCTGAGGATTAATGGTATTTAATGCCATATCCTGTTTGAAAGGGAAAAATATGGATATAATAAAAATAAAGGATGAATATATCAAGCTGGGACAGGCTCTCAAATTATCTGGTATCTGTGATTCCGGGGTGGAGGCAAAACATAAGATTGAAACGGGAGCTGTCCAGGTAAACGGAAACACAGAATTACAGCGAGGGAAAAAGCTTCGTCATGGAGATATAGTTACTTGTGACGGAAATTCAATTAAAATCGAAGGGTGAGCTTTAGCTCACCCAAAGAATAGGCAGACTATGATTATTGAATCAGTTGAACTGAAAAACTATCGTAACTATGACACATTACATATGCAGTTCAGTCCAGGAACCAATATTTTATATGGGAACAATGCTCAGGGAAAAACTAATGTTTTAGAAGCTGTTTATGTATGCTGTACTACAAAATCTCATCGCGGAAGCAAGGATAAGGAGTTGATTCATTTTCATGAAGATGAATCTCATATTAAGATAAAACTTCTAAAAGATGGAATTCCTTATCGGATCGATATGCATTTAAAAAAAAATAAAGCAAAAGGGATTGCTATTAATGGAATTCCGATTCGTAAGGCAAGTGAATTATTTGGGATCGTAAATGTAGTATTTTTTTCCCCAGAAGATTTAAACCTGATTAAAAACGGTCCTTCAGAACGAAGGAAATTTATCGATTTAGAATTATGTCAACTTAATAAGCTTTATGTCCATTCTTTAGTATCCTATAATCGTATTTTAATGCAGAGAAACCGGCTTTTAAAGGATCTTTTATTTAAACCGGAATATGAAGAAACTTTAGACGTATGGGATATTCAATTAATACAATTCGGCAGAGAAATCATTCGATATCGGGAAGGCTTTATTAGGGAGCTTAATGATATTATAAAAGAAATACACAAAAAATTATCAGGAGATCGGGAAAATATAAAGATTATTTATGATCCATGTGCTTCTTATGAAACATTGGAGGATGAGATACAGAAGAGTCGTTTATCGGATAAGAAACAAAAAACTACCCTTGTCGGACCTCACCGGGATGATATTGGATTTTATATTAATGAGATTGATATTCGTAGATTTGGTTCTCAAGGACAGCAAAGGACAGCAGCATTGTCTTTAAAGCTGGCAGAAATTGATCTGGTTAAAAAGACTGTAAAGGATTATCCGATTTTGCTGCTGGATGATGTTTTGTCAGAATTAGACGGGGAAAGACAAAACCATCTTCTTTCTGCAATCGAACAGATTCAGACTATCATTACCTGTACTGGTCTGGATGATTTTGTAAATAATCGTTTTCCTATTAATCGTATATTTAAAGTGGTAAATGGTACGGTAACTCAGGAAAATGAAGTAACCATATAACGATTCAGTATAGATTCTTTATCAGAGTAGGAGGAGACAACATGAGTGCAGAATACGGAGCGGATCAGATTCAGATTCTGGAAGGATTAGAAGCGGTCCGAAAGCGTCCCGGTATGTATATAGGCAGTACATCATCCAGAGGACTGCATCATCTCGTATATGAAATCGTGGATAATTCCGTAGATGAAGCGTTAGCAGGTTTTTGTGACAAAATAGAAGTGATCATTAATGCTGACAATTCTATCACCGTAACAGATAATGGAAGGGGAATCCCTGTAGGTATTCAGAAAAAAGCGGGAATTCCTGCAGTGGAGGTTGTATTTACAATTCTTCATGCAGGAGGAAAATTCGGCGGAGGCGGATATAAGGTTTCAGGCGGTCTTCACGGAGTAGGTGCATCTGTGGTGAATGCCCTGTCTATATGGTTAGAGGTAAGAATCTGCCAGGACGGGAAGATTTATCAGCAGCGCTATGAAAGAGGAAAAGTCATGAATCCTCTCAATGTGGTGGGAACATGCGAGGAAGACAAGCATGGAACAGAGGTAAGGTTTTTGCCGGATCCTCAGATTTTTGAGGAAACCGTGTATGATTTTGAAATTCTCAGAATGCGTTTGCAGGAAACAGCATTTCTCACAAAAAATCTGAAGATAGTTCTGAGAGATGACAGAGAAGAAAAGAAAGAGAAGACATTTCACTATGAGGGCGGAATCAAAGAATTTGTCACTTATATGAACAAGGGAAAAACAGCAATCTATGATAAAGTTATTTACTGTGAAGGAACAAAGGATAATATTTACGTAGAGGTTGCAATGCAGCACAATGATTCCTATACAGAAAATATTTACAGCTTTGTAAACAATGTAAATACCCCTGAAGGCGGAACTCATCTGGCCGGGTTTAAAAATGCCCTGACAAAGACAGTGAATGATTATGCCCGTAAGAATAAGCTTTTAAAAGACAATGAGGAAAATTTAAGTGGTGAGGATATTCGTGAAGGGCTTACTGCCATCATAAGTGTAAAAATCGAGGAACCACAGTTTGAAGGACAAACTAAACAAAAGCTGGGCAACAGTGAAGCCAGAGGAGCAGTAGACAATATAGTCAGTGAACAATTTACTTACTTTTTAGAACAGAATCCTAATGCAGCAAAAAGCATCTGTGAAAAATCTGTAATGGCACAGAGAGCCCGTGCTGCGGCGCGTAAAGCCAGAGATTTAACCAGACGGAGAACAGCTTTAGATGGTATGGCTCTTCCTGGTAAATTAGCTGACTGTTCCAATAAGGATCCGGAAAAATGTGAAATTTTTATTGTAGAGGGAGATTCAGCAGGAGGATCTGCCAAGACTGCCCGTTCCCGGGATACACAGGCCATTCTTCCTCTGCGGGGAAAGATCTTAAACGTAGAAAAGGCAAGGCTGGATAAAATTTATGCGAATGCTGAGATTAAATCCATGATCACAGCATTTGGTACAGGGATTCATGATGATTTTGATATATCAAAGCTGCGTTAC
>OFGE01003288.1_pt1 | contig 10811 bp, 9 predicted proteins | sample 1521681 | NCBI WGS metagenome assembly OFGE01 (sample SAMEA3504093, study PRJEB24116) | mouse gut metagenome | biome: mouse gut; feature: mouse-associated habitat; material: faeces | place: Denmark | collected 2011 | reverse complement strand
GAGAAATTATGCCGCTAATGCGGCACACGGGGCGTGCAGCAAGTAGAGGAAGATGACTCTTCCCTACTTGATTACACACACCCAGCGCGGCAGCAGGTCGTTTCCCTGCTCAATTGCATAAGTTTTGAAAGAAAAATCGAACAACAAAAAAAGGAACAAATTTAGCCGCTTTGGTCAATATTGTTTAGTTGTTTGTATCATGAGGAAAAATCAGGTTCAATATTTCTTGTTCTTCTGCGGTGATATTTGTAAACTGTTCCAAAACAGTAGCAATATTATTTCCTTTGGCATTGCACAACAGATAAATGACATCTGTAAGCTGAGATATAATGTCTTTCATTCGAATGGTATCAATTTTTTTATTCTTTTGTATATCTTTATTCATATAATAGCTCCATCTTGTGTATTGTGTTGTTTAACAGCGGCAGTGATAATAAAAATGGACCTTCATAGTTATGAGCAAAAGTTCATATAAAATCATCGAATCAGACTCTGCTCGATTTATCGTGAGATTTGAACAGCTAATATGCAGTCTAACAGTCAGTACAAAAGACGCGCGACCTGCTGGGCAGTTACTAAAGATGACATATTAATATTGTCGTTGTTTTAAGAAAAGAAAAAATTTTGTTTGTTGAAATGTTAAAATATTGTTTCGGATATTTCTGTGTTCAGAAGAATTTTGTATTGGTTATTAAATTCTATGTGCCTTTCCGATTTGTTCGTATTTTAATGTATGCTACTTTTCAATGATTTAACGACATAATCAGTTGCTTCTCTGAATACTATTAATGTAGCATAAATAAAAGGATTAATCAATAAAAAATAATACAAATTCTTGACTTTAAAACTTATTATCGTTAGGATTATTATATCAAATTGGCGTGACAGCACAAAAAATTTTATACAGGAAGGATAAAGAAAATATGGATAATATGGAATTGGCCAAAAAACCAGTATATATTGTTGGACATAAAAATCCAGATACGGATTCTATATGTTCTGCGATTGCATATGCATATTTGAAAAATAAGTGTGATGATACTGTAAAGTATATCCCTGCAAGAACAGGGCAGGTTAATCAGGAAACGCAATATGTGTTGCGTGCTTTCCATGCAGAACATCCTGTCTATCTTCATAATGTGATGACAGATGTGAGGGACATTGATATGAATGAAGTGGAAGGTGTAACAGAGGATGTATCGCTCAAGAAAGCATGGCATCTTATGCGCGACAGAGGTGATGTTACAGTTCCTGTCATAGACGATGGAAAGCTTACAGGTATTATTACAATCGGCGATATTGCAAATGCATATATGGACGTGTATGACAATTGTATTTTATCACGCGCAAGAACATCTTACAAAAATATTCTGGAAACACTTGATGCACAGATGATAGTTGGAGATGAGGACAGCTATTTTGACAATGGAGAGGTAGTTATCGCAACAGCAAATCCAGATGTTCTTGAAAATTACATACATGCAGGGGATATGGTAATCCTTGGAAACCGCTATGAGACACAGCTTTGTGCGATTGAGATGGGGGCTTCTTGTGTCATTATTACAATGGGTGCGAAAATTTCAAAAACAATACAGATTTTTGCAAAAGAGCACAATTGTATTCTGATAAGTACATTGTATGATACTGCTACCGTGGCGAGACTGATTAATCAGAGTATGCCTATTGGATACTTTATGAAGCGCAATAAACTTACTACCTTTAGAGTGACCGATAAAACAGAAGATATCAAGGCAATTATGAAAAAGAAAAGGTATCATGATTTTCCGGTTCTTGATGAAGAGGACCGATATGTTGGTATGGTTTCACGCCGGAATTTGCTCAATTTGCGTAAGAAACAATTGATTTTGGTTGATCACAATGAGCGTTCACAGACAATAGATGGCATTGATTATGCAGAAATTTTAGAAATCATTGACCATCATAGAATTGGTACATTAGAAACTGTTACACCTGTTTATTTCAGAAATCAGCCGCTTGGCTGCACGGCGACCATTATTTACCAGATGTATCAGGAAAAAGGAATAGCGATTCCCAAAAATATTGCTGGTCTTATGATGTCTGCTATTATTTCCGATACATTGATGTTCCATTCACCAACAGTCACAGAGATTGATAAGGACGCAGCAATGAAACTTTCTGAAATTTGTGGTGTAGAAATTGAATCGTTTGCAATGAATATGTTTGGAGCAGGAAGCAGCCTAGGTGATAAAACAGCAGAGGAAATTTTTAATCAGGATTATAAAAATTTCTCAGTGAATGGTTTTGACTTTAGTGTTGGTCAAATTAATTCTATGAACAGCATGGAACTTGATGCGATCAGAGAGAAGCTTAAACCTTATATAGAGGAACATATGTCAGAACTTCCTGTGGAAATGTGCTTTTTTATGCTTACCAATATTGTGTATGAAAAGACAGAACTTTTGTGTTTTGGAGAGCGTTCAAAGGAACTGGCAAGAGAAGCATTCAAAATTCACAAGAGTCAAAAAACGATTGAATTGAGAAATCTAGTTTCAAGAAAGAAACAGTTGATACCAGCATTTGCATCTGTATTGCAGCAGTGGGAAAAGTAAAAAATAGAAAAGAAAAATATGACTCAATAACTAATTCATATAATGCAAAAATACCGCAGAATCTATGATTCTGCGGTATTTTTATAATCGGAGTGACAAGATTCGAACTTGCGGCCTCCACCTCCCTAAGGTGGCGCTCTAGCCAAACTGAGCCACACCCCGATATATATGTATAACTCAACGACATGTTTCAGTATACACATATATGGAAAAATTGTCAATAAAAAATAAGAAAATTTAATTTAGAGAAAATTAATGGAAGGTGTTGACAATTGTCAGACAATTTGTTATATTGTTTACAGATTCGTGATAACTCCATCACGAATAAGCATTTTAAATGCTTTTCACTTAACTCTTTTTCAATATAGTAATCCTTACAAGAAAGCTTCTTCATGACAGTATCCTCCCAAGTTTTTGCTGCCGGAATGAAGCTTTCTTTGTTTCATATGTATTTCTGGACAACAAATGAATGATTAAATGAATCAGAATGGTATCAAATAAATGAGTATGTGACACAGTATTTATAATACAACAAAACTTAATTTTTGCTGGTCAGTAAAATCGCGCAGCGATTTAGAATAGGAGGTTTGTTATGGAAAGAGCGCTTATTGTAGGGGTAAATAAAACTGTAGACAGAAAAACGGAGAAGTCTCAATTTGCAATAGATGAAATGATGAGCTTAGTGAAGGCGTGTGACATGCAGCCTGTTGGATGTTTGGAACAGAATATGGACAGTACAAATGCATCTACTTATATTGGTGCAGGAAAAGTGCGGGAAGTATATGATATGGTAAGGGCATTGGAGGCAGATCTTGTAATATTTGATAATGGTTTGTCTCCGATACAGCTTAGAAATCTACAAAAGGAATTAGACTGTCCGGTTATGGATCGGACAACACTCATATTAGAGATATTTTCCACAAGAGCGAGAACAAGAGAAGCAAAACTTCAAGTCGAGACAGCACGACTGCAATATATGCTTCCTAGACTTGTTGGGCTCCATGATGCACTGTCAAGACAAGGTGGCGCAAGCGGCGCCATGAGTAACAAAGGCGCAGGCGAGAAAAAGCTTGAATTGGATAGACGGCGGTTGGAACAGCGCCTCACAAATATGAAGCGTGAACTTGAGAACATTACAGGAGAGCGAAAAATACAGCGCAAAAAGAGGGCTGATTCAGGTATTCCAAGAGTATCTTTGACAGGATATACGAATGCTGGTAAATCCACAATCATGAATTCTCTACTTTCCACATATGCTGAGGATGAAGAGAAGAAAGTGTTTGAAAATGATATGCTTTTTGCGACACTCGATACAACTGTCAGAAGAATTGTGCCGCCAAGTCAAAATGCATTTTTGTTATCAGATACCGTGGGATTTATTTCAAATTTGCCGCATAATCTTGTAAAAGCGTTTCGCTCGACATTAGAGGAAGTTCAGGAGGCTGATTTACTTATCCATGTCGTGGATTATTCCAATGAAAATTATATGGAGCATATTAAGGTGACAGAGGAAACGCTAAGAGAACTTGGAGCAGAAAAAATACCAATGATTTATGTGTACAATAAAGCGGATTTGTGTGGAATGGGTGAATCTGCGGTAGTACAGGGGGAAGATCGAATATATATGTCAGCCAAGTCACAAAATGGTATTGAGACGCTGCTGACATTGATTGCGGGGAAGCTTTCCAAAGAATATAAGGTTTGTGATTTATTGATTCCTTATGAAAGAGGAGATATCGTATCATATCTGAATGACAATGCGATAGTGTACAATATGGATTATCGTGAGAATGGCGTGTATCTGAATGCAAATATCAGTCTGATTGATACGGGAAGATATGAGTCATTTATTGTGTAATAATGTTATATTTGGAATTAATTTTTGGTTTCGGTAAGATAGATTGATTTTTGTTTTCTTTTGGTGAATGTTCACAATTTATTTATATTTTAATAATAATAATGCGTTAAAATAGATATGAAACAGTTGTCGATGACATTTACTGGAGGAAAAAATGATGGATAGAAGCGGAGGAAAAAAAGTAGGCAAAGAAAAATTGCACAAGATTTTGTTTGCAATAGGCATGATAGGTGTTATAATATTAAATATTGCATCATGGAAAAGTATTCCATTCAGTGATTGGTATATCAAACATATTTTTCCGATATGGCTAAATACCTACGCACGCCTTACGAGTATGGTGCCAATCAGCGTAGGCGAGATTATGCTTGTTTTGGCTGTGGCAATCACCTTGTTTGGAGTCTGTCTTTTTGTATATAACCTCATTTGTAAAAGAAAATTCAAAAAAGCTGTCAGAAAATTTGGCATATTTTATGCATGGACAGCACTTATTGTTTGTTATGTGATGACATTAAACTGTTTTATTTTATATCATGGCTCTAGCTTTTCGGAAAAGTATATGGCACATGCCACAGAGCCTGACACACTGGTTGCAAGTACTTCTGGCAATGTGATAGTACAAACCACTACATATTCACAGAACAAGGAGCAATCAAAAGTCTATACCAAAAAAGATTTGGCAGCGCTTAGGGATTATATTGTTGCTCAGTGCAATACCCTTGTAGATGAAGTCGATCATGATGACAGTGGCGCTGTATATTATGATGGAGATTTGATTGAAGCTTCAAGGCAGGCTATGAAAAAGCTTGGTGAGGACTATGATCAACTATCTGGTTTTTATGTGACGCCTAAATATTTAACATGTTCTGAATTTTTTAGCCAACAGTATATTATGGGTTATTATTTTCCGTTTTCTATGGAAGCGAATATTAATTCTGTGATGTATATTACTAATGTAGCACCTACTGTTTGTCATGAACTTGCCCATACAAAAGGATTTATCTATGAAGATGACGCGAATCTGATTGGATTTTTGGCTTGTATTCGTTCAGACGATCCGTTTCTACAGTATTGTGGATATTTAAGTGTATTAGATTATGTAAATAAAGATTTTATTGAATCAATTGAAAAAAATGGAAGTGTTTATAAAAGCCATATTAGAATCCGTGATGTTGTGGCAGAGGATAATATTTTTCTGACAAAAGAAAATTGGCAGGAAGTTGAAAAAAAAGCAGTTGTTAGTACGGCTACTGTTAAAAAAGTATCCAATACATTCATGGATACAACTTTAAAATTAAATGGTGTTGAAGAAGGCGTATTGCAATATAATAATGTTGTGGGGCTGCTTTTAGAATACTATGATGGCACATTGTATTGAAGGACTAGATTAAAGAACTCATGATGTATTCATTTTTCTAATCGGCAATTTGAGGCTCGGACATGGCGGAGTCGTGTGGAAAATACTTCTAAGGCAGCAAAAGATTCTACCTAAAAATGGAGGACTTAATTTTTTATGGGAGACATAATTTCATATGTATATGAATTTGGGGGCTTTACCTTTGCGGAAAAGCCCTTTTGCGAAATTGATGGACTTGTTTTTTCACATCTTTCTTACTTTATATTTAATGGAATTATTCCAGGAATTGAAGATAATGAACCCGCTATCGCACTATGCGATGTAGCACAGCAGATGGATTGGCGCAATTTTATCTCTGTGAAATGGGAACTTGATAAAAATAGAGAGCTTTTTTATAAGATAGCTTTTTGCCGCAGATACCGGAGCACAAAGGCCAATTATCTTGTTGAGGAAACAAATGCGGACGAGGATGTACAGTTTTGTGCGGTCACATTTTTGTTAGGAAATGGGGATATATTTCTGTCTTTTAGGGGAACAGATGACTCGTTGATAGGGTGGAAGGAAGATTTTTATATGGCTTACCGCACTCCTGTAGGGGCGCAGATCAAAAGTACAGAGTATTTGAACCAAGTGGCAAAACTGCTTGCCAGAAAGAAAAATCTTAGAATATATTTGGGAGGACACTCCAAAGGGGGAAATTTAGCAGTTTATGCTGCTATGACATGTGAGGACGCAATAAAGCGCAGAATTGGAAAAATATATAATATGGATGGGCCAGGTTTTCGTCCGGATTTTATGTCTACTCTTGATTATGCTGGCATAAAGGACAAGATTCTAAAGATTCTGCCAGATGAATCTTTTGTAGGAATGTTGATGGAGCAGAATGCAGATTATGAAGTGATAAAGAGTGATAAAATAGGTACACAACAGCATATTTGCTTTTCATGGATCGTAGAAGGCGATCATTTCGAACGTTCAGAAAAACAAATTCCAAAACGCAAAGAGCTTTATGATCGTATCAATCAATGGATATTTGCGTTAGAGATAGAACAAGTAGGAGACTTTATAGATAGCCTTTTCAAAATAATAGAGGTGACAGAAGCAAAAACATTGACAGATTTAAAAAATGTAAAAGGGGGAGATTTCGCGAAAAAATTACATTCCATTATGCATGAATATACAAAAATGAATGATGAGACAAAGCAGATATTCTGGGAAATCAGCAGATTTTTGGTAGAAGTACTTGCTTGTGATCAGCAGGAGCGTTTGGGTCGATGGAAAAGAATTGATAAAGTACGACAGAGAATAGAACATTGACAATTGAATAAAAATGTAACCGCTTTCATCAAATATTGTTTTGGGTGTAACAGGAAGCTGAAGGCTGAACTGTTACTTTGTCTTGAAGAATGTAGTGAAAAGACAGTTGACTTTCTGAATGAAACGATATAAGATAATAATGTAAGTGCTTACAATGCACGAAACATTTTTACAACGAAAAATAAAGCAGTTACATAAAACCAGAGAATTGAAAAATTGATAGGAGAAAAGCAAAATGGAATTATTAAACGCGGCAAAGACCAGAAAAAAAGAAAGACCCATTAAAGTACTTCAGTTTGGAGAAGGCAATTTTTTACGTGCATTTGTTGACTATTTTATTGATATTGCAAATGAACAAGGGAAATTTGATGGAGATATTGTTCTAGTGAAACCTATTGATGGTGCTGGAATTCTCAATATGTTTCATGAGCAAGACTGTCAATACACAGTATGTTTAAGAGGTATTGTTGATGGAGAGCCAAAAGTAATCAAGAGAGTAGTAACAAGCGTTGCAGATATCGTAGATGCCTACGAAGAGTATGAGAAATACAGTGACTATGCCAAGTTAGATTCCCTCAGATATATTGTATCCAATACGACAGAAGCAGGTATTGTTTATGATGAAACAGATAAATTTGAGGCTAACCCTCCTAAGACATATCCTGGAAAACTTTGCAAATTCTTATTTACAAGATACAAACATTTTAATGGTGCTGCGGATAAGGGGCTTGTGATGCTTCCAGTTGAACTGATTGACGATAACGGAATCCATTTAAAAGAATGTGTTGTTAATTTTGCAAAACTTTGGAACCTTGAGGAGGGATTTCTTTCATGGCTTGACGATGCTTGTGTATTTACATCTACACTTGTTGACCGTATTGTTACAGGATATCCGCGTGATGATGCAGAGGAGCTTTGGAAAGAATTTGGATATCGTGACAATATTGTGGTAACAGCGGAACCATTTGGTCTCTGGGTTATCGAAAGTGCAAAAGATATCAGCAAGGAGTTTCCGCTTCCAGATGCAGGACTTCCGGTTGTATTTACAGACAATCAGAAACCATATAAACAGAGAAAGGTTCGTATTTTAAATGGTGCCCATACATCATTTGTTCTTGCTTCTTATCTTGCTGGTAATGATTATGTAAGAGAATCTATGGAAGATGAATTGATTGGGGATTTCATGCACAAAACTATCTATGATGAAGTAATTCCCACACTTGATTTGCCCAAGCAGGATTTGCTTGACTTTGCTGCTGCGGTAGATGGCAGATTCAAAAATCCATATATTAAACATGCCTTGCTTTCAATTTCCCTCAATTCTGTTTCAAAGTGGAGAGCGAGATGCCTGCCATCATTATTGGTTTATAAAGAGAGGACCGGAGAGCTTCCAAAGCATTTGACATTTTCAATTGCAGCACTGATGGCATTTTATACAGGAAATGAGATTCGTGAAAAGGCGCTTATCGGTCACAGGGATGGACAAGAATACAACATTATGGATGATATGGCAGTGCTTGAATTCTTTGCAGCAAACAGTGAAAAAGCTTCCGCAGAGTTTGTACAAGCATATCTTAGCAATACAGATTTTCATGGCCAGGATCTGACACAGACAGAAGGTCTTGCAGATGCAGTCACAGCTTATCTTGAAGATATTAGAACACTTGGCATGAGAAAAGCAATGGAAAAAAATTTCTAAATAAGAATAAGGAAACGAAATATGGCAAATTTTATTAAAATAAATGAAAATGATAATGTGGCTGTAGCACTCGATGTAATTCCTGAAAATACAACCGTTGATGTGGGCGATACAAAGATAACGACTGTTATGGAAATTCCGGCAGGTCATAAGTTTGCGCTTGTGAATATGCCAGAGCAGACACCCGTTATCAAGTATGGATTCCGTATTGGAAACACAATAGCTGCTGTGAAAACAGGTGAGTGGATTCATACGCACAATCTGAAAACAGGTTTGGGAGATTTGTTAGAATATTGTTATGAACCAGATCTGGCAGAGGAACAGTATACAGAAGATGTCACATTTATGGGCTATAACCGTAAAAATGGAAAAGTCGGTGTCCGAAATGAGATCTGGATTATTCCTACAGTTGGCTGTGTCAATAATGTGGCAAGTAAGATTGCAGAGCTTTCCAAGGGGCTTGTCAGAGAAAACATTGAGGCAATATGTGCGTTTCCACATCCATACGGCTGCTCACAAATGGGAGAGGATCAAGAACATACTAGGCAGATTCTTGCCAATCTAATCAATCATCCCAATGCTGGCGGAGTACTTGTACTTGGTCTTGGCTGCGAGAACAGCAATATTGATGTTTTGAAGGGATACTTGGGTGAGATAGATGCTGAACGAGTGAAATTCCTTGTTTCACAGGAAAGTGACGACGAGATTGCAGAAGGTGTAGAGATTGTAAAAGGGCTTGCGGAGTATGCAGCGCAGTTTCAACGCGAACCAATCAGCGTATCAAAACTTGTCGTTGGTATGAAATGCGGTGGAAGCGATGGATTTTCAGGAATAACAGCAAACCCTACTGTTGGACGGTTTTCAGATATTCTGATAAGCAAAAAAGGCACTACGATTTTGACAGAAGTGCCAGAAATGTTTGGCGCAGAAACAATTCTTATGAACCGTTGTGCCAATGAAGAGCTGTTTCACAAGACCGTTGATTTGATCAATGATTTTAAAAATTATTTCAAGAGTCATAATCAGACAATTTATGAAAATCCATCACCAGGTAATAAAAAAGGCGGTATTTCTACACTTGAGGACAAGTCTTTAGGCTGTACACAAAAATCAGGAAATGCGATTGTGAAGGGTGTACTTGCATATGGAGAAATGGTAAAAACATCTGGTCTGAATCTTTTGAGTGCACCTGGAAATGATTTGGTAGCATCAACCGCACTTGCAGCAAGCGGTGCTCATATTGTACTATTTACGACTGGACGTGGAACCCCCTTTGCATGTCCAGTACCAACGATGAAAATTTCAAGCAATTCAAGACTTGCTGGCAAAAAAGAAAATTGGATTGATTTCAATGCTGGAGTGGTTGCAGAAGGTGAGGATTTGGATGCAGCAGGAAAGCGACTATTTGATGAAGTAGTAGCAATCGCTTCTGGAAAACAAGTAAAAAGTGAGCTTGCAGGATTTCATGATATGGCAATCTTTAAGCAGGGTGTGACCTTGTAAATAGAATAGGACAATAAAATAGCGTATGCAAAAAAATAAATGGAGGAAAATAATATCATGGCAAAAAAAGTAGTTACAATGGGTGAAATTATGTTAAGACTTTCGACACCCAACAACGAGAAATTTATTCAGGCAGACGAGTTTGACATCAACTATGGCGGCGGTGAGGCGAACGTGGCTGTCTCGCTGGCAAATTACGGACATGATGCGGGCTTTGTGACAGCGGTGCCGGACAATGAGCTGGGCGAGTGCGCGATCGCATCTCTGAGAAAGTACGGTGTCGACACGAAGAACATCGCAAAATGCGGCGAGAGACTTGGAATTTATTTCCTTGAGACAGGCTCCGCCATGAGACCTTCAAAGGTGGTATACGACAGGGCGCATTCTTCTATTTCCACGGCGACGGAAGCGGACTTTTGGGAAGCGTGGGCGCGGCGGACGCCGACGGTTTCTGCTCGGTGTCCGCGCCTCAAAACCTCATAGAGG
>OFGE01003285.1_pt1 | contig 10821 bp, 10 predicted proteins | sample 1521681 | NCBI WGS metagenome assembly OFGE01 (sample SAMEA3504093, study PRJEB24116) | mouse gut metagenome | biome: mouse gut; feature: mouse-associated habitat; material: faeces | place: Denmark | collected 2011 | reverse complement strand
TTGTTGCTTTTCCTTCAATAAGATCTAAACCATAACCTTCTGTTTCACCTGCATATTCTACAACCTTTACAGAAGTAATCTTATCTTTAGATAATTTAACTTCCACTTTCATTGGTTGATTTTCTCCACCAAATCCATAAGTTTGCATTAAATATCCACCTTTAATCTTACTTACAACATCCCATTTTGGCTTCTTAGCTGCTTCTTCAGCTTCTTTTCTTTTCTTTTCTTCCTCAGCTTTAATAGCTTCTTGTTTTTCAGTTTCTAATCTATTTTTCAATGATTGTCCTATACCAAATACACAAGCAACAGAAACAAATAAACTAATAGCAATAACAGCCCATTGCTTTTTTGTATTTTCACTTGTTCTACCTAATATCATTGAATCAATAAATGGTGTAAACATATTCATAATCAAAATTGAGAATAAAACACCTTCAGGATAATTCGCTTTTAAACGAATAATCATTGTTAAAAATCCTAAACAAATACCATATAAGATTTTTCCTAATGGACTTGTTGGTGATGTTACTGGATCTGTAGCCATAAAAACAGCACCAAAAACCACACCACCAATACATAAATGAACAAGTGGATAAGTTATAGGATTTAAACCATTCACTAAAGCAAAGACTTCACTTAATACGAGAACAGTTCCTAAGTATGCAACAGGAATTCTCGCATCAAAGACATGTCTTATCACTAAAATAACACCAACAACCAAAATTGCCAATGCACAAGTTTCACCTAAAGCTCCTGCATGTGTTCCAATAAACAAATCAAGCAAGTTATAAGTAAAAGCTTCTCCACCTAACCAATTTGTTCCAGCAAGCATTGTTGCAGGTGTAGCTTTAGTAGCAATATCAATACCATTAACAGGTATATTTGTTGTCAAAGATGCTCCATAAGCCAAATGCACCACAACACGTCCTACTAATGCAGGATTAAAAATATTTTGTCCAAATCCACCATAAACTAATTTTCCAAAGAAAATAGCAATGAATGAACCTATTGCAACAACATATAAAGGTGTTCCAACTGGTAATGTTAAAGCAAAAATAATTGATGTTACCAATGGAAAACTATTCTTTAAATGTTCAATAATACTTAATTTATGAATCCAAGCCCATACAATTTCTGTAACTACTGCAACACCTACAGAAACACCATAAATAAGCATTGCTTTTATAACACTGTTCATTGGGTTGGTTTTGACAATCATATATTGACAAACTAACGAACAAACCACAATCACCAATAACCCAATTGTTAAATCTCTCATAATACGATGTGTAGAGAGTTTTTGACGATAGTTTGGTGATGTTCTTTGCATAGTAATCTTCATAATAAACCCCTCTCTACCCTTTTCTTCTTTGTGCTAATTGATAACGACGTTTTGCCTTTGTTACCATATCAGTAACTTCTATCTTACTTGGGCAAATATAAGTACACATACCACATTCAACACAACGAGTAATATCTAATTTTTCAATTAATTCAACATTGGCTGCTTTTTCTGCTTGCATAATACGAACAGGTTGTAAATGTGCAGGACAATGTAAAGTACATTCACCACATTTTAAACATGGTAAAGGTTTTATATTTTCTTTTTTCATAACAGTAATTGCATTGTTATGACAATAAATAACAAATGAATCATTAGCGACAGATTTTCCCATCATTGGCCCTCCACCAAGTAAGAAACCATCACATAAATCATCTACATAACCACCTATTTTATCAACAATATAATTAACAGGTGTTCCAATAGCAACTTCTACATTTTGTGGATTCTTTAATCCATTTCCTGAGAAAGTTACAACGCGATGTGTAATTGGTTCACCATTTCTAATTCCTTTTGATAAAGCAATTGCTGTTGATGAATTATTTACAATAACACCTATTTCAGCAGGTAATTTATCATATTCTTTCTTAAATACAGTTTCAACAACAACTCTTTCCCATCCCATTGGATAGCGATCTGGAACTTCACGAGGTTCAATGTTATCATAGTTTTTTGCTTCTTCAACTAGTAACTCCATTAAATCAGGTTTATGTTCTTTAATTGCAATAATTGCATTTTTAGCATCTGCAGCTTTTATCAAGAAATGAACACCATCAAATAGTGCTTTAATATCTCTTTTCATAGCTAGATGATCACTTGTTAAAAATGGTTCACATTCAACACCATTAATCAAAATTGTTTCAATGTTTTGTGGATTAGAATATTTAATATAAGTAGGGAAGCCAGAACCACCTAACCCTACTAATCCTAATTCCTTAATAGCATTAAAAACTTCTTCTTGTGTCATTGAATCAGGATTTTGAATATCTAGTGCTTTCACTCTTTCATTCTTATGATCATTTTCAATGACAATATGCTCTTGTAATCTTTTTGAAGCATGCATACGTCTTTCTATTCCTTTAACAGTTCCAGAAACAGATGAGTAAATAGGAACATACATACTCTGACGAGTTGCTAACTTTGTTCCAATACAAACATGATCTCCCTCTTTTACATGGACATCAAAATCTGTTGCCATTCCTATCACAAGGGGAATATACACAACATCTGGTGCTTCAATTGGTAAAATAGGTTTGTCTTTTGTTAAACCTTTTTGACCGTCTAATTTCACTTTTCCTATTCCAGATAAAATTGACATTGTATCCCTCCATATCTTTATACCAACACATTATATCATCATTCTATATTTTTTAAAACCATTTCATGATTTTATTTTATTTTTCTAAAAACAACTTCTTTCACTCATTTTTTTAAACAAATAAAAATAAAATAATAATATTTACATTTATTATTTATGAGAATTAAATGACTTTCATGTCTTTTTTCATTAACCTCCTATAAAAAAAACTGCCTAAGCAGTTTCTTATCTATTTTCTCTTTAATTTAACAATAGTTTCTAACTTAGAAGCATGAGGATACATATCTAATGGAATCATTTTTTCAATATCATAATAACGTTTTAATTCCTCTAAATCCTTTGCCAATGATGATGGATGATTACTCACATAAACAACATCCTTTATCTTAGCTAAAATTAAACTTTGTTTTATAGCATTACTCAATTCTTCTTTTCTTATAATGACAGTATCAAAATGTTTGTTTTTGCATTGTTGAATAACTGCCTCATCAATATTTTTACATATAAAATGAACATTCTCTTTTCTTAAAAATTTAGCATTATCTTGAGCATCTTTAATATGATATTTCTTTTCATCTATACCTACAATTTCATTTTCTAATGATAATTCTAACAAGCCTATTCCACAACCTATTGATAAAACACTCTTATCTGGTGATATAAACGATTTTATCATACTTAACTTTTTTTCCTCCATTAAAGGATAAATAGGGAATTCTGATTTTATAGAATAAACATATTGTTGATTAAAACATGAGAAAGGTAAAGTAGATTGACCATAAATCTTTTTATATCCTTGTAATTCAAAATCCTGATATCGAGATGTATTTATTGTATAATAGATACTTTTAACTTCCTCAATTTGACTTATTTCCTTAACAACATTTTCACTTATTCCATCATTTCCAGTTACAAATAAAACTTGAACAAATGCACCTATATGCTTAATTTGAAGAAAACGTAATCCCTTTTTAACTTTATCATTATAATCTCTTGCCTTATTCGCATTTAAAATGATTTCAATTTTTCCAATAATTTGATTAATTAAAGGATCATGCATTTGACATTGATTCATCAATGTTAAATACTTTGATTCTCTTTGGTAAATCCCCACAACAACTTTTCCTTTGAAATATGTAATAGGTAAAGATACAACTTGCTTATATCCTTTAGTAAGTGGGCTAGCTATAACATTTTGAATAGGCAAAGCTTCAACATCATAACTTGTATACTTTTTGAAAGCATCTTTTAAAATTCCTTTTTTGTAAAGTAATTGTTTTTCATACTTTAATGCTGTTAAAGCACAACCTTGGCAATACTGATCTTCTTTACAAAAAGAAGGTACACGTTCAGGAGAAGTTTTTACATATTTAATAACTTTTCCTTTTAAAAATTTACGATTACGACTATCTAATTCTACTTCAACAACTTCACCTGGTAAGGCATTATCTATAAAACAAACCTTTTTATCTACATATCCAATTCCTTCTCCATTAATTCCTAATTTTTTGATTTCAATTCTTTCATTTCTCATTTTTCATTCTCCCTAAATATAAAAGATTTGTTATATACATACCAATATAAAAAACTTCTGCAGCCCAATCAAATACAAATAAAACAACAATAATAAATGCTAAAGGTCCATATACAGATTGAAAATCTGCAAAACGAAAATATATATTTAAACCATAGTATAACACTAACATTAAAGCAGAAGCTGCCAACGCTCCTTGAAAAGCATCTATCCAATGTATACGTATACGAGGGACTATCAAGTAAATACACATAAGACAAAAAACAATTAAAAAATAAAGAAGCATATGTCTAATTCCAAAAAACGAATACATAATATTAAATACATATGCCAATGGTCCAATAGCCATAACACCAATAATCCCTATAAATAAAACCAATAAAAAGAAAGTAATTTTAAAAGTATTGATATAATATCCTATAATACTTTCCTCTTTATTATGGTGATACATATTTTTAGAAATTTCATATATATTTCCTACACCTCTTGACACTGCATAAAAAGAAAAAATAATTGTAATTAAAGCAACTGTATTAATAGAACGTGATTCTAAAATATTAATAAGCATGACAGAATATTCGCCTACCACATAATGTCTAATTAAATTTTCAATAATTGACATATCTATATGAAATAAAGATGTCCCAACAGCAATTAAAGAAAAAGCAGGAATTAAAATCAATAAAAGATAAAATGATAACGCTGCAGGGGCATATGATGGAACCACTTCTCTATAATCATCATATATTTGAATACATTTTTGATAAAGCTGAATGATTTTGTCTTTCATGATTTTCCTCCATATGAATAAGATAAAGGAAAAACATTAATCATGTTTTTCCTCTTCATCACTTTCATCACTTTCTTCTTTTAAAAGTTCTAACTGTAATTGAACAATACGATTTTTATCTATCTGTTTAACTGTCAATAAAGTATTATCTATCTTTAAAACTTGATTCAATTCAGGACTTCCATTACATTGTCCTAAAACCAAACCACCAATAGATTCAAAATCTTCAGACTCAAACACAGTATGACAATTCTCATTAATTTCATCAATATTCAAACTTCCATCAATTAAATATTGTCCATCAGCCAACTCAATAATAGCTTTCTCTGTATCATCATATTCATCATCAATTTCACCAACAATTTCTTCAACAATATCTTCCAGTGTAACAATACCACTCATTACACCATATTCATCTAATACAATAGCCAAAGAAATGTGTTCTTGTCTCATTGCTTCAAATACATCAGATACATGATTAAATTCATAAACCACAAAAGTTTCACGCATAAATTCTTTCACATCAAATTTAGACTTAACAACCTTTGATAACATTAAATCTTTAATATGAAGAACTCCTATAATTTCATCATATGATTCTGAATGAACAGGTATTCTCGAAAATTGACTTTCTTTGAAACTTTTCATCAAATCATTATATGAAACATCATCTGGAACACTAACCACATGAATACGTGGTGTCATTATTTCTTTAATCTCAGTATCTCCAAATTCAAAAACATTATGAATCATTTCTTTTTCTTCGTCTTCTAAAACGCCTTCTTCATGAGAAACTGTTACTATTGTTTTTAAATCTTCTTCGGTCATTGTTGGTCCACTGTTTTTATCTCCACCAAATAACTTAATAAAAAAAGAAGAAATAAAATTCAATACAGCCACAACTGGCTTAAAAATAATAGATAAAAATTTGATAAAACGACATACAGCAAAAGTAATAGACTCAGCGTTTTTAGTCGCTAATGACTTTGGAGTAATCTCTCCAAAAATCAATATTATCAATGTTACAAATCCTGTTGCAATAGCAACCCCTGCTCCCTCATTACCAAAAATTGAGATTACAAAAGAAGTTGTCAATGATGAAGCCGCAATATTAACCAAGTTATTTCCAATAAGAATAGCGCTTAATAGACGATCTTGATTCTCCAATAAATTATCAATAATCTTTGCACTTTTATTATTTTCTTCAGCTAAAGTTCTAATCCTAATTTTATTGACTGACATAAAAGCAGTTTCACTCATAGAGAATAATGCTGATAAAAAAATCAATACAATAAATAATGCAATCATAACTATCTGATTCGGGTCCACTTATAAAAAATCTCCTTATTTTAATAATTTATTCAATCTTAATACAAACAACTTAAAAAGTCAAATTTCTAAGTTATTAACATATATAATAGTATAATCAAATTTTATGAATTATCAATATCAAAAAAGAAGGAAATGATAAAATATGTTAAAAATTGCTCTTACAATGCGTATGAAAGAAGATCAAATGACTCTTTTCATAAACAATAACTATTGCCGATTCCTAACACCATACTTTCAAATTGAACCAATTTTACCCAGAAATACCCATCATTATCATGATATCGTTCAAAGAAATGATGCTTTACTCATCTGTGGTGGAGATGATATTCATCCCTCTTATTTTCATCAAAAAATTCATCCAAAAACAAATTTAGAAAACCCCTTAATAGAAACTATGGATTTTGCATTAGTTCAACAATTTTATTCTGCTCATAAACCTATTATTGGTATATGTCGAGGAATTCAAATTTTAAATACTTTTTTCAAAGGTTCTCTTATTCAAGATATTCCAACACAATACTCAACACCTATTAATCACAGCCAAGATTTTCATTCTATTCATATTCAAGCCCATACATTTTTATCTCATTATTTTCCATCTCATCTTCAGGTGAATTCATTTCATCATCAAAACATAGATAGAATTGCACCAATTTTTCATATTAATGCCATTAGTGAGGATGGCTTCATTGAAGGAATTGAAAATCATCGTATTCTGGCTTTTCAATGGCATCCTGAAAGAATGGATGCTCATTCTCAAGAAATCTTTATAAAATTAATCATTGATTTTATTCATTGCTCTTCTTGAGTTCTTTTAATATTTCTAATATTTCTTTATGATGTTTTCTTTTTTGAACTAAATAAAGTATTGGAAAAACAATACAACAGGTTGCAATAATTCCTAAAAATGACATAATGAGTATTTGATTAATGAATTGCATATTGATTCCTTCTTTCTTCATCAAACTATTTATCTAAAAAAACATTTTGTAATAACCATTTTGCAACTCCATCCTCATCATTTCTAGGAATAATTTGTGTTGCTATATCTTTGAGTTCTTGTACTGCATTTTCAACTGCATAAGCCTCATCAGCCATAGAAAACATATCTATATCATTGTTTCCATCTCCGAAAACAACAACCTTATGACAATTAAGATAATCCTTTAATTCTTGTATAGCTGATGATTTTGAGGCTTTTAAAGGCATCAATTCTAACCATTGACTATGTAAATAGATATCCTCTTGAAATAAACAATGATATTTATTTTTATATTTTTCATAAAATGGTTTCAATTTTTCATATTCATCAATACATGTTACATAAAAACAATCGCCCAAATATAATTGATTAATATTTTTTACAGGATTCTTTCTTATATCTCCTTGTCTTGTATAAATAAAATTTTGCATACCTTTCGTATTTAATTCTTCTATAAAAGAAAACTTTTCTTTTTGATTTATATATGAATAAACAATAGGATATATTTGATGACTTGTTAAATCGTTAATCAATTCCTTAATCTCACTATTCCCAAAATAATGTGCCAACAAAATATCTTGAGATTCATTATCTACAATAAGAGTACCATTATAAATAATAAGTGGAATTTTAGCTTTTAATCCTTTTGTTACTTTATGTGCTGTTTGATATGACCTAGCTGTTGCATATGAAAAAATCATTCCTTTTTCAACAAGATCATTTATCGTTTGACTTGTTAATTGACTTATTGTTTCATCACTTCTTAATAATGTTCCATCTAAATCTGAAACATATAAAATTTTCTCTTTCATATACAACTCCTTATATATTATTTATGTATATTATATCATTGAAATAAAATAAAAAAAGTTGAAAATTATCAACCTTTTAATCTCCCACTCCAAAATCTGTAGGGGTATATAAAAAATCATATCGAGAATCTTCAATAAGATCATTATATTTATTTAAAAACCAACAAACCAAATCATCATCTCTTTTAATAGTTGTAGAATTATTACGATAAATATTAATAGTTCCATATTGAAAATAGGTTTGTAAAATCATCATATCATTATCAATCATTTGCTTTGTTTGTCCCTGTATTCCTACCATTAAACATGGTGAATCAAAATATCTTTTTAATTGTTCTATCGAAGTAAAGTGAGCATTTTTATTCAAAACAACATTTCTAAATTCTTCATCAAATGTTTCTACTCCTATCTTCACTATTACTTTTATTCCAAAAAATTGTCTTATTTCTTCAATTTTTTCATGATATAACCAATGACTTTCAATAAATAATGTATGAATATTTTTTTCATTAATAATATCTTTAATATTTTGTAAAGTTTCTTTAGGTAATTCAAAAATACTTGCTGAATCAATGACTTCTAAAACTCCATATTTTCCTGTTACCTTTTTTAATACTTCTTTATTGATTTGAATAATTTCTTCTTCACAAGTTGAATTATCTTCTATATAATCACAAAAAGTACATTTTGACCAAATACATGGAAAAGATTTTAACAAAACGATTTCTCGCTTTATTTTACTTTTAATTTCGCTATATCTTTCCATTACATTCTCCATCTTTCTTCTAATTTTCCTCTTTTAATAATCAGCTTTGTTAAAATAACAGCAATAAGTTTATCAGTGTAATCTGTCAATACTTGAACAACAAAAATACTCATCACTAAATTCATTCCAAAATGATGTAAAATCACAACAATAGCACTACTTGCTCCAGAAGTTATTCCTTGAAATAAACAAGCTGTTATCAATGCACTTGCTATTGATGTTGGTATTGCTATAAGGATATTTCCTATTATTGTTTTCCAACCTTTTAACCAAGCCGTATGATAAAGGATTCCAGCAAAAAAGCCAGTCAATAATTGGACAGGAGCATAATAAAATGAATATACATCAAATAATACTCCACTTGTCAAACTTCCTAATACACCAGTTAACATGGCATATTTAGGACCTAATAGTCCTGCTACAAGAATTGTTCCAATAGAATCCATATAAAATGGTATAGAAAAAGTCATAGCAATAAATGCGCCAACTACATTAAGAACAATTCCTATTGTTATTAGCATTTGTTTCTTTGTTTCTTTTTTCATATTTAATTTTCCTTTCTTCTAAAAAACAGTTAGAAGCCAAATATAAAATAAAAAAGATGACCCAGCCATCTTTTCTTCTTATATTCTTAGTTTTTTATACTGGGTTTGGCTCTCGAACCAGTGTCATAAAATGACATATATAGAATAACATACTTATTAAAAAAAGTGAATACTTTTTCTAGTTTTCTATATCTTTAAATTATAATTATCAAAAAATTTTCAATCATTATAATATAACTATTGATATGTTTGAATATGTTGATACAATGCTCCTATCAAATTAGCATCATTTTTATAAAAACATGGAACAATATCAGGTCTATGAACATCAAATCCTAAATTATCAAATATTTTATTTAAATTCTTTTGAATTAATTCTATCAATAAAGGTTGAGCACTAATTCCTCCACCAATCGCTACTTTTTCACAATCAAAAATAATATGAACATTAAATATTTGAGTTGCAACTTCTAAACAAAATTGATCAATCCCTGCAATAACTTTCTCATTTCCATGATTAGCCATATCAAATATTTCTATACCTGTAAATTGCTCATTTGTTTCAAGTTGTTCTTGTACTCTTGATAAAAGACCATCTATCCCATTACGAGTTGACCAAGCAAAATCCCATCCTAATGGATCATGGCAATTCGTTTTTACAAAAGAAAACTCACCTGCACTAAAATGTTGGCCTGTATGAACTTTATGATTTTTAATTAAACATCCACCTATACCTGTTCCTAAAATAACAACAGCGCCATCTTGAATATCTTGTAAATGTCCATATCCTATTTCTGCATTAGCTGCACATTTGGCATCATTTCCTATTGTGATATTAACAGGACATCTTTGTTTTAAAACTTTTACAGTTTCCAATTTATCTATATATCGTAATGCTCCTCCTGTATATGAATATCCTTTTTCTGGATCTATAATACCTGGCATTGATATAGCTATACCTTCAATATCTACTGCATATTGATCATATAATTTCCCAATTGTTTCAATAAAATTATCTAGAGTATCCCTTGGTGTAGGTACACTTGATTTTTCTAAAATCTTTAAATCTTCTTGAATGAGTGCATATTTTATTGCACTTCCCCCAACATCTAATGTTAAATACTTTTTCATACTCTTCTCCTTAAATTTTATATTATACAAATGATAAATGAATAAAGAATTAAAAAATCAATAGTTCTTATTTATGATTTTTATTAAACTTTTTTTATGATTTTTTAATAATCTTATATATCTATAATTATTTTATATTTGTTAAAATAAAAAGTAAATAAGAATATAACGTTTTCAAAAAAAGAAAAATCGAGACTAGTCTCGATTTATGGGTATATTAAAATATCGTGAGCCTAGAAGGTCGCTATAAAATATCAGGGGGAATG
>OFGE01003284.1_pt1 | contig 10821 bp, 10 predicted proteins | sample 1521681 | NCBI WGS metagenome assembly OFGE01 (sample SAMEA3504093, study PRJEB24116) | mouse gut metagenome | biome: mouse gut; feature: mouse-associated habitat; material: faeces | place: Denmark | collected 2011 | reverse complement strand
CTTCTTGTCATGCTGTTTTTTTCTCTTATTGTGTTTAAGGTCTCGCAGACACAGTGGCGTCAGGTAGGAGCTGTGTTCAAGGTAATTATGGTATTTCTTCTTTTTAACGTTTTTGCGATTTACCTTTTTTCTCCGAATCAGGGAACTGCGATTTACGGGACGAAAACCGTGCTTTTCCATATCGCGGGCAGGTATGATATGACGCTGGAGCAGCTCTTTTACGAATTTAACGTGGTGATTAAATATTTTACCATTATCCCGGCCGTGTTTATGTTCCTTGTGACGACAAATCCAAGCGAATTTGCGGCCTCCATGAATAAAATCGGTATCAGCTATAACGTGGGCTATGCGATTTCCATTGCCCTGCGCTACATTCCCGACGTGCAGGGGGAGTTCACCAAAATCAGGAATGCCCAGGAAGCAAGAGGAATTGAGATGTCCGGTAAAGCCTCCTTTATCAGCAGAATCAAAAACACTTCTTCCATTATTTTTCCTTTGATTTTTTCCAGCATGGACAGGATTGACGTGGTGAGCAACGCCATGGAACTGCGGGGATATGGAAAACATAAAAAGCGGACATGGTACATGGAGAGGAAACTGATGAGAAACGATTATCTTGTCATCGGTTTCACGGTGCTGTTTATGGTGGTGGCGCTGATAGTTACTTTTGTGGACGGGAGCAGGTTTTATAACCCTTTTACAGGATGAAAGAAAAGGAGGGCGGGAACTTTCCTGCCCGGCAGGTACGGTGAAATCAAGGCTCCGCTATTGACTTTTCCGATGAAAAGTATAATAATAAATAAAAACTTAAGAGGGAGCAGGCAGTTATGGAAAAGAAAAATATTGACTGGGCGGGTCTGGGCTTTGGCTATATCAAAACAGATTACCGCTTTGTATCTAATTATAAAAATGGCGCTTGGGATGAGGGCATCCTTACACAGGAGGCCAACGTGGTAATGAATGAATGCGCCGGTGTCCTGCAGTATGCGCAGACGGTTTTTGAGGGGATGAAAGCCTATACCACCACTGACGGGCGCATAGTGACTTTCCGCCCGGACTTAAACGCAGAGCGCATGGAGCAAAGCGCCGCCCGGTTGGAAATGCCGGTATACCCCAGGGATAAATTTGTGGAGGCAGTGCTTAAGACAGTGAAGGCGAACGGAGCTTACGTGCCGCCTTATGGAAGCGGTGCAACGCTCTATGTCCGCCCCTTTATGTTTGGGAGCGATTCCGTGATTGGTGTAAAGCCCTCGGAGGAATACCAGTTCCGTGTGTTTACCACCCCTGTGGGCCCATACTTTAAAGGCGGCGTAAGGCCCCTTACCATCCGGGTGTGTGATTTTGACCGGGCGGCCCCAAGAGGGACAGGGCATATTAAAGCAGGCCTGAATTATGCCATGAGCCTGCATGCCATAATGGACGCCCATCAGCAGGGCTATGATGAAAATATGTACCTGGATGCTGCCACAAGGACCAAAGTGGAAGAAACCGGAGGGGCAAACTTTTTGTTTGTGACCAGGGACGGAAAGGTGGTAACGCCCAAGTCCGACAGCATCCTGCCTTCAATCACAAGGCGTTCCCTGGTCCAGGTAGCCAGGGAGTACCTGGGCCTGGAGGCCCAGGAGAGGGAAGTATATGCAAAGGAGCTGGGGGAATTTGCGGAATGCGGGCTGTGCGGCACAGCGGCGGTAATTTCCCCGGTGGGAAAAATTGTAGACCACGGGAAAGAAATCATTTTCCCCAGTGGGATGGAACAGATGGGGCCAGTTACAAAGAAACTGTACGATACCCTCACAGGTATCCAGATGGGAACCATCAAAGCACCCGAAGGCTGGGTAGTGGAAATTTAAAAATGTCAATGAGAGGGTATCGGGCGCCTGCCGGGTACCCTTTTGGTTAGGGCGTGCCCTAAATACGCTTTCAGGGGAGAGAGGGAAATGTTATTTGGACACAGGATCAATAATCTGGAGGATTGGGGCAGGATATACCAGGACAGGGACGCCTTTGCGCCCCTGGTGTCATATATTGCCGGAAAACACGGCATTGCTTATCCTGGTATAGGCAAATGTACCCCCGGCTCTAATGGGGTGTTCCGGGTGGGGGACTATATAATGAAAATATTTGCCCCGGAAGAATCGGAAATCGGCGGGGAGGAGGATTTCCAGACAGAAAAGTTTGGCTTAGAACGGGCAAACCGTTTACAGATAGCGGCTCCCAAGCTGATTGCCAGCGGCCGGGTATATGACAGGTATATTTTCAGATATCTTATCCTTACCTATATTGAGGGGGAATCCCTGGCGGATTTAAGTGGGAAATTATCGGCTGCGGAGCAGTTTGACATCGGGAGAAGGCTGCGGGAGATTGTGGGGCAGATGGATACTCCCTGTGAAAGGTTCAATAGCCATGTTTTGTTCGGCAGGATGGCAGAAGAGAGGTGGAAGGCTTTTCCGGAAGGGTTCCGGAGGGAAAGGGAGGCGTATCTAAAAACCCGCCAGGGCAAAGGGGAAGTTTTTGTCCATGGGGATTTAAACCCGGACAATATCATCATTCATGGGGGGAAGGAAATATACCTGATTGATTTTGCAGATGCAATGGCAGCCCCCATAGAACTGGAAATGGCTGCAGTGATTTGTGGCGGGTTCCGGTTTGGGCGGGACTATTTGAGGGGGTTTTTGGGGGACTATGACAGGACAGCTTTAACGGAAGAGCTGCTGTATGGGCTTTTGGCCCATGACTATGGGGCGAATATTATTCGTGATAACATTGGGGACCCGGGCAGGATTTCCTCTTTATCTGAGTTAAGGGGGAGGGTATGGGCGCCTTTGTGTGGGAAATAGCTTGCCAGGGGCGTAGTTACAGGCAAGGGGATATTTTGCTTTTATGGTTTGAAAGTATCCTTTTCTACCAGGATATAAATATCGCTGCCTGTTTTTTCCTCAAAATACTGTTTCAGCATTAGGTTACAGTTCCACTTTTTTTCCGGAAAGGAACCATACCTGCGCTTTACATCTGCCATCCGCTCTTCAATAGCCAATACGCCCTCTGCACCGGCGAGGGAATCACACAACTGGATCAGCCTGTCATAGTCGTCTATGGCGGCGGTTTTCAGTGCCTCCTGGATCAGTTTCAGTTCTTCCTTGGTGGTATCAAAATTTCCGATATATTCCTGGACTGACTGGGTATTAAAAGAGTGCGTGAGGCATATCCGGGCAGCTTCTTCATATCCCAGGGACATCATGTAAGTGTAACCGTCGGATACATGTCCCAGGTGCCTTACCCCGAATTTTCTTCCAATATCATGCAGCAGGCCAAGAATATACGCCTTGTCCGGGTCTAAACCATTACATGCCTGAGCAATCTTTTCCGCACAGTGGGCAGTGGTGCGGCTGTGGTTGCCCCAGGGGCCTGGGTTGCAGCTTTCCGCTTCTTTTAAAAGGATTTCGGCCTGTTCTCTTGTTGGCAGCATCTGTAGGGTCCTCCTGTTTTTTATATTGTTATTATTATAGGGCAGGCCGCTGGATTTTACAAGGGAATCATTTCATGATTGCCATTCATACACAGATTAAGTATAATGATGGTGGTAGTGGAAGAAAGAGTTTTGGCAGGTGGATAATTCCTGCCACTGTTTTACAGGAAGTTCCAAAGGCCCACAGGGAAGTGGGGATGGGGCAGGCAGCAGGCCAGGCAATAAGCCGGAAAATACGGCTGGAAAGGAATGATAAAGAATGGAAAAAGTGATAGAAAATTTTTTAAAGTATGTAAAGATAGATACCCAGTCAGCGGAGGGGACAGAGGCTTCCCCCTCTACGGCAAAGCAGCATAACCTGGCAAAGATCCTGGTAAGCCAGCTTAAGGAGATGGGGGCACAGGAGGTCACATATGATGAGGCCCACTGCTATGTATATGCCACAGTTCCCGCTTCCCATGGGTGTGAGGGTGCCCCGGTTATTGGTTTTATCGCCCATATGGACACCTCACCGGCAGTGACAGGGGATGGGGTAAAGCCCAGGATTGTAGAAAATTACCAGGGCGGGGATATCCTGCTCAATGAGGAAAAGCAGATAGTGATGAAAGTGGCGGATTTTCCGGAGCTGCCGTCTTATAAGGGGAAAAGGCTGATCGTCACAGACGGTACCACCCTTTTGGGGGCGGATGACAAAGCGGGAATTGCAGAAATTATGGCAATGGCGGAATACCTGCTGGCACACCCAGAAATCCCCCATGGAAAGATACGGGTTGGTTTTACCCCGGACGAGGAAGTGGGGGCGGGAGCGGATTATTTTGATGTCAAGCTTTTTGGTGCGGACTATGCCTATACCGTTGACGGCGGCAGGCTTGGGGAACTGGAATATGAGAATTTTAATGCTGCCGGGGCAAAGGTGGTAGTGCATGGCAGGAGCGTCCATCCGGGAGAGGCAAAGGATAAAATGCGCAATGCCATTCTGATGGCCCAGGAGTTCCAGACCCTGCTTCCTGTGGCGGAAAACCCCATGTATACCTGTGGATACGAAGGCTTCTACCATTTGGGCTGGCTAAACGGCTCCGTGGAGGAGGCTACGGCGGATTATATCATCAGGGACCATGACAGGGAAAAATTCCAAAAGAAAAAAGAGCTTTTCCTCCAGGCAGGGGATTTCCTGAACAGAAAATACGGGGAGGGAACCTTTGAAATTGAATTGAAGGATTCCTATTACAATATGAAGGAAATCATTCAGGGGCATATGGGCCTGATTGACAATGCAAAGGAGGCTATGGAGGAACTTGGCATTACGCCAATAGTGGTTCCTATCAGGGGAGGCACAGACGGAGCCAGGCTATCCTTTATGGGCCTGCCATGCCCCAATCTCTGTACAGGGGGCGCTAATTTCCATGGGCGGTTTGAATATGCCTGCGCTGACCATATGGAAATTATTGTGGAGCTGCTGGCCAAGATTGCGCAGAAATGGCGGTGATTGGTCCAGCAGATGAGCCTGATTTCATTTTTTATATTTTTTATTTCTTTTACCATATTTGGGGGGATCATGCTGCATGACCCCCGGACTTTGTGGAGCGGCGTTACGTTCTTCTGGATGATGGCATGCCTGGCGCTTTTTGCTTTTTTTACTTTATCCCAGTATTCACAGTGGCTGATGTCCCACAATGTGGTAATCGGGATCCTGGTATTTTTGGTAGTCCTGGCAATGGGTTGTGTGGTGGCTTTTCCAGCGGTCTTGGTTCTGATATTTTTTGTGGAAGGGATCAGGGTCATCAGGCATGAGGGGATGAAGCCCGCAAATTTGCTGTCGTTGCTGTTTTCTGTCCTGTTAAGTATTTATCTTGTCCTCTGGCCAAGGATTGGGAACCTGCAGAGGGATACTTTAAGCAGAAGGGTTTATGGGATCATCAGCTTTTCGGCAGTATATTTCCTGTCCTTGCTGGCAATGTATTCCCTGTCCGCAATTTTGAACCTGATCCATCTGAGAAAGAGAAGAAAAGCGGATTATATTGTTGTGCTGGGTTCAGGCATTATTGGAGAGCGGGTTACCCCTTTGCTGGCAGCCCGGATTGAAAGGGGGATTGAGCTGCTGGGCTATAACCCCGGCGCAGTGCTGATTATGTCCGGCGGGCAGGGACCAGGGGAGGACATTCCGGAAAGCCAGGCCATGGCAGCTTATGCCATTGGCAAGGGTGTGGGCAGGGAAAAAATAATCACAGAAGAAAAGTCTGTATCAACCCAGGAAAATCTGCTGTTTTCAAAGGAACTGATGGAGAAGCCGAAACCCAGGATCATTATTGTCACAACTGCCTACCATGTGTTCCGGGCGTTGATACTGGCAAAAAAGCAGGGCATCAAATGCACAGGCTATGGATCCAAAACAAAATGGTATTTTACATTAAACGCCCTGATCCGTGAATTTGCGGGATACCTTCATCTGACCTGGAAAAGACATGCCCTTTTTATTGGTTTTGTGGCAGGTATGGCAACAGCAGCCCAAATCATTGCCTGGTTATATTAGGGGAGCCTGTTACTGTTTTAGATAGCCAGGCAGGAAGGAGATTAGGAAACCATGAGTTTTTTATATGAAAGTATAAAAAATTACCATCCTGTGAACCAGCAGGAAAAAGCGGACAAAGAACTGATGCTCCGGTATATGGAAGAAAATACAAACTATCTGTTGAGGGAGAATCAAACCGCACATTTTTCAGCTTCCTTATGGACAGTAAACAGGGAGCGCACGGCAACATTGATGGTATATCACAATATTTATAATTCCTAGTCATGGGTAGGGGGCCATGCAGACGGGGAAGAGGATTTACGCCAGGTGGCCTTGCGGGAACTGCAGGAAGAAACTGGCGTTAAGGGCGTCTTGCTGGCGGATGGGGAAATATTCAGCCTGGAGATCCTGACGGTCAATGGGCATATAAGAAAAGGAATATATGTGCCGGGCCATTTACATTTTAATGTCACTTACCTGGCGGAGGCGGATGAAGGTGGAGAACTCATTGTAAATGAGGCGGAAAACCAGGCAGTGAAGTGGTTTTCCTTTGAGGAGGCACTGGCTGTGCCGGAGGAACCCTGGATGGTGGCACATGTATATAAAAAACTGATTGAAAAATCCAGGGCCAATTTGCTATAATGGATGAATAAAAATAAAAGATAAGGAGACCTTTCCCCATGAAACAGGACTTAATTGTAATTTTGGACCTGGGCAGTACACAGAATACCGTTCTTGCCCGTGAAATCCGTAAGCTTGGCGTGTACAGTGAAATCCATCCCCATGATATTACCGCACAGGAGCTGCAGGCCTTTGGCAACGTGAAAGGTATTATTTTAAACGGCGGTGAAAACCGTGTGGTAGATGGACAGGCTGTGGATGTGAGGCCGGAGATTTATGGCCTGGGCTGTCCGGTGATGTCTGTTGACCATCCCATGTCTAAGTGCGCAACACAGCTTCCCCAGCTTCCGGATGGGAAAACACTGGAGAAATTTTTGTTTGAGGATTGCAGGGCGCAGGCAAACTGGAACATGAAAAATTTTATAGAGGACCAGGTGGGGCTTATCCGGCAGCAGGTAGGGGACAAAAAGGTACTGCTGGCACTGTCCGGCGGTGTGGATTCCTCTGTAGTGGCTGCCATGCTGGTCAAAGCAGTGGGGCAGCAGTTGGTATGCGTGCATGTGAACCATGGGCTGATGCGTAAGAATGAGTCGGAAAGCGTTGTGAAGGTGTTCCGTGACGAACTTCATGCCAATCTGGTTTATGTGGACGCATCAGAGCGTTTCCTGGCTAAACTGGAAAATGTCCAAGACCCGGAACAGAAACGGAAAATCATTGGCGGAGAGTTTATCCGTGTCTTTGAGGAAGAGGCAGGGAAGCTGGAAGGGATTGAATTTCTGGGGCAGGGGACTATATATCCTGACATTATTGAAAGCGGGACGAAAACAGCGAAGATGGTTAAGTCCCATCACAATGTAGGAGGGCTGCCGGAAGATCTGAAATTCCAGCTGGTGGAGCCGTTAAAGCAGCTTTTCAAGGATGAAGTGCGTGCCTGTGGCGTGGAATTAGGCCTCCCTCACGATATGGTATACCGCCAGCCTTTCCCGGGGCCTGGGCTTGGGGTGAGGTGCCTTGGGGCAATCACCAGAGAACGGCTGGAAGCAGTGCGGGAATCCGATGCGATCCTCCGGGAAGAGTTTGCGAAGGCAGGGCTGGATAAAAAGGTGTGGCAGTACTTTACGGTAGTACCGGAATTTAAGTCTGTTGGCATGAAGAACAATGCCAGGGTATTTGAATATATGGTGATCATCCGCGCTATTAATACCATTGACGCTATGACGGCATCCATTGAAAAGGTAGATTGGGATGTGCTGGAGAAGGTTACGGAGAGGATATTGAGTGAGGTGGAAGGGGTAAATAGGGTTTGCTATGATATGAGCCCGAAACCGCCAGCTACGATAGAGTTCGAATAGTAAACAGAGAGCCGGGAAGCCGCATAAACAGCGGACTTTCCGGCTTTTGATGTGGGGCGTGATACCTTTTTGATACCTGAATTAGTAAATAGTGAAAAGTGAAATGGCTATTTAGTGTTTAGGAATTAAATTTTCCAGCGATGCCCATGTGCAATTATCACTATTTAATGGATGAGAGTTAAAATAGAAATTTGCGATTAGCGAGTGCAATGTGTTTTCGTATAAACTATTGTAATATTTTGTAACAGAAGTAATTAATTCGAGAACATCGTTAAAATAAGACTGGATAATCTGCGGGGTTAAAAATATTAAATTTCCTTCTATCATTGATGCGATTTTTGTGTAAGTTTGAGTGTTTCTAAATTTTTTATCTATCAAACCATTATTGTGTACAATAGTATTTCTGATTTCAACAATATCAAGAAGATTATTCCAACAATCAGAAGATATTAAATTTCGTAGGTCTATATCTAATGCTTTTTTATAATGGTTATTTGCCTTTCCTATGTTCATAAAATCGTTACCCGTGCTTTTTTTGATGATACTATCAAAATATTTATTTTTGGTATTTTGAAAAGTAAGATAAACAAGGCAAACAAAAAACTCTCGTAGAGAAACTTCAATAATTGAGGTTATTTCAATTAATTCTAATTGATAAATATCATAACTCAATAATTTTAAATCTTTTTCTGATGATGATTCTTTTAATTTTTCAAGACCGCTTTGATGAAAATGGCGTATACGTATTAAACGACTTATTTGAAAAAAAGCATTGTCAGAAGCAGATTTTTTGCCACAAGAAGTACAATAATTTAAGGAATCTCCCAAAGAAATAGTTCCCTCTAAAATCCAGATGTTCATGTTTCCGCAATAAGGACAGCATATTTGAACAAGTTTTACTTTATGACGACGCATATTAGTAAAAAACTTCTCTTTACATAAAGGAGATTTATTTTTACTTATACAATAATTTGAGTAAAATGAATAATAATAACTCTTCATATATTCTATATGAGATTCAGAAAATCCTGAAATAAATGAATTATCTATTAAATTTATTTCAATTGCAAAAAAGTAATGTTTTCTATTAAATTTTTTATATATGGTTTTATAGCATGTACTTAAGTATTCAGTTGCTTTAATTGTACTTATTGATCTCATTCCAAATAGGATATGAACAACTTTTGGAATGTCATTTTCAAAATCTTCATCTGTTAATTTTATTAGAAAAGCATAATCCTTTTTGTCACATGCTGTTTCCAAAAATATTTCTTCATTAATTTTAAAGCCTGTTTTACTTTTAGAATATATAATCATTTGTTTGTCTACTGGATATTTATCATAAAACTCTTTATTTTCTTCCTCTGTATAAAATTTGAAATTTTCAAAATATTTAGAAAAATAAGAATTAACTCTTTTATTAGGTAAAAAGCTACCTATGCAAATTTCGTTTCTGGCATTATCAATTTGATTTACAAAAGAAAACTTATTATGGTTAATATAAAGAATATTTAATATATTGCATACACCCTCTAGAGAATTTTGAGTAACAAAATTATATTTGTAACCTTCAACAGTTTTAAGCTCAAATATAGACTGATAAATTTGTATTCTTTCATAATTAAATAATAATACATTTTTTAAGTATCTTTTTTTAGTAAAAAATATATATATTTTAAATATAAATTGTAGTATAAAAACTAAATTTACAGCAAAAGAAATTATAGTTATTATATTATTTGATATTATAATATGTTTCATTTTTCCTTCCCCAAAATAAGTTTTATATTTTTTATGACAATTATATGCTATTTTCCACTACTGTTCTATAGGATAAAAATTATAAATGGAAAAATTATTGATACAATTGAACTAAAAATCCCATGTTTCCCATTTTCTTTTATATGTATCAAGATTCTCCCCGCTTAGGTAATTTTCTAATTTATCCATTTGTATCACCTTTGTGTTTTTCTTTTAGTATACCATATCAGATTATTTTTTTCACTATAATTTACAATATAATCAAGGTACACATATCGTCTAACGTTAAGACATTCAACTTATATTCGAATAATGAGAGTCCGAATCTTTCTATGTGTTTTCAGACAGTTATCATGACTGTCTTTTTTGATTTGAACAAATAATTTTGAAAATAAAAGGATGGTGTTTAGATATGAAAAGACTGGTGTGCTGTCTGTATTATATCTGGTGAAACTCCGCAGAAAAATTTCATCAGCAAGGCGAGAAGGGAGATGATGCGGTAGCATCATTGACTGCTGATGTCATGCACTTTGGGCATAACGCAGCCTGATGGAAATCTATTCTGCAGAATTTTACCAGATATAAATGTGTCAGTACAATAGTATATAAGTGTGGACAGAAAAAGTTGAACAACCCTATACTATCAAGTCAAAGAATAAGGGAGATGAAAGGCCTGGCCAAAAATCAAAAATCTTACACTCCGGAATTCAAGTAGCAGATCATAGAGCTGTACAATGCCGGAGGAACATCGTATCCCCAACTGGAACGTGAATATAGCGTAAATCGAAGCACGATTAGCGTCTGGGTAAAACAGCTCTCCCCCCATCAAGGTATCAGAGATGAGACTGTCACCCTTAAGGGGAGTATAAGGTATTCCAGAAAGAGAACCAGAGCCTTAAGATCGAGAACGAAATATAAAAAACGACCGGCATATTCGCATAAGAACAATAGCCCAGAATGTGGCTTTTATCCAGAATAATTTAATCAATTACTCGGTGTCACAGCTTTGCAATGCCTTGAAATTCCCAAGAAGCACCTATTACAAGGCTCTGGTTTGTGTACCTTCAAACAGGCGACAGGAGTATGAAAAGTTCGGTCACAACGCGAAACAG
>OFGE01003280.1_pt1 | contig 10829 bp, 8 predicted proteins | sample 1521681 | NCBI WGS metagenome assembly OFGE01 (sample SAMEA3504093, study PRJEB24116) | mouse gut metagenome | biome: mouse gut; feature: mouse-associated habitat; material: faeces | place: Denmark | collected 2011 | reverse complement strand
CTGACCAGTTCAATTTCATTTTCTTGAATCATTTTTTTATAATCGGTATACCGTTTAATCCCGGGTTTTTTTTCCAATCCATGCTTTTTTAGAACGTTTTCTATTTGTTCCGGTTTTATATCGCATACTGCTATAATCTCTAACGAATTATTTAACGCTGCTTTGATATGGTTCATTGCAATCCTTCCACAGCCAATTAGCGCGTATCTCATCTTTTTATTCCCTCCGCGAAAGCCAAACTTACCAAACTGTTCCAATCAAAGCACTTCTACATTTTCTCTAAAACCAAACTTTTTTGTTACATATTTTGTATCGAACACTGCTTGTGCGAAATCAACCACCATATGGTAATCTACATTGGTATGACCCGTAGTAATCATAACAAGGTCACACCCCGCTACAATTTCCGGCGTCAATTCCGGAAGGCCGTAATATGTATTTCCACCCTCCCGATATTCCGACACCCAGGGGTCATAGAATTCTACCTCTCCCCCCACTTTTCTCAGTTCTTCAATTACCTGAATCGCCGGGCTTTCCCGATAATCGTCAATATCCTGCTTATAGGCCACGCCCAGCACAAGCACTTTCGATCCATTTAGAGGCTTCCGGCAACGGTTGAGAATCTTTCCCGCCCGCTCCACAGTATACTCCGGCATCCGATCATTGACCATCATGGACGCTTCGATCATGTTGGTGTGGAAGCCATACTCTCTGGCCTTCCAACTAAGATAGTAGGGGTCCAGGGGGATACAGTGTCCACCCAGACCAGGACCGGGGTAAAATGCTTGGAAACCATAGGGTTTTGTCTTGGCTGCATCAATGACTTCCCAAATATTGATACCCATTCGGTTGCAGAGAATAGCTAACTCATTGACCAAGCCAATGTTAATGTTCCGGTAAGTGTTCTCCAGAATTTTCTCCATCTCCGCCACGGCGGGAGAGGAAACGGTGGTCACGTCTCCGTCCAAAATGGCCCGGTACACCATAGCAATGACCTCCACGGCGTCCTGACCGATGGCGCCCACTACCTTGGGCGTATTGCTGGTCTTGTAGATCAGGTTGCCCGGATCAATGCGCTCTGGGGAGAAACCTAGGAAAAAGTCTTCTCCACATTTCAAGCCACTGCCCTCTTCTAGGATGGGCTTAAGAAGTTCCTCCGTAGTACCTGGATATGTGGTAGACTCCAGCACGACAATGGAGCCCTTGGTCAAATGTTTGGAAATAGCGATAGTAGAATCTCGAACATAGCTGATATCTGGCTGCTGATGCTTATCCAGGGGCGTGGGCACGCAAATGGCGATAAAGTCCACATCTTTAACAAAGCTGAAATCAGGGGTAGCACAGAGCATACCGCTCTTCACCAACTCCTCTAGGTCAGCGTTCACTACATCGCCGATGTAGTTTTTTCCGGCGTTGACCAAGTCCACTTTTTCTTGCTGTACGTCAAATCCAATAGTTTTAAAGCCGTGTTTGGCCTTGTCTACCGCTAGAGGCAGACCCACATAGCCCAAACCGCAGACACCCATGACTAAGGTTTTGTTTTTAATTTTTCGAATCAGTTCTTCTTTTATGGCCATATCAATCGGCCTCCTTAACGATATTGTTGGTTTTATCCATGCAGTATGCTCTGCCGCGGACCATGCAGACGGCCTCACTGCCGGAGAAGGTAACTTGTTCTCCGCAATGGCCAACGTAGTCATAAACTTTGGCAGATACGCTTCTTAGGCCATGGCGTAATCCGGGACGTCCCTTGTCACCGCAGATCCAACCCACACAAAGGTGAAGCATCCGATGTTATGGCCGCAGGCGATGGTGGTGTTGGTCCCACGCTGGTACCCTCTTTGATGCCTATTTTCCAGTATTCAATTTTGCGTTCAATAAAAGGGATTAATAACGTTGGTGAATACGCAGGAGGGGCCCAGAAAAGCACTATCCTCACAACCCACACTGGTGTACACGAACACATTGTTTTGAATTTTGACCCTCTCCCCTAACATTACATCCGGGGGAGATTACCGCATTCTGCCCAATATTGCAGCGATTTCTGATTTTGCAGCCTTTTATGATATGAAAGGAAGTGCCAGATTTTTGTCTCTGATCCAATCTCGCAACCCTCGTTTACATAGCGGGATGGGTGGACAAAATAGAGGCCTCCCATCATGCAGCTGCCTTTCGAGAGCTGGAGGTAAAAAAGAAGAACTCATGATGTCCGCAGAGGGGGCGTTTTTGCATTGAGCATAGTGCCGTCTGGAGACAGCATTTGCTGTTTAAAACGTTTAAAACGTTCTGGTAGTTCAGCTTCCTGTTCTGCCTTCATGCGGCGCATACTTTCGCCCTGTGGAATGTCTGCAAAGGGGTTATGCGGATATTTTAAATATTTTTCAAATTGAGCCAGTATGCGGATTTCATTTTCATAGTGGCGGCGGGCGAGGGTATCCAGTGTATCGGAGGGGAATACCGGCGTGGGAATAATAGAGACTATCTCCCCTGCATCCACCTGCTCGTCAATATAGTGCAGAGTAACTCCCAAAGGAAGTGCATTAAAAATGCTCCATTTAAACGCATCTAGTCCCCGGGCAGCAGGAATGACACCAGGATGTCCGTTCAAAACCCGCTTGCCCCGCAGACACTCTGCCGATAGGATACCGGCCCCCGTAATCAGGTACAGCTCACATGCATTGCCAATCTGTGCGTCACTTTCTACCGGAATATAGGGCAGACCATATTGTTTGCAGAGATCTTTGGGATGAACAGCGGCAGACTGGTCCGGGCGATGCTGAAACAACACTTGTCGTGTAGGACGTTGTTTGTAAGGCAGAGCGTAGACTTGGAGATTATAGCGGCCTGCCAACTGGAGGAAAATCTGCTCTGTTTTTAGGTGATTTGTATCATAGGTGATAATACCGACTCTCTCCATATTACAATACCTCCAACACTGCTTCAATAACTCGGCTCTGCTCTGTCTCTTCCAGATAGGGATGCATGGGCAAGGAGAAGGTTCGGGAACAGTAATCATCGGCGTTTCGGAATGTCTCGCCATAAGTGGGTTCATCCCGGAACACCGGTAGGGCGTGCTGGGGGGTGGGGTAATAGACCATGTTGGGGATTCCCTTTTCGTTTAGGAGGCCAATGATTCGATCCCGTTGAGCAGTGTCTTCTGCCAGCAGGGCATACTGGGCCCAGGCGGATACACAGTCCTCCGCCACAAAGGGTGTGACGAGTTTTCCAGCAAAGGCCGCGCGATACCGCTCGGCCACTGTCTGCCGCAGGTCTATTTCATAGTCCCGCAGAGCCTTCAGCTTGGGCAGGAGAATGGCGGCCTGGAGATTGTCTAATCGGGAGTTCATCCCCACCCGAATGTTGTCGTATTTCCCACCAGGGCCCTTGCCGTGGACGCAGAGGGAACGAAAGAGACGATCTGTTTTATCGTCATCGGTGAAAACTGCGCCGCCATCGCCGTAACAGCCTAGGGGCTTGGCAGGGAAAAAACTGGTGGTGGCGATATGACCAAAGGCGCAGGCCTGCTTTCCGTGATAGGAACCGCCGAAACCCTGGGCCGCGTCCTCAATGAGGGTCAGGCCATACTTTTCGCAAATGACAGTCAGGGCATCATAGTCACAGGGATTGCCCAAGATGTCTACCGCCACTACAACTTTGGGGGTCAGCTTTCCCTCCGCTAGTACCGCTTTGATCTGCTGCTCTAGGCTCTCAGGGCTGAGGCAGTAGGTGTCTGCCGTGATGTCACAAAAGATAGAGGCCGCCCCAAACATCTTCGCCGGCTCCGTGGAGGAGATAAAGGTCATGTCCGGGCAGAATACGGCGTCCCCCTCCCCTACCCCAGCAACCATAAAGGCAAGCTGCAGGGCATCGGTGCCATTGGCGCATGTTACACAGTGCTTACGTTCCACAAAAGCGGCGAGCTCTGTTTCCAACTCCCTGATATAGGTCCCCCCTATGAACTGGGCAGTATCCAGAACATTTTGGATGTTGGCGTCAATCTCAGACTTTAAAGCTTCGTACTGGGCTTTTAGGTCAATGAATTGCACAGTAATTCTCTCCTTTTCACGAAAATACTATCTCTGCGTTACACAAGCACAGCAGAAACTTTAATTTTTTATCATACCACACCTGGCTAGCTCAAATCGTTCCTTCGCTGTTCTTTCAAGTCTGTTGCTGCCAGATTTCGTAAATAATCCTCATTGCCTTTTGTGTCCCTCTAACACTTCCAACAGTTTTTCTGTCAGAATTTTGAAATCGTATTCTTCAGCTGTCTCCTTAGCGGCACGGCAGGCTGCTTTATACTCCTCTGACGTAAGATTATACAGTGTCATAACTGCCGCGGCATAATCCTTTCCACTTGGGGATGCGGCGGTATAGCAACAATGGCGGTGGTCAGCAGGATTGTATAAAAGTTTCACATTTGTGAGCACAGGCTTTCCGCTGGCCAAGTACTCGAAAAGCTTATTTTGACTGTTGCCAAAACGGAAGAGCTTTACAGAGTCCGGCGTGTAATTCAAAAGAGTTGCATCGCACTTTGAGAGAATACCGGGAATATATTTTTTTCCTACTGGACCCTTGAATACCAGATTTGTCAATCCCTCTTTCTGGCAACGCTCCCTTAGCATGTCTAAGTCTCCACCGCCACCAAAAGCCAAGAACTTAATATTTTCCTTTTCCCGGAGTACCTTTGCGCACTCTATCAACTGAACCAAACCGTTTGCCTCACGAATGCTGCCGGTGTAAACCAGCTTGAATGTCTTCAAATCTTCCAGATCCGGGTCCTCCCACTGAAAGTGTTCCCGGTTCCAATAAAACAAATCCAAATCAACGCCGTTATTGACATAAAATACCTTGGAGCGGGGGACATCATGCTCCCATCCTTGCTCCACGATATAGTCATAGGCTCCTTCTTGGGTGAATACTACGGCATCTGCATGTTTATAGAGCCATTTTTCCAGCCGGCGCAGAACTATGACCGCTGGATTGCAAGGTCCGGCAATGCCTAGCGCTACGATGCTCTCCGGCCACAGATCCCGGATTTCCACCACGGACCGGCAACCGTTTTTTTTCGCCAACTGCACTGCCAGCAATGCCGCTAATGGATGGGCGGAGGAGCCCAGAACAACATCTGGCTTCCCATATCGAGCCGATACATATTTCGCGGCTTTCTTTCCGTTCAGATAGAATTGGAACATAGAAAGGATTTGCTTTTTTCGGCTCCGCCCATATTTCAGGGTTTTCACCAGTATCCAAGGGAAGGGCTCTTCCTGAAAGACCCGGTATTTTTCCGCTCCCTTTAACAATTGTTCGTCCGTATTATGAGGATGACTGCCGACAAATACCACAGGCTCATGGGTTAGTTCCTTTAGCCGTTTGCCAAAATGATAGTGCCGATTCATAGGGCCATGCTCCGGTAACATATTGTAATTATTAAATATCCAAATTTTCATAGCTTCAAGATCCCGTTGTATTTTCAAAAATATAGAATTAGCTTACACAAAATCGTTTTCGGAAATAGAGAAATAACCAATCCCCCAGATAATCCTGCGCATAGATCTTAAGCGCTGTGCGACATTGCTCCACAATACAAAAAGCACTTTTATAATGTCAATGTTGATAATGATAACGATGAGATAATTCAACCGAGAAATAGATTTGTTTAGATGATTATTGCTATACTATTTCATATCTTTTTCTCCGACAATAAGTATATGTTTAATTGCCGCTTTACCTAGAGTAACACACCCTTATATACGGCTGGCTACTCATAAATAGATATTTATTGTTAATTTGCTGTATTTACATTTATCTTTGCGTTTATTATCCAATAGGGGCTAAAGTGAGGAATGTCATTAAGTTATGGATATAAGGAAAATAAATTTGAAAGAAATATAAAAAAGGCTTGACAAATACGAAAAATGTGTGGCGATGCCCTGAAAAGTGAAATTGTCTTTCAGGAGAAAAGTGCAGATGAAACACACACCTGCCATATTGCGGGAGAAACTACGTTCCCTGATCCGGAAACTGGAGGAGACGCCGGAGCAGTTTGGCCAATGGCCCGGGCGAGACTTCACCCGGCCCCGGCACTGAGTTTTGAGACGGTGATATCCCTGCTGTTTACCATGAGCAAAAACAGCATTGGAAAAGCTTTGATCGAAGGCTTTAAAAACAGGAAGAGAACACCATCTGTCTCGGAATTTGTCCAGCAACGGGAGAAACTGCTGCCCGCGGCGCTGGAAAAACGTTTCCAGCGGTTTACCGCCTGCCTGTACCCCGCTGGGCATTTTCAGGGATACCGTCTGCTGGCGGTGGATGGATCCGACCTGAAATCCGCCGCGTATCCCAGGGATCCTACCTCCTACCGGCCTGGGGCAGAACGTCAGTCAGTACGGCTGGAATCTTTGGCACTTGAATACGCTTTATGATTTGCAAAACAGCATTTATACGGCCGTAATTGTCCAAAAGGAACCCTAAAAGGATGAGAAAAGCAGCCTTGTGAGCCATGGTGGATTGCTCGGTCGTTTCCGGCCCGACTATCCTTTTGGTGGACCAAGGATATGAGGCCTGCAATAACCTATCCCACTTGGAGAAAAAGGGTTGGAAATACCTCATCCGTCTCCGGGACAAAAACCAGGCCGTTGCCCACGGACTGAAACTCCATGACACAGTGCAGTTCGATATCCCTGTCCAAATCACCCTGGGCCGGCAAACAGTGCGGCAGATGGAGCAGCAGGGACTTGTGGTCCCAACCTCCTATTACCATGTCCCGTCCCAGATGACCTTCAATGGTTTAGAGCCGAAAAGTGCTGGTTTTGCTGCCCTTTCTTTCCAAATCGTCCGTATTGAAAGAAAAAACGGTGATACCGAGCTTCTCATCACCAACCTGGATCCGAAGTGCTTCCCGCCCGCCGCCTTGAAACGTCTCTACACCATGTGTTGGGGAATCGGAACTTCCTTCCGCAGCCTGAAATATGCCGTTAGACTCATCCCTCTTCATCCAAAGAAGCCGGACCTCGTCCTTCAGGAGACTTTTGGCAGTTTTCTTATCTTCAACTTCACTCAAGCGTCTATCTGGACTATAGATACCACTCAAGGCGCATCCAAGTATCAATGCCACGTTAATTTCTCTGACGCCGTTTTTGCCTGCTGTGCTTTCCTCAGAGAGCCTATTTCTGGTCCGCTCCCTTTTCTCCGGCGAAAGCTGATGCCAGTCTGCCGCAGCCGAACCGCGCCACGGCCCGAAATCACAGGTAACTGCATTTCCTCCTGCTACGCCTCCGCACGCTAAACCCTTCTTCACACTTCTTTTTCAGGCGTAGTCTCTTTCGTCTGGTTTTCTTACCTGCTTTTCACTTGCTCTGTTCCTTTTGCTTTTTTTGAGCCCCCTGTCCTTTAGATGAGATCCCCGGTGTTCCAACTTAATGACATTAATCAAATCAAGTTACATTTTCACTACAAATTCAGAGACTATAATAGCACTCGCATCTAGGTGATGCAAGTATTTTTAATAAAAAGATAGAATTTGTAAAGAAATTGTCGCTTCTAGAGAATATCTTCAAACGCAAGCAATCCAAACGGTGCTGGCGGCAAGAAGGATAACTGCAAAAATAGGCAGGCACACTTTTTATATCTGGTGGCAAAACGAAGACGAGCTTTAAACTTGAGAAACAGATTCGATACTAAATGATGTTCCACATAAATGTGCCGATCAACATCACGAGGATGTTTAGCAGTTTTGCGGATTGGATTTACAACCATGGCCCCACGTTCCTCCAGCCAGTGTACAAAGCGGTCACTGTTAAATCCCTTATCCGCGATGGTATATTTACCCAGCAAATCAATTGGTTCCAGCATCAGGGTATTCTGCCAGTCCTAAGATAATCGTATAGCTCCGCCTTAGACAATTTTTGCGTTGCCGCTGCAGCCACTAGGTCTACAAATGCCTGGTTTTCCGCATTCAGCACAATCTCCTCTATACGCCCCTGATTGTTTTGCTCGAGAAGTTTTTGAAAAGCTAGTACGCCTTCCACAAATACATCAACATATGCTTCTCCAACTGCAGGCAAGACCTTATTCCGATAAAACGACATCTGTCCATTCCATACATCAGCATAGGACATTCGTTGAAGCAAACACTCTCGGGAACACTCGAACAGCCCCTTGAAATCTCCTGCTGGGAGGTAGTAATATTCCAAAAGCCCGGAAGAGGCGGGATAGTTTCCCGATTTGCGAATCAGGTCCACATACTGCAACATTTTTTCACCATAGCGCCCTTCTGTATCCTGGAGAGCCATCGCTACATATTCCAATTGATAGGGAGCGGGGTCAAATACATCCTTATGCGCATAACTATCCAAAGCCGCCATCAACTGGTCCATGCTAAAAGGCTGCAAGCTATCGGATTCTTTTTGAACCTTGTGTCGAAGTCCCATCAATCCACCGAATCCGGCCAAGAATATCCATGATGTTACGCAAACCGTAAGGCCCCACGTTTGAACATTTTTTTTCGACAGCGGGGAACCATATAAAACCGCAGGAAGCAATAACAGAACAAATGCAAAACACTGATATGATTGCAGAGAAAAATTGATCTCTACGAGTCCATGTCCATTTATCATTACCCAACAAGTCACCAGCACTGCTGCCAATAAATCACGCTCCCTGCGCATTTGTAGGATCAGTAGCCAGAAGCTCCCACCTAAAAAAAGCAGAAAGGGGATAATCCCTAGTAGTCCTTGATCCGACATGACTTGCAAAATGTGACTGTGAACATAACGTGAGGCATAATAAAATGGCTGGACCGCAGGGTATAAGTTATCTGTAGACCCAAGTCCACGACCGATCAGAGGACTCGTCATAAAAATTTTCAGTGCATCCTTCATAAACTGGATACGGGATTGGTAACTGTAACTATCAAAAAATCCTTCGAAGAATCGATTAACCAAAAAGGCTGGCAACAATTTATATACTAATGGTACTTCAGTTCCATCGGATAAAACAATCTGCCGCAATTGTCCATTCACAGGCCCCCAAAAGCGGAAATGAACTCGACTGTCTTTCTCCAGCGTAAAAACTGCATCTGTCAGTGGACCACTATATAACAAGGTACTGCCGTTCACTAACGCCTCTTCCTTTGACCGAGTATAAATATTTACACCAGCTTCATTTCCCCCGTCCCAATCACCAGAAACTGTATATGTTCCGGTCGGAAGCGTTACAGTCCGCATCAAAATTTGATTTTCATCAAATGTATACGGCCCTATATCATGGAGAGCAATAAAAAGGTAGACCCCAAAGAAAATCACGATGGCAAGAATAACAGCTGTCAATAATTTTATATGTTTACCCAAAAAACACGCTATCCGCTCTGAAAAAAGATAATCCAGCACAAAAATCAGCACACTAGAAACCACAGACAGCACCACTGGCAATCTCCCCCCCGGTGCGACTGCGGACATAGCCATTGCAGCCGCCACCAAACACACTCCTCCGGAAATCACCATCAACAGAAACAGCCGCAGCCGCTGGCCCTTTCCCACCACAAGAAGCCACACAACCAAGGACAGCACAAAACACAAAATCGCACCGCGGCTGGCAGAAAGTAAAATTCCCATTGCTGACATACTCACCAGCACGCAGGCCAGCAGACGTTCCCACCACTTCATTCCAGTTTGCACCAGATACAGTGACAGCAGCGTTCCCAAAGCAAACAGACTACCCGTAACATTGGCATCGTTGTATAAACCATTTACGCGGCTCACTGTATTTTCTAGGCCAATATACACTTCACCAGCGCCAAACTTCTCCATCAACACAGCAAATCCGCCGTAGAACGGCCCCTCACAGGCCATATCCGTGGACAGCAGAGACACCACGGCACTGACTGCCGCCAGACCCCACAGCAATCCCCGGACATGCTTCTTTTCCATTCGGAACAGCACCAGCGCCGCCACTGCAGAAGCGATCAATCCTCCCCGAAAATCCCGGACCGCCGAGCCGCCAAAGGGCGAATAGATCGCCGCTGCACCATACACCACCATAAACGCCAAAAAGCCGATCACCGGGAGGCAGAAGCGCTCCCGGGCCAGACGCAGGGGCGTGCGGCCAATACACAGCGCCAGGGCGATAAAGGCAAACCATACTGAGGCCCGCTCCGTCCACAGGTGCATGGCGAAAAACAGAAATATGGAAAACAGGCCCACTGTCAGCATGTCCCAGCGAGGACCGGACAGAGACAGCGCCGCGGCAGATTTTGTTCGTTTCAAGGCAAGCTCCTCCTGCAATTGATGTTACGATTATATATCAATTTCCCGCGTTTTTCAACCCCCAGGGGAGACCGGCCCGCCGGAATTCTCTTATGTTACGTCCAAACACAAATTTTTATCACATTTTGCCCCATCGCGGGCACGCCGGCGTGCAACTCCTCCCGCCGGGGCCTCCTTTAGTGAAACCATCTCAATCGAAGGAGGAGCTGCCATGACACAGACACCGAATTACAAGCTGACCCAGTGGACCAAAAGCGACCGCATCCAGATGGAATCCTTTAACCAGGACAACGCGAAGATTGACGCCGCTCTGAAAGCCCACGACACCGCTATTGCCGGCAAAGCCGCTCAATCCGCCCTGAAAGCAGAGACGGCCGCCAGGACCAGCGCCATTGCCGCCCTGAACGCCACCGTGGCGAAGCTGGGCAACTGCCTGCTCTACCACACCACCTACACCGGCACAAACGAGCCCTCCATGGTGGCCGGCACCTGGGCCCGCTTCCAGCAGAAGGAGTTCTCCGACCAGACGGTCATTACTTACGGCTTCGGCGACGGCGGCGGCGG
>OFGE01003279.1_pt1 | contig 10837 bp, 11 predicted proteins | sample 1521681 | NCBI WGS metagenome assembly OFGE01 (sample SAMEA3504093, study PRJEB24116) | mouse gut metagenome | biome: mouse gut; feature: mouse-associated habitat; material: faeces | place: Denmark | collected 2011 | reverse complement strand
GGTGGGAGCATCTTCGTTCCAAACACAGCCGTCATCGCTGCATTCCGAACTCTTATGCATCCCTCCGTCCTTATAGCGCTATTCGGACTAAGAGATTTGATTTAGAAAATTCCCCCGAAGGAGATGGGTAGGCTGATTGGTTAATCTGTCACCGCCCATCGAATGGTGACCTTACTTTTTCTTGCTTGGTCTGGTATGTGCTAGGGTGCCGCCTGCAACAGACTTAGAATTGTAGCTGTAGCGATTGTCTTTAAGAATCTGACTCGCTTTGGTAGCAACAGCCTTTGAGGTCTGCTTTTTGTTAGTTACCATTCCGCTCACCTCCTCAATCGTTGGTACTTTTGATTATAATCAGAACGATAGAGGCAAAAAACGAATGGAAAAAGAACATCACCAGAAAATTTTCGGAATGAAAAATCCTGGATTTCTGCGTAACGCAGAAGTCCCAGAAACGCTGATGATATGCGATACTACCCTCCAGATAATTCAATTACGATAAGAGATACGACGAACGTCTGACTCGGCTTTGAAAAATCAAATGTGAACACGAAAAATTTCAATTTTATATTGAAATACACAAAGTTTTATGCCATAATAATATATTGACGATGTCAGAAGCTCAAACTAGGAGGGCGCAGATGGAATATAATTACAATAAGCTCTGGAAACTGTTGATAGATAAAAATATGATGAAAAAAGATCTAATGAAAAAAACAGGTATTACTTCATCCACTATTGCAAAGATGGGAAAGAACAAAGCAGTGAGTATGGATGTCCTTGGGAAAATATGCATAGTCCTGGATTGCAATATAGGTGATATCGTTGATGTGGTTAAAAAAGAGTGATTTTAGGTAACTACAAATGCGGAGGAAGGTGGTAATCAAATGGAGCATCTTTGTATTGGTTCATATGTAAGAATTATGACATCGTGTGCTATTCCTGCGGAGCGCAAGTTCGATTCCTTCTGCGAGAAAATAATGCTGTCTCTATGTCCAACCGATGTTACAGCTTTTTCTTATATTTCAGCAGATGGAAGTAATGTTACATATACATATACGAACTTCAATAAAATTCACTCTGCAAGTCAGAATTTGCCCACCGAAGTCATGCAAATGGCTCTTACAAAGGATGCTCGTGCCATTGAACGGTATTTTATAAGCGCAATCATTCCTGCTATGGAGGAGTCACGGAAGAAAAATGCCGTGCTTGCCCTTAAAAACATCATTCTGAAAGATAACCTCATCGCTGATACCACACAGCTTGGCACCATTAGCAGCCTTACAAAGAATGATCTCAAAAACAAGAATGAGTTTGTCTTGTCCGAATTTTTAACGGATACATTTATCTACGCCGTTGCCAAAACTGACAATACGACTGAGGCTGCTTTTACAAAATCAATCAAGAAGGATTTTTATGCCATCTACAATCAGATGGTCGACACGATTAAACTATACGAGGTTACAAAGCCGAAATCCGTAGCTACGATTCCGCTGACCAGCAAAGGCAAATTTGATAAGGTTTTCACGCCCATCTCGAGCGAGAGACTATCCATCTCTGCAAGCCATGATCTTCAAATATTCTGTCTCAAGTTTGATGATTTCGATTTCGACTATCATGGTCTCTGGAAACACCTCCGAAATAACATCGGATATTATGTTTATTCGAGAGCGCAGATAAAGCAGTACATGGATGATGACGAGATTTCCGCCCTTGCCTATGATGCCATCGCACATATCAAAGAAATGATTGCCAATGGTAAAATACTGTCCGGGAATGAACTCGGAGAGCTTCTGCTTTACATCTTTTTGGAGCAGGTTCTCAATGCTCCAAAATTGATGAGCAAGGTTGAATTCGGTAATCATGGTGGTATTTTTACAAGCGAGAGTGCTAGCATACATCTCCTGACTGCTGATGCCACTGTTCCATTCAATCAGGTGGTATTAGGCACATCCATGATAAATGGTGACCTGCAAACGGTTATTGACTTAGCCTTTGCAGATGCACAAAAGTTAAAATACAGGAAAAAAGACGAGAGACGATTTGTTGAGTCAAACATTTTTGCAGCATCTTTCCCTGAAAAAATATACGAGCAGCTTGAGTCTATTATTTTGCCCGATGAGACTTCCGGAAAAAAACCTGCTACGGCATTCGGTATGTTCCTTGGATACACATTAAACGGTGTATCCGCAGATGGAAAATCTATTGATGTTTATCAGACTGATGTGCTTGATAAGCTGAAAGCAGATATCTTAAATCAGGTTTCGTTTATCGAATCCAAAATCACACAATATGGACTTGACGGATACTCGCTGTACATATATCTGCTCCCGTTTGCCAATGCAGATGAGGATAAGAAAAATATTATAGACAAGCTACTGCAATCTGGAGGAGGTATGCCATGAGCAATTTCAGAGATGTCACCTTCGGAGAACACCTGTTTTCCAAAATAGATGACAATGCATATTTACAGAAACTTTACCACAACATTCTCATCAACTATTCGAAGAAATTGTTTAATTTGGATGAGATGGAGAAAGTGCCTGTGGATATCGGACACGCCCTTACTTTTGCAGATGTCCTGTCAAAGTCCTGCGGCACAAATCTGTCCGATATACATAAAACACGTGCGCAGGAAATGGTCGCACTGCTGTATGATATGTATCCGCAAAACGAGCAGATTAAATACTATCTTGGCTCCGTTCTTGCAAACACTGGCAATTTTCTTGGTATGAAGCGTCTGACACCGGAATTCGAGAATGCCTCTTTGCTTGAGAAGATGTTCATGCACTTTAATATGGACTATCTTTCGGTGCCTTCTGAAGAGGGGTCCTGTTTCTTTCCGGCACAGAAGGAAATATACGACAGCCTGTCCAGATCTTATTTCAGCTACTCTGCGCCAACATCAATGGGTAAATCTTTCATGATGCGCACTTTTATTAAGCAACAGATCATGAATGGAACAAAGAAGAATTTTGCCTTGCTTATTCCAACAAAGGCACTCATTAACGAAGTTACAAGTGAGTTGATTGAAAGCCTTACCACGCTTTTGAAAGAGACAGACTACCGCATTGTAACTTCATCCGGCTCAATGGCACTTGAGACAAAGCATAACTATATTTTCGTTTTGACACCAGAGCGGATGCTGTATATATTGATTGATGATCCAGACCTTAAAATCGACTACCTCTTTGTAGATGAGGCACATAAAATATCCTCCGGCGATAAGCGGAGTGCATTTTATTACAAAGTTATCAACAAGTTAGAAGAACGGCACAGCGATACTCATATCATATTTGCTTCGCCGAACATTCCGAATCCAAGAGTCTATCTTGATACGCTGTCAAAGGGAGAATGGATCATAGATGAGGAGCCCATTGTGGCGTGTAGATATGCTCCTGTCAGTCAACTAAAATATATCATTGATCTATGGGAACGCAATATCCGTATCTTCGACTCATACTCGAAGAAATTTATACTGTTGCATGAAATGAACCGCCAACACTCTTTGAGCGAGGTAATCGCTCGAATCGGCGACAGACGGCATAACATTGTGTATTGCAAGTCCAAGAATGACGCTATTCAGTATGCAAGGGATTATGCGAACACACAAGATGTTATCGGAGACAAAAAACTCGAGGCATTTGCAGAAGCAATTCGTAGCGATGTCCACAAGGAATATTATCTAGCCGAACTGGTAGAAAGAGGTGTGGCGTACCACATTGGCTATCTTCCGGCGAATATCAGGATGCAGCTTGAGGACTATTACCGAGAAGGTCTTATCAAGACGATGTTCTGCACAAGCACCCTTCTTGAAGGCGTAAATCTGCCAGCGGAAAACCTATTCATTACAAGCTACAAGAAAGGTCTGAGCAATTTTTCGGAGGTAGATTTCAAAAACCTTGTAGGGCGTGTCGGTCGGGCAAAGTACAATCTGTATGGCAATGTCTTTATTGTTCGACTTCAGAAACAAGAACGCGAGGAAGATCTGCAGAAATTTGAGAATCTCCTGAAGGATGATGTGCCGCTGCAGAAGCTCTCCATAGAGGCGGAGCTAAACTCAAATCAGAAAAAACTCATTGTAGACACGCTTCTTTCCGGTAGTGTTGAAATACACAAGTCCAAGAAGAACCAAAGCGAGGATAACTACGAGTTGATGAGAAAAACGATGTTGATTCTTGTTGGTGACATAGTGGACGGTAGAAGCAGCTGCATCAGGCGGGAGTTTGCCCCATATCTGACGACTAAGACTGAAATGAAAATTCGTGAGCAATTTTCTGTGGCAGGCAAAAAGCCAGATGACGACATCAATGTTTCATATGACCAGATACAGGGCATCGAAAAGCTCATCCGTGACGGTCTTTCATACCCAAAAATCGAAGACCCCAAGCGAGGGGCAGATTATAACGAGACGCTTTTCTTCCTCAACAAACTGGCAGTCGCTTTCAAATGGCGTATTTACGAGAACCGTACCCTCGGAGCCGGGGAAGGTCAAAAATATACAAAACTGACATGGTACACTGTTCTGCTGATCCAATGGATGCAGGGACACGGTCTTAGCTATATCATCGGTCGAAGCATTGATGACTATGATAAGAAAAAGCGAGAGGTTAAAGTTGACTACAATAAATGGGAGACTTTTGACGGCTCACAAAAGCATAAGAATATCATCATTGCCGACACCTTGGAGGCAATTGAGGACGTACTGTTGTTCCAGCTGTCAAACTACTTTCTGAAATTCTCAGAGGCATATAAACGACAGCATCCCGATGAGCCGTTCACGAATGACTGGTATGAATTTGTAGAGTATGGGACAACAAACCGGCTACGAATCATTCTGCAGCGTAGCGGTTTCAAGAGAGATTCGACCGAGTACATACGGCGAAATGCCGATAAATATGTAAGAGGAACGCCAGACAATCCTAAACTGTTGAAATGGGCATTGCTTGAATGTCCAAATGAGCTTGTCAGAAGAGATACACAAGAGATTCAATACAATGTCCCGGAACTGTTTATAGATGAAGGAGAAAAAAGAGATGACAAACTTTTATGAAACCGTGCTGACGGTATTAAAAACAGATGAGCGATTTGTAGCCGAAGACGGCACCTTTCTGCGTAATGCGGTTTATGAGGCTGCAATGAAGATGGACGATAGACTTATCCGTCTACTTCTTGCGAACGAAGAAACAAGTTCACGTTTCTTTGTGGATGTAGACGGCGTGAAGGTCTTTGACAAGGTAGGCTTTGCCTGGGTAATCAATAACCGTCAATTTCTGCCGGACAGCTATACCCGTTTCAAGAATAAGATTGGACTTGCAGACGAGAACGGTGATTTGATTTCCACCTCCGGCAAGGTTGAGCTTGTCTTTCCGTACAAAGATTGTGTTCTTGAAGGTGGGCAAACTTTGGAGGAGCAAAAGAGACAAGAAGTTTTTTATAATCAATCGCTTGCTCCTGATGAGGTGGATAGGCTTCTTTTTCCAAAGATTTTTTGTAATGCGACAAGGTATTCTACAGATGGAGAAACGGCAGCAGAAGAATTTTTACCAACAGATAATATGGTTATAAAAGGGAATAATTTGCTCTCTCTCGCTACTTTGATACGCAATTACGAGGGACAGGTGAAGTGTATCTATATTGATCCGCCTTACAATACTGGCAAGAAGAACAGCTTTGGATATAATGATATTGTCAATATTGGTTGACACTTTTTTTACAAGGATATGAATGCCTAAGCTGCAATCCCCAGAGATTCATAATATCTCTGTCGTTTAATCATAGGAGGAAGTCCCTCATTGGCTGAGCATATCCTCCTGTTATTCCAGCAGCTGATGAAGTATCTCCAGATGAGTGTCTTTAGTTCCTCAACGGCCATTTCTTCCGTATTATGACGGTTATAGAGGAGTTCCTCCTTCATCCTCGCCCACATGCTCTCGCATCGGGCATTGTCATGGCAGCGTCCCCCTGCACGGTTCATGCTCTGGCGGATGCCATATTTGGCAACTGCTTTCCGGTAAGCTTCGCTGGTGTACTGCGTTCCACGGCCAGAGTGGATAATGGCTCCCCTAAGCGCCGGATACGAGTGGACGGCGTTGTCAAGGGTTCGTTCACATAATACCGCTTTCATATTCGTATCCATCGCCAGCCCGAGGACTGCAGCATCATAGCAGCCGAATATGGCAGATACATAAAGTTTTCCGTCTTTTGCCTTGATTTCGGTTATGTCCGTGACGCATTTTTTCAGTGGCTCTGCAGATGTGAAATCCCGTTTCAGCAGGTCATCCGATCTGCGTGCTTCACGGTCAGCTTTGGTAATTCCGTTCGGTCTGCGTTTCGGGCGGTGGCTGAGTCCGGTTTCCTTCATGATGCGGTAAACGGTTCTTTCGCCGGGAATGCGGGCCCCTTCCGGCTGTTTCAGAAGAAGCGCCTGATACATACGGATTCTGCCATAGGCATCGTTGCATTCATCCTCTGATGCGATTGCCTGCACGGCATCAGCTGAATCCTGATATTTCCACGGCCGGTCTTTGTTTGCCGGATATTTATAAAAACCCTGCCGTGTTGCTTTTAACATCCGGCAGTAAAAAGAAATCTTCCCCTTGATAACGCCGTCCTTGGTTTTTACAGCAATGAACATCATTCTCTGCCTTTTGCAGACCTCCGACGGCTGGCGGCGAAAAAAGCGCTTGCTTCCTCAAGAAATTCCTTTTCCTCTTTTAGACGGCGGATTTCTTTTTCCTGCTCCCTGACCTGTCTGCGCAGAACTGTCAGTTCCTCTGCGAGACTCATGGCTGTCTGGGGCGTATGTGAACCAGGGCCGGCATCCAGTCGTCCCTCCCTGGCTGCTTTTGTCCATGCGTACATGGTGTTTTCGGGAATTCCTAATTCAGCAGCAGCTTTTGCACCGCCGATTTCTTTTGCCAGTTTCACGGCCTGGATTTTGAAATCCATGTCGTATTTCCTTTGTTTTTTTGCCATTGTAGTTGCCTCCTTATTTCTCTTTGATTATACATCAAATCCTTGCGTATAAGATGACAACTAAAATGATACAACATCATATCTTTGTTTTTGCACCCTTTGACATTCTGTGTAAGGGAAACTTTCTGTCCGTTTCTCCCTTTGGGATTTTTGGGAGCAAGACACGCTCCCTTGCTTCCTGTGCCGCAGTACGAGTCTGAAATATTCAGCCAGAAGGTTCCGCTGTCTGAAAGCACCCTATAAAGCTGCGCAAAAACCTCCATCAGCCTTTCCACATACTGTTCCGGTGTTGCCTCCCTGCCAATCTGCCCTTCCACTCCGTAATCACGAAGTCCGTAATAGGGCGGCGATGTGATGCAGCAGTCAACGCTTTTATCCGGCATGTCTTTCAATGCTGCAAGACAGTCCCTGTTTATAATGACATTACTCCTGACAGACGCACCAGTATCCATGTTTACCACCTTCCCTCCGAAAAAGCACAGGACACCCGAATCTGTCCGGCTTATCATTTACTTTTTGAATGTTCAATCTGCACCTCCTCCTGTTTTAGAGCAAAAAAACAGCACCTAAACCGTTTTTGGCTTAGATGCTGTGATTGCTGTCCTTATTCTGCCCCGCCGCCCTCCGTTTTGCCTTCTGGCGGGATTTTCTCTGTCTTTTATCGTACATATCGTGTATCCAGTCCCTTACAGGGGCTTTCCACATCTCGCTTTTGTTTGGGATATTTTTTATAAGGCTTTTCGGGTTCAGCCCCATTTCTTTTGCCATGCGGATTTCTTCATCCCCGATACGGCATTTTTTCTTTGCCTCATCCCACAGTTCCTGCTTATATGCCATTTCTTTTTTCCTCCCATAGTGCAAGGAAATCCGATACAAGGGCTTTCTCCCTCTTATCCACGCATTTCGCAAGCAGCCCTGCCCCGTCATTTAACATATCCATTGTGTGGTATATGCCGAATTTGAGGTTTACTTTTACAATTTCCGTAACCAGTTTTTCATCTGCCCCGATACCGCCTGCCTGAAGCATTTTTTCAATCCCCGTTCGTTCCCTGCACTCTGCCATGCTGCTTAGGTAGATTGTCTCTGCCCGCTTTGTCATTTTGTCCTCACGGACAATCCTGTTGATTTCATAACAATGCTCCAAACCACGGTAAAATGAATCGCTGTTTTTATCCTTCTTATACGTTGTCATAAAGGAATTGCACTGGCACAGATTTTTTTCCTGCCTGTCCTTTTTTATAATTCCCAGGTGGAGAGTCCTGTCCTCCATTTCATGCACCATAAGATAATCGCTGTCAAAATCGGAATCCTCACGTTTGCCTAAATCATATAAATACAATTTTGAATAAGATGCAAACATCTCCGGCAGGAAAGACAGGTTATCCAGTTTCAAGTGAATGACCTCCAAAATTCTGCGCTGCTTTTCCTCTGTCCTGTAATACTTCTGCACCAGCTTTTCCAGCGACTGCATCGTAATCCTTCCTTTTTTTACCGCATATGCCCCAAAATCACCCGTGTACTGCTTTGGTCTGCCTGCATACTGGAGTCCCATCAGATGAGGTATCTTATCTTCCGTGTTGGACAGATGGATAATCTTTTTGGAAGTATGGATATAATAATCATATTTGCAGATCGTGTCCTTTACACTTTGGAAAATCTGCAAAAGCCTTGTGTCCTTCATGTTTCCTCCCAACGTATAAAGAAATTGCCTGAGCGGTTAGGCTCAGGCATTACATTTCTTTTTTTGAATTGCAATTCTGGGAGCAGGCCTATGATACTCCATAGGCAGAGACGACCTTTGTATTTGTATTGCCCGCAAAGCCGGGACGGGTAGCTCCTCTCTGTCGCCGCAAAAGCACTGAAGCTTTTCATTACCTATAATCTATCATGCTCCTGCCGCATTGTCAACCGCTTTCCTGCTTTTTCCGCTGTAAGCGTAACTATTCAGCCTTCCCTTTAAAATCAACGCATCTGGCACCGGCTAAAAAATAGCCGGTGTTCCCATAAACAGCTTTTTTATGTTTTCCAGTATTGGCATGTTCCTCCGTTTCAGTGTCTCTATAATCGTCAAGATGTTGCAGTACATCTCATGCCCGCTCTCCTTCCTGAACCCTCCCGCCATCTTCTGGCGGTTTTTGGCTTTTCTCAGGTCCCTTTCGCTCATGTTATCGTCAAAGGGAACCTCAAAGCCATGCAGGAACAGCAGATGGTTCCCCATATACTTATCCATCCGGTTCAGGAGCTTTTTTTCATCCTTTCGGGCATACTTGTACTTTGTCTTTGGGTTTTCTTTCCTCCCCTTGGCGATCAGCTCCCTGTATCTCTCTTCATATTCCATTACCAGCCCTCCGGGGAATGCCACATCCCCCCTGCTTATGGCCTGTTTCCTCTCACGGTCCATTTCACACAGCAGGGATATCATTTCCCCTGACCAGCTGTTCCCACTTTCTTCACTGTTCTTTTTAAGATATCGGATGATATGCGCGTTGCATTCCCCATGCCCCGTTCCAAAATGATAAAGGGCTGTCTCATGGTCATGCACAAGGATCCCTGTGAATTTCGACAAAAAACGGAGCTTCCCCATTGCCGCAAGGGTCTTGTCCTTCATCACACGGTAGGCAACCGCCTTCTCCATGCTGAAGTTCCGGATATAACTCTGCTCCCCATTTACAGTCACTACCGTCGCATCCGTCATCACTACCCGTTGGTTTAGCAGTCCTTCTTCCAAACGGGCAATGCTTCCCAGGGCTTTTCCAGAAAAAGGCCTGCAGAAATGGTACACGCTCCCTGCTGACAGCCCAAGGGCATTGCCCCCAGCAGCGTCCAAAAAGGATGCAATCCTTTCAGTTGCCATCACGCCTTCACTATATAATGCCACAGCCATTGCCTTTACGTTAGGTCCGTAGACCACATCACTGCGGTATCCGGGCGGTATGTTGAAACGCCCCTTTTCATCCGCATAGATCCGGATCTCCGTGACCAGCGGCGCAATGTCTAAATCTACCTCATACTTTGTGATATACTTTCCGCCCGACGGGTTTCCGATCTCCCTGACCTGGTGGCGGCATTTCCCAGACCTGGGCTTTTCTTCCACATCCGCTTTTGTAAGCGTAATGCCTTTATGGCCTTTCTGCCCGCCTGCCCTGCGCCCGGTCTTTTCCCTTCCATTATAAGTATTGGCCGGCTTCCCTGCTTTTTGGTCAGTGGAGGGTGGGTTTGAAGTGTTAGAACTGTCATTATTGATGATGCTTTTAAGCCGCGCGTTGTCATCACGCAGAAGCTGGTTTTCTGAAGCCAGTTCACTGATCCGGGTGTTCAGGCGGTCAACATCTTCCTTATGCTCCGCCTTTTCAACGCGCAGATCCTTTTCCACCGCGTCAAGGCGCCCCATCACTTCCATGAGCTGGTTATAAATGCTTTTTTCGTAATTGCCGCCCAAACCGGAACGCCTCCCCACTGATATTTTCTGTACCTTTATTGTAGCAGAGACAGCGTAAAAATGCGAACTGCGCCTCCTGGGACATTCGTCAGATTTACAGAGGGATGCTGCCGGTTTTATACCGGAAAAATTCATTTATAAAGTCCAAAAAACAGGGAGGTTGCCCTTATCTGCATAAAGTTATCCACAATCATGACAGAAAATAAAATTTTTTCAAGAAAGAAAGGCAGGACAGACTCTGCTTTGTGGATAACTTTTTAAACAGCCGGAAAAAATTTCGTCACTTTTTTGGGAAAATTTTTCGTAAGGCTGAATAGTTACCTGTAAGCATATTGAAACCTACTTTTTACTCAATGTCATGATACTGAGGTCAAAACATAGTGTTTTCTATGTTTGATACTCTGCAAGAACCTTGAAAATTTA
>OFGE01003269.1_pt1 | contig 10862 bp, 5 predicted proteins | sample 1521681 | NCBI WGS metagenome assembly OFGE01 (sample SAMEA3504093, study PRJEB24116) | mouse gut metagenome | biome: mouse gut; feature: mouse-associated habitat; material: faeces | place: Denmark | collected 2011 | reverse complement strand
ACAGCTTCACCCCCACCGCGCAGGCCAGCATGACCGGAGCGGCCAGGACCAGCAGGAAACCGGAGCCCGCCAGGTCCATGGCCCGCTTGCAGAACGCGTTGGCCCAGTTGTCCAGGGGGATATGACGTATGTTCAGCATGGGGATGCCGTTTAAATCGTCAAACTGAGGGTTGGAGGGCATGTAGTTGGCATAGAATGGGATAATAGACAGCCGCACACCCGCCTCCTCACAGGCCTCGATGATCTCCGGCGTCTGGGGAAAATCCTGCGGCTCCATCGCCGCCACCACCTCGTCCGGGCGCAGTGCCTCCAGCACCTGAGCCAGCTCCCCGTAGCCGCCCAGGCGGGTCAGGCCGTCCAGCTCGCTTCTCCAGCCGTCGTCCATAAAGCCGGCCGGGACATAGCCCAGCTCCCGGTGCTCCCGGATCTCACGCAGATACCGCGCGGCCGCGCGGCCGCTGCCCAGCAGCAGCACATGCTTCTGGTTGTAGCCCGCCTGCCGGTATCTCCGCAAAACCTTCCGGAGGAAATACCGCTTCGCGCTCAGCATTCCATTGCTGAGCAGGAACATAATCGCCAGTACCCAGCGGGAGTAGTGCACCTCGTGGCTCAGAAACAGCAGGCCCAGCAGCACCGACATATCCAGGGTATTTGCCCCCCACAGGCGCAGCAGCTCATACCGCAGCCGCTTCCGCCGGAAGCTCTGATACAGCCCGAAGGCGGCGTAGGTAAACAGCTGCGCCCCGGTATAGACCGCCGCCAGCGTGACGTATGCACTCAGCGGCACCGTGACAATACCGTGAAAGACGGAAAACCGTATCCAGAAGGCCGCCGGAAAGGACAGGAACAAAATGGCCCCGTCGCTGAGCACATGAAGGGTATTCAACAGCTTTTGATTCTCTCTGATCATCCTCGATTATTCCTTATTCTCTCGATCAATTCGTAAGCCTGTTCTTCCAGCACGATCTCACCCATGTTTTCCCGGTTCCACCGCTCCAGCAGCTCCGCCGCACGGAGCACGCCCGCGCGGTAGACATCCGTGTCCTCCTCATACCGCTCCAGCAGCTCGAAGGCCTGACGCCAGCCCTCCGGGTCGGAGGAGACATAGGTCACGTACTTTTCCACCATGGCTAAGCCGTCCGCCGTCCGGCCGTTTTGGAAATAGTACTCCGCCAGGTAGATGGGAATTGTATTAGAGTCCTGACTGGACAGCCGCAGGGCAAAGGCGTCCGCCTGTGCCCGGATGTCCCCGGTCAGCTCGCTGCCGCCGGCCTTTTCCATCTCCGACACACTGACCACGTAGGACAGCGCGTAGTCGGCCCACTCGAACCGGTCCAGCGCGGCGGCCTCCGCCAGGGAATTGAGCGAGTTCTCCTCCGCCACAAGCTTCTGCGCCTGCATATTGCAGCCCAGCAGCAGGGCATACACCCCGATCAGGGCGGAGACAGCCAGCAGGGAGACGGTTTTCAGCTTCCGCGTCAGCCGCGCCCCAGCCAGAGACCTGCCGCAGCACAGGGAAATCAGTCCGAACACGCCAAAGGCGATGGGAAGGTAGGCATAGGCGGAGAACACCACCTCGGTGGCGGCGTGGGCGGCCATGAACACCAGCGACGCGCCCAGCGCGGGCGTCAGGGGGTGGGCCTCACGGCCCCGCCTGCGCTCCAGCAGAACGGCGGCGGCGCTTCCCCCAAAAAGGGCCAGAAACAGCGCCAGGCCCGCAAGGCCGGTCTCCGCCAGCGTCTGGATATAGTGGTTGTGGGCGTATTTCGTCTCATAGTAGAAGGACTGCACGCTCTTTACGCCGTTCTCAAAGGCCCCCAGGCCCAGGCCCACCACCGGACTGCGGCGGAAGATTTTCATGCCGTCCGAGAAAAATACCAGCCGCTGGATGGCGTTCTCGTTGGCGAACAGGCCCTGGAGCCGGTTTGCCATAAATCCGGGCAGGAGTTTATAGCCCAGCGGGACCTCACCCGAACCGGCCTGGCCCGAGTAGGCCGCCGTCTCTAAATGCGCCCCGTCCGGAGCGCTGAAGTTGAAGTAGACCACCAGGCTGCCGTCCGGGACGGTAAACGCCGCGCCCTCCGCCGGGCCGTCGTAGAGCACGGTGCTGGTGTGCATCATGGTCTGCTGTTGGTTCTGGCTCTCAATATTGACAAATACAGCGCCATCCCCCTGGACCTCCAGAGAATATGTACCGGGCTCCGGGTAGGCCGCGCGGCGCAGCGCGCCGCCCGCGCTCAGGGTTTCGGGGCCTGTCCAGTTGAAGGCCAAAAGAACAAACGCCGCCAGAGCCGCCAGCAGTCCGCCGGTCAGAAGGACGGTCCCTTTGGCGGAGCCGTCCAGCCGTGCCGCCAGCCTGACGCCCAGCGTATCGTCCACCGCACACAGCGCCGCCGCGCCAAGGACCGTACACAGCAGAGGCACAGGCTGTACGCCCTCCCACGCCTGGAAGGAGGTGACGGATACAGCCGCCGCGGAGATGGCCGTCAGGACCAGCGTTTCCACCATCAGCACCAGCAGCCGCACACGCCGGGCCTGACGCTGCTCCAGCACTAAGTACACCAAAAATGCCAGCGCAATCGCTCCGCTGGCCCCCATACTGAAGGCCAGCAAAAATGACAGAGCGTTGACGTACAGGCAGACAAGATGGACGCGCCGCTCCCCCACTGTCCCAGACGACCGGGCCAGGCCCAGGGACAGCAGCACACCCAGGCCCGCCACTCCCGCGAACACATTGGGGTTGACAAACAACGAGGTCATCCGCACGCCGGCCTCCACTCCATCCAGCGCGGCGTAGTCCGGCGTAAACTGGCCCAGCACCCACACTACAGACCCGCTCAGCCACCGGGTGGACAGCAGATCGATGCTGACCACCCCGGCCAGCGCCCCAAAGCCCTCCAGGACGGAGGCGATCCAACGCCCCGGCTCCCCCTCCGGCGCGGCCGCCAAAAGCAGAAGTGTCAGGCAGAACGCGGAGAGCACCTTTAAAAATTCATAGAGGGCGAACTTCCCCGACACGGCGTAGAACGTCGATATGCCGTCCATCAGAACCACCGCCGCCAGCAGCAGCAGCGGTACGCCGATCCGGTCCCGCAGGCGGGAGAAAAACAGAAATACCAGGGCAAGGCTCAGCACAGACAGCGCCATCCCCGCCATTTTTCCCGTCGTCGCAGAGGTAAGGCAGACGGCCAGGAAATACAACACGGCCGCCAGCAGCACAAGAACAGCCTTGGAATCCAGGCGGTTTCGTTCGGATTTTTTCTGGCCTCTTAAATTTTTTCCTGACATTCCTGGTCACACTCCATCTCCATGTTCGCCCTTCTCCCGGGCCTCCTCCAAGCGGCGGAGGTCTCGGAGAAGGGCGGGGCTTCAAGCCCCGTCCCTCTAATTGGGAAAATTTTATTTCGCCATGTCGCGGTACAGGAAGGTCACGATCTCAGCGCGGGTGCAGGTCTTGTCGGGAGAGAAGGTGGTCTCAGAGGTACCGGCGGTGATCTCGGACTTCACTGCCCAAGCCACGGCGTTGGTGTAATAGGCATCGGCGGGCACGTCGGTGAAGGAGCCCACGCCGGAAGCGGCGGGACTGCCCTCGGACCGGTGCAGGAACGCCATAGCCTCGGCGCGGGTGCAGGTCTTGTCGGGGGAGAAGGTGGTCTCGGAGGTACCGGCAGTGATGCCCTTCTCCACAGCCCACATCACGGCCTTATAGTAGTAGGCGCTGCTGTCCACGTCGGTGAAGGGGTTGCTGGCGGACTTGGGCTCGGGAGAGCCGGCGGCACGCCACAGGAAGCTGACGATCTCCGCACGGGTGCAGGTCTTGTCAGGCGCGAACATGGTCGCGGTAACGCCGGCCGTGATCTTGCTCTTGGCAGCCCACGCCACCGCGTCGTAGTAGTACTGGCCAAGCAGAACGTCCTCGAAGCTGATGCCCATCATGGACTTCGTACCAATGACATACTTGCTCAGGTGGGTGGTGGTGAAGGTCACCTTGCCGCCGCTGTAGCTGGTCTCATGGGCCTCGAGCGCACCGCCGTCGGTCAGGTAGAACACCTGAACCTCGGCGGAGCTCACGCCGTCAGGCAGAGCGTACTTCACGGAAACCGCGAGCACTCCGCCGCCGAAGTCGGTGATCTGCTTGCCGCCGCTGGTGACAGAGACGTCGATTACAGTGGCGCCCTCTACCGCTTCCTTCTGGGCACTGTTCAGGCCGGTGGCCGGCTTCACAGCCACAGTGACGGTGCTGCCGGTGGCCTGCTCCGCCAGAGCGGCGGTGGACTCGCTGTCCAGAACCACGTCCGCAACATCAGAGGTGATGCTCAGCGTCGCGCCCTCAGCCGCGCTCAGGGTCTTCAGGGACTTGGCGGGCAGGTCAACCTTCACTGCGGTGGTCTTATCGCCGGTCTCCACCTTGACCTCAATGGCAGGGGCGGTCCCGGCCTTGGCCGCGGCCTCTACCGCGCTGGTTACAGCCTTGTCCATGTCCTTCCTGGACACGGTCGCGCTGGTGGTCGTTCCAGAGGTCCTGGTCTCCACCTTCACCTCAACGGTAGTCGTTCCGCCGCTGGTCGAGGGCTCTTCCACAGTCACCTTGTCAGAGCTGGAGGAAGACCCGCCGCTGCTGCCGCCGCTGCTGCTCGTCTTTTCAAATACGGGGTGGACTTCAACAGAAGCAAACTCGGCCAAGCGGATCTCCGTATCCTCGCTGGTAAGATAGACATACCCAGAAACGGCCTTGGTGTCTCTACGCAGGGTATAGGTGTAGTAGGAACTACCGGACTCACCGTCGATAACAGCCTTGTAACCGCTGTCGGGTCTAAGGCTGATGGTGGCGGCATCCCCGGTTACGGTATACGGACTGCTAGTAAGCTTTTTTCCTTCGGTATCACCCGCAACAACATACGCGCTGCCGCCGGTAGACGAGGCTGCGGTGAAGCTACAGCTATTGGTTTTAGCCTCCTTTGTGCCAGCCGCGCCAACAGAAATGGCCGCTGTGGGAAGCATGGAAACAGCCATGCACAGCACCAGCAGTTTCGCTAAGAATTTTTTCTTCATATTTACTTGTTACTCCTTTCATAGGACGATTTTCGGACACCGCTGTGTCCGCTAACGAACCCCTCACAATGTGGGGTCCCTCGCGCGGGCCGTACGCTTCCGGCCCCCGCATAGGATATTACAGCTCGGGCGAGCGGCCGCCGCCGTCCGAACTTTCAATTCCATCCGCATTTGGCTTCACCTCCTTTCAATGGCCTATTGCATCATTACAAATATCAACAATTACAACAAACACTTGATAAGAGATTCGGGATTGTAAAAATTCATGGATATCAACTTTTTTGAGCAGGGTGTCCCGTACTTCACCACACTGCTACATTTCCAGCATCTGCTGGAGGAACACGAGGCGGGACGTTGTTTTTTATGCCCGTTCTTCTCCTATGCCCGAAGCAGTCGATGGACCCATTTGGACAAATAGATGGCTAATGCTCCCCGAACCCCAATCGGATGATCATAGTGAATCTCCGGACTGTTTCGAAACAGAATCGGAATATGTTTATGAAAGAAAATCTTGAGCGTTCCCTTCAGCCCGATTTGAGCAGACGCTGGTGCAGGGCAGCTGCCAGATACCATTTCGTACTGCTCCAACTGCTGCTTCAGCCATGACCGGCCCCGTTCGGGATATTCAGTAAAGAAGCGGCTATGGTATCCTGTTCCTAATGCCACAAGGGGCGGAAGGCGCTCGACAGCGTGTGCAAGGGTTCCGCCTACTCCGATGGGCTCTTCTGGAAAGTCTTCATACTTTAGGTTTAGGTCAAAAAGCGGTTTAAGAGCTTTAGGGCGGTACCACATCATTGTACCTACCGAATAGAAAACAGTCTTCATATCAATATCACCGCTCATCCCCATCCGCTCCAAAAGCCCAGGAAAGAGTTTGTCCTCCCCCATAGTTCCTAGCAAATTCAACTTTGCACCATTGAAAATATTTGCAATGAACTCAAAAGGTTCCGGAAATACTATCCCCAGCTGCGGATCTATTTCAAATAAGTACATGATGTCTTCTACCGCTTCCTGAGCCAGCAAATTGATAAAGAGATAATCTCGCCAGTCAGCGCCTAGGCCGCTCCGTGCGGTTTCGTATTGAGCAGATTCTTTTCCATGAAGATGGCAAAATAGGTCATATCTGTTCTGGTACTTTGCCAAATCCACCAGCCATGGAGCCACATCTCTCCCCCGGTTTTCTACCAGCAAAACAGTTAGCTTCTGCAGATTTGGTATTCCCTCTCTCCGAAAAGTTTTTTCCGCTATTGGGATAAATTTTTCATCTGTAACAGTTAAGAACAAATCAAACAGGGCAGGAAAAGCCTTCAAATAGCCATAGAGTTCAGGATAAAGATGTCTGTTATATAAGTGGACATGTATGCCCAGCCGAAAGTTTCTCGATTGAGACACACTCTGATACCGAGGAAACGCGGCATAATTCTCTGCCCGCAGAAAACCTGTCCCCGAAAAAGGCGTGGGATATTGCCCGGATTTAGCAAAGAAATTTTGCACTTTGACAGACAGGCTCTCACTTTTCTCACGCGTATAAACGTCAGGGAACCTAATATTGTCAAACAGCTGGAGCTCTGCAGTAGGAGCCATAAGAAACACTTGTCGGGCCACACCGCTGAAAATATCTTCCCGGTTAAAAGTAAAGCCACAAAAATATCCTTGGAACGTGTCAGAGAAAGCTTCTAAATAGGCCCCGACGGCCTTCTCCATGACCGCGAGATCTTCTTTCATCTTCTTTGTAAAGGATATGCTTTCTTGAACCGTTACGATTTGCCCTTCCTGTTTTGCAAAACCTAAATGGGTTCCCTGTAAAGGCGAAAAGCACTCTTCGACAATTAGATTGACCCCAAAGGGGGGGGAGGATTGGAACCGGCAGTAAGTTTGTGTGTCATTTTTTAAATCTCGCTCTATGTTCTCTTCCGTTTGCCAAAGATAGTATTTATCCACTTGAATGTCTTTGCACAACTTCATGAGGCCGTAGGACACAGAACCGCTGTAGCCACAGTCAAAAACTAATCTCCGCCTTTTTGATCCTTTGAAAATATTGGCGTAGTACTCTTTTGCCAGCGATTTTTGCCGTGCGAAATAGGCATCCAGTTCTTTTTTAAAGGGCCACAGCGCTCTGCGGGCGGCAAGCAAGTCTTCGCGAAGATCACACTGCTTGTCTTTTGGGCTTAAGGCTGTCATCACTTTTTCACGCAATGGCTGTTCTATTACGAAACACTCAAGGAATCGCCCTAAACGGTAGGGTGTACTGGGCTTGAAGTGATCTAAAAAACCAAAAAAACTTTTGAATGCTCCAAAGCTGAGGGCAGTCCTTGATACATGAAGATACTTTGCCGGGATTGAATCCGTTTTCTCCGCAAGTGCCTGATACGCCATCATGGGGAGGTATCCATCCCGGGCTGCAAAGTAGACCTCACTATACTCTTTTTGAATCGAGGTATCGTTGATAATATCTAAGGCTATAGAAGTCAACACCGGTGCAAGATAGAGTCGAGAGAAGTCTCCCAATGTTCCAAAACGCGCTTCCTTATTAGGACGGTATCCAGCATGATAGGCAAAGAGAAAGGAAAAAGAATAGAGAATTCGCAAGATTGGATCATCTGAAATATAGGGGACAGAGAAAGCTTTTTGCCACCAAGACCATTTTCCCAACATAATATCCCATACACTGGGATAATGAATCGCTGTTATTCCATGATCTAGCGCCTTGCGATAGTCAGATGTATAGTTGTCTCCTATATGAACGAGTTGAGATGCGTGAGCAATTCCCTCTTTTTCTAAGAGGCGCTCATATAAATCTCCGCTGTCCTTTCGCGCCCTTTCTTCACAAGATACATATACCTGCTCTACTTTTTCATATCCCTTTTCATGAAGGAGGTCTTGGAGGAACTTCGATGACATGTACATATCGGAAACCGCAATGATTCTCTTACCACACTCCACAGCATATTGATAGACTTCCCGTATGTCCTCCCGCGGCGTTAAGAGCTGCCGTTCTAATTGAAGTTCTGCCGACATCATGCTATCCGCTATCTCGGGTTCCAGCCCCTCCGTCCTCGAAATATACGACCAGATTTGAGATAATGTAACATTGGATTTCCCCATCCGCCCCTCCGCTGTGGATCGAAGTTGAGTAAACTTTTTAGGGAAATCAGGGAACAGGGGATCCAGCAGGCAGAAGATGTCGGTTGGAACCATGCTGGGCCGAACCAGAAGGGTGTCAAAGATGTCAAAGCTGACTGTTTTAATTTCAGGATTTAACAATATTTTCTTAATGTCATCAACTGGCAGAAATCTGCTGATATTTGAATGCGGGTCGCTATGCATATCCGTTCTCTCCCTTTATGCGATTACTTTTCTGCAATAAAAATAAAAGAATTTGCCATGTAGCCGCATATCTGGCTATGATATAATCGTATAAACACATCTCGGAAACCTGCCTGCTTCAAATCGTCCAATATTGCCCAGCCATGATGCCAGAAGCATAGCGAACCCTCATTGCTCAAAGGATTTCCATGCCACTCCGGCTCAAAATAGTGAACGATCTTTCCATCGACAATAGCGGCTAACTGTGTCGTCTCATCCTGCGACCAGAAAAATGGGACCGTCATATACATTTTCCCACCGGGCTTTAACACTCTGGCCGCTTCTCTGAATGATTTTTTATAATCAGCTACATGCTCGAATACATCACAAGAAATAATAAGATCGAATGAATTGTCTTCAAAGCTTAAGCACTCAGCATCTTCATGTAAGATCCTGTCCACTATAGTACCACTTGCCAGTTCCGGAGATAGATATTCGCTCCCTGTGACATGGTCTGCACCAAAATACGATTCAATAGCACTATAAAGTTTTGTTACGCGCTCATACATATATATTTTGTTGGGGGGGGGAGAGAACCCCACGAAATCTTGTGGAGCTGCGAAGTCTGTGATCACGGTACTGACCATATACCTTAAACGTGAGGTAAAGCCACACTCAGGACACTCCATCCGCTCAGTCCAAGCTGGCCATCCATTATTGCTAAACATTAAATCCAGCCATAGGTTGACTGGCTTGCCGCATACTTCGCAGAACCCCAATACTTGACAGGCTCCATTAGGACTATCAGAGCATTTTTTAGCCAAGTTTTTTTCGAGCGAGTCCCCAATCACCAAATGGAACGCTTCCATATATCTAAGAAATTCTTCTTTGCTCCGAACAACCGCTTCTTGTTTCCCCTGTGCACAAAGATAGCTCAAAGCAGCAGCTTTTTCCTGTGCTTGTTCCAAATCTGATCTAAGTTGTTCGATCCGGGTATCTTTGGAAAAGACTTCTGACCTGAGCGATTCTCGTTCAGTGTATATCTTTCGAATGGGCGGAACTTTCAAAGCTAGTTGCTTGATAATCGTATTCATGCAATATTACCTCTCATTTCTACGGCGTCGTCATGACAATTTAAATTAATGAGGTTACAGATCTTTTCTGAGTGCCGCTCAAAATGTTAAAAACAGCTATTAACCCGACTGATTTCCACAAGATATGCCGCCTACTCATACTATCGAAAAGTCAAACTAGCCAGTATTTTATCCGTGTATAAACCAAACGCATCCCGACTATACTCCGCTTTTGACTTCATCAATCTCTTTCAAATATCTTGCCAATGCGTCCTGCCAGGAGGGTAGGCGTGAGAACCCCGTCCGTTCCAGCTTGTCCTTGCTCAGTCGGGAGTTCAACGGTCGAACCGCTCGGGTGGGATATTTACTTGTAAGAATAGGATTCACCTTCACGTTTTTTCCTGCCAAGCGGAAAATCTCATGGGCAAACTCCGCCCATGAGCAAACACCTTCGTTAGTGGCGTGGTACACCCCATACTTGCCTGTCACAATCATGTCGCACAGCAATAGGGCCAGGTCCGCTGTATAAGTGGGGCTGCCGATCTGGTCGTTGACCACATTGATCTCGTCCCGGGTCTCAGCAAGCTTCAACATGGTTTTAATAAAGTTATTACCATTCAGACCAAACACCCAGGATATCCGTACGATAAAATAGCGGTCCAATAGCTCCTGCACTGCCAGCTCTCCGCCCAGCTTGGTCTGGCCATAGGTACCCAGTGGGCCCGTGGGATCTTCCGGTTCATAGAACTGTTCCCCGATTCCCGGAAACACATAGTCTGTGGAGATGTACAGCATTTTTGCCCCAATTTCTTTACAAACTGCCGCGATGTTTCGGGTGCCGTCCACATTTACCGCACGGCATTGCTCCGGCTCGTCCTCGGCCCTGTCCACCGCAGTCCACGCTGAACAGTGAATCACCGCATCTGGACGGTATCCCGCAATATAGCCGTGGGTTGCCAAAGGATCAGTGATGTCGAAGTCCCCGATGTCCACGCCACGGTGCTCGATCCCCCGATCCGCCAGCACTTTGCACACATCATATCCCAACTGCCCGCCTACACCTGTCACTAAAATTTTCATGATATGCTCCTATACAAAATTCTTTCTCTTCAGTCCAATGAAAAACAAAAACACCCATTTAGGAAAATAAACTGCCACCAATTCAAACACGCTCGTTAATGGACTAAAGCGGCGGTATTTCCATACCACCCCTCGCTTGTGCCGCTCCTTCCAGTTGCTCCGGCGGGCAAGCGACCACTCCAGCCTCTGGGAAATTTTCTCTTCTATGCCTTCCAGATATGGAAAATATTTTTCCAACCATTGAAACCGTTTTACCTGAGCTTCAATCCGCATCTCTCCATAGCTGGCCTTATCCTTCACCCCAGCCATCAACCCCGTCTGATTCCCGCCGTGTATTCGATACCGAATCAG
>OFGE01003268.1_pt1 | contig 10864 bp, 19 predicted proteins | sample 1521681 | NCBI WGS metagenome assembly OFGE01 (sample SAMEA3504093, study PRJEB24116) | mouse gut metagenome | biome: mouse gut; feature: mouse-associated habitat; material: faeces | place: Denmark | collected 2011 | reverse complement strand
GGAAACCATTTTCATTACGTTTTGTGCCTGAGCGAAGCGAAAGGAATGGATATAAACATGGCAATACACGTAAAAAACATGAAAGAACTTAATAAGGCATTACAGCCGGTAATGAAGGGCATGGTTGACAAAATGGCAGAGAGGGTAGAACAAACACTGAATTACTTTCTGCAAGAATACTATGACAGTTATGATCCAGTATATTACCGCCGCTCATATGACTTCCTTCATTCGGCTATAAGGACAGAAGCGAAAGTAGTAGGCAATAAAGTAGTTGCGTCTGTATATATCGATACTAATTCAATGAATAATTATTACGATGCTACTGGTGAACAGATAGCAAGGTGGGCGAACCAGGGAACACACGGCGGCACGATCCGGGGAAACAATACCCCTCATGTTTGGGATGATACCATGCGTGAGACGATAGAAAACGGGGAACTTTTAAAACTGGCAGTTGAATATCTGAAAAGCAAAGGTTTTTCAGTGAGAAATTAGAAAAAGGAAGGAGAATTACAATGTCAGTATTGAAGAAAGAATTTATAGACAGAATGGCAGAAACGGGCGGTATTACAAAGAAAGCAGCAAGAGAAGGGCTTGAATTGTTTATTGAAACGCTCATGGATTGTATGTGTGAGAATGAAAAAGTGATGTTCAATAACTTTGGAAGATTTGAGATGAAAACATTAGAAAGCAGAAAGGGCAGATTACCATTAGGAGGCGAATGTATCATACCAGAACATAAAAAGATGAAGTTTTATCCAAGCAAGACATTATCTAAAAAGATAGAAGAAATGCAGAGTGAGGATTGAGTACATATGAAATTGAATAATAGAACGCAAAATTGCGCTGAATGTGAATTTATGAGAATGTATGACTATGGTAATAGGATTTATTATTGTGACTATGTAGATAGAACTGACGATATGGGGAAGTTGGGTGTTGCTAAGTTACCAGAGGGAAGCCCTGTATGGTGTCCGTTGAGAGAAAATAATAGAAACGTTGCTGCCAAATGAAATATCTGGTTCACCAATTTTGACGAAAACATACAACTGAATATAGTAGTTGCAGAGACAGTATGAATCGGACGTATTGTCTCTTTTATTATGAGCAGGATTCGGAGCATACAATCGGCATGCTCAATTATTAGCTGATCACAAAATCGTGGTTAGTTATCTATTATCATATCGAAAGGAATTTTTATAAATAAAGAACAATGAATACAGAAGCAACACAAACAAAAATATGTAAAAAATGCGGTAGAGTATTACCAGTAGAGAAATTCAGATTAGTAAAAGGACAGTTCAATAATCCATATTATTTAGGACACTGTAAAGAATGTGAATACAAATACCAGCGTAAATATTTAGAAGAAAAGAATAAGATTGAATTTTCAGATGATCTGGAAATGCTGATACATAGACACTACAAAGATATTAAGCCTGAAAGACTACTGGATATTTCAAGTTTAAATATTATTCCACTAGGAACAGATGAAATCTTTGTGAAGCTGATGGATTACAAGAATGCTTGGTTATCAAATTATGGGAGAGTGATCAGATTTTCGGATGGTAAATATAATCTGCTACAAGGGAACTGTGATAATTATGGTGCTTTACGATATTCATTAAAGAAGAACGTATTCTTTGATGGCAAATGGACATATAGAAGCGTTCTTTTATATGCAGCAAAAGCAGTAATAGAAGAGTTTATTGTGAATCCTGATAAAGTGAATAATGTTTACATATGGCATAGCGGATCTGATAAGCAGGATCATTATTATAGAAATCTTTATCCATTGAATCAGAAACAATACATGATCGTAAGAAATCATTTTAATAAGACAGGTGATGATTCAGAGGAATTTATCTTAAAGGTCATGAATGATATCAGATATAAACCGGATGATTGGAGCAGAAAGTGTATGGAGCCTGTTATGTGCGGTGTGGGGTATCGTGGGAGTGAAAATGTAGACTGTACATCAGAATCATATCTTAAATGGCATGATATGATACATCGTTGTTACAATGAGAAATTTCACAAAAGACAGCCGCAATATATGGGATGTACTGTATGTGAGGAATGGCTGAATTACAGTAATTTCAAAGTATGGTATGACCAGAATAGGATAAAGGGAATGGCACTGGATCTGGATAAGGATATTCTGTTTAAAGGGAATAAAGTGTATAGTCCTGAGACATGCTGTTTTGTACCTCATGCGATCAATACATTGTTCTTGAATGGTAAGAAAAACAGAGGTGATCTGCCTTTAGGCGTTCATTTTGATAAGAGTAAAGGTAAATACCGTGCTGAAATGTCATTCATGGGAGAGCCGATTAAATTGGGTTGGTTTGATACTGCTGAAGCTGCTTTTACCAGATATAAGGAATACAAAGAAGACTTTATTCAGGATTTGGCAGAACAGTATAAGGACATTATACCGTATAAGGTATATGAAGCAATGATGAATTGGAAAATTGAAATTGATGATTAAAATTTAGGAGGATTTTTAACTATGAATACAAAAAAGAATAATGAAACACAGAACAAATATGGCCATTTATTGGATAAGTATGTAGATGGTGCACATGCGGATTACCAGACAAAACAGAAACGGGAGGAAGAAGCCAGAAACAGATACGGACATCTTTTGGATTACGCGAAACCTGACTATAAGATTTATGAAGATATTCTTGGGGCAGATGATGCGTGCAGAAGGGTAAGGCAACAGAGGGCAGATGATTACGAACAGGCAAATATCAGGAGACAGGAACGCATAGAGAAAGAGAAGAGAGAACTGCAGGAGCGCGCTGACAGGAATAATGCTTTTGTGGATTCTTATCTTGAAAAGAAAGAAGCAGAACGGATAGCGGCAGAAGAAAAGAGTAAGGAAGCTGAAAGAGAACAGAGTTTCCTTAATAGTATCCAGAGGATGATCAACTCCAAGAAAGAAGCAACTGAAATGATTGCCAGAACAAATGCAATGTTAAAGAGAGATGAAGAACGCAGGAAAGCGCATGAAGAAAAGATGGAGTGGTATAGGAGGCAGGAACGTAAGAGATAATTTATTGAATGATTGATCATAAGGTATATCGGATATAAAAATCTGGTATGCCTTATTTTTACGAATTTTATATGGTTTACCGTTTATAGTAGGTGCTTAAATTTTTAGATGGAAACCTACCCATCCCTTATGAGGTATCCTTGGTGAGGATACCCATTCTTGCTTTATAATCAATGGTCTATCTTTAAATTTCAGACGGAATAGCTACAGATGATAAGTTGATAGGGGAGTAGCGTTGAATTTGAAATTCTAACGTATACATTGGATTATTGGCAATATTAGAGGGCGTATTTTTTATGTAGGGTATACCCTTATATATACGATTTTATATTTTGAACGGATACATACCCCTCCCTATGGGTACGCTTAAAGATATCATAACCATCAACAATCAAAAAGTTTTTAAGAGAGTAATGAATTATGAAGTGTATGCGAATAATTCATTACGATAGTAGTCTTTACTTATTATTACAGTCTCTTATTATAAAAAGACGGCTGATTCTGCACATTGTAGTGTGATATACTTTGCCATTTTTTCTTCAAGTATATCACACTCTGATGTGACATACCTTATCATAATAAGAATAAAGGCGATTTTTAGTGGACAGTTCGGTTCGGGGCTAAAAAATTAAGTTGGAATGTACGTAGATTAGATAGGCGCTTTTCCACGTTAAAGTCCGAAAAATATAATGTAAACCTACCGGCATACACCCTTATATCCACCGCCCCTATACCATCATACAGACCGCACACAAGCCACAAATAACCACGCTACAAGCCGATTCTAGCCACTTTCCAGACGTTACCCTAATAATGTATCAATGAAGCTATTGCAAGCCTAAAATCGCATGATAACCATACAATTACAAGCAAATAAACCGCACAATAAAAGACTATGAGCATTAAAGCGCATAACCTTTATTATGTATCATTGTTTATCTGTTTATCATGTGTTATTGTTCCCAAAAGTAACCGCTTCCATCCTTAAAATACAGTTGCAAGCTGTATTCAGTAGCCGTAAAGTCAACGATTGTATTCATATTCACAATATTATCATCAAGCGGTATATATCCATCTGGTATAACTTCCCTTGTTTCTGTTATCGTCTGTACTTCCGTTATTGTTTCCGCTTGTGTAGTGCCTAAAAGATAAGCCGATACAAGCATGATTCCAATAGTTGCGATAATGCTGATAGTTTTAATTGTCTTCTTCATAGTTCTATGATTTCCTTTTCGTGAATGATATTTTTATGATTGATTCAGGTTAGGGCACAATCCTAAACCGCCATCAATGACAGGCACACGCCTAAAAGCATTACGGTGTACGCAATCTTTATTATCGCACTGTGTACAATCACATTTCTGAAATTCCTCATAACTCATTTTCCAGTTGGTATTGTTTTCAAAGTGTTCTTTCGTCATCATATCTTTTTTTCTCCCTTCTTATCTCAAATAAATATCAATTTTCTTTTTCAGTTCTGAAAGCGTTCTTGCTGCATCAAATAAAGCGTTGTCTTCATCATCCGCATAAGCAGTATACACTATTGTATCTTTCTTGATTGTTCCGTCTGCATTTTCTTCATATGATTTTTCGATTTCAAAACCTTTGTACGGTTTTAATAATTTAACTGTCATGTTGTTATACCTTCCTTTTCTTTTATGTGTCAGGGTGTAGCCGTTGCGAGTGGTTACACCCTTAATTTTTACTTGCATTTACGCTTGTTTCAGTCTCTTTGTTCCGTCTGTCTCTACCTCTGTACTTCCGTAGTAGTTCCGTATGTCTTCCATGCTTAATTTCTTATGACTTCTTTTTCTAAAGGCTTCAGTATGAAAGTACCATTTCTTTTTCTCTCTAGCCCATTTAAAGCCGATACTCTTTAATGTGTCCTTATAGTCGTATGTGTTACCGTCTACCCATATCCAGCAACCAACTATTTCTATGTTGATACCTTCAAAGGTTATGATCTGTTGTAATACTTCCCTTAACTTTGCATCCTCTGAAAAGTCATATTTCATATTATTAAAGTCTGTCTTTGCGTTGTTCTCTTTGTTGTCTGTTGCTTTACTTTCGTGTCTATTCTTTAATACTTTGAATAGTCTGTCATATTCTGCATTGATTTCTTGTGTTGCTTCTGTGCTTCCGTCTTTATTGTCGGGGTGATATTTCTTTAATAAATCCCTGTACTGTCTTCTTAACTCTTCCAGTGTATTCACATCTTTAAAGTATTTACTCATAGGGTGCTACCTCCTTAAAAATATATAGTTGATTGATTTGTTGTTAAGACTAATATACACAAATAAATGTGCATAGTCAAGCGAATATACACAAAAATATGTGTACAAAATATACAAATATATTCACATTTATTTGTGCATATCATCAATAGACTATGCACATAAATGTGTGTATAATGTGGTTACAAGGTCAAGCAAGACCACAACAAACAAAATCAAATCTAGGAGGTAGCCATTATGTGTATGACTAAAAAAGAACTTGAAAGCAAGGTACAGGAGTTTAGAAGCCTGAAAGCGATGAAAGAAGAACTTGAAAACGAACTGAAAGCGGTAGAGCACTCTATCATCGACTACATGACAGAAAATGGCATCGACACGGAAATCACCGACACGGCAAAAATCACCTACAGGGCACAGAGCCGCACGACATTAGACAAAGAGAAGTTGACAGAGGTTTTAGGCGAGGATCTGAAGCCGTTTGAGAAAACAACTTCTTACAACGTGTTAAGGGTGAAATAGTCCAGCAGTAAAAGGGTAAATGGTTCTTGTGTGGGGTTCGATTCCCCACATGCCCTATCGGTAGAAATACCGTAACAACAACATTAATCAATCAAAAATGAAAGGTAGGTATTTAACTATGATGAAATGGAAAACAAGAACAGAAACAACTAATATCGGCGTTTTGGAGCTGGGCAATCTGACATTCAACGAGGACTATATAGAGGTATCTATTGATATTTGCGATATGTCTGACTGTCTGAAAGCTGAAATTGAAAAAGCTATTGAAGCAAGAAAAATCGAATCAGCTAAAGAGTGGGAGCAGATCTATAATGAGCATCCTGACTGGGAAAGGTGCAACAGAGTATTCAGCGATAAGCTAGCAGTAATTGACTTTACATATTTGAACATCGTCTTAGAAGCTGACAAGCCTATTAAATATAGCGTTGTGGTATGTTTCCATGATGCAGAGAATGATTACTTGGAAACGGATGCAAGTATCACGGTTGACTTGTCAGAGCATACGGATGAACTGAAAAAAGCAATTATCAAAGTATTGATTGATAAGTTCTTTTAATCGGCCAGCGATAGCAACTAAACATGGGGGAGCGAAACAACTCCCCCAACATTCAAAAATCGGAGGTAAAACATTATGCCTAAAAAAGCAGACTATACAGATAGACCATTAACAGCAGAAGAAAGAGAGTTCGCAGCAGAGCATCATGGCTTGCTTTATAGATACATGAAAAATATGAAGCTTGATTCAGAAGAATGGTATGACCTTTTGATAGTTGATTATCTACAGGCAGTCAAAAAATACTTTTCAAATCCGCAATTACAGATATATGGGTTTGTATCTATCTTATTTAGGCGGCTAGATTCGGCACGTCAAGCACACTTCAAGGCGATAAAATCCAAAAAACGAATGCCAGAGGGTGGCTTGTGTAGTTTGGATTGTACCGTGGAAGAAAGCAACGGGCGAGAACATAGGGTTGAATCATGGTTTATAGACCATAAACAAAATATCGAAAGGGAAGTTATTTTCAAGGAATTGTTTCAGGAGTTTTATAAAAGGTGCATTGAATGTGAAGTGGATGCTGATGGATGGTGTGCTTGGGATGGTGGAATCAACGGATATTTAAAAAGCGAATTGGATTTATTGATTGAAGGCTACACAATTAAGCAGGTAAACCGCAAGACGGAACGGCAATATCCGTATGGGTATAAGATGGATAGTTTGGAAAGGGACATTGAAGGATTCAGACGGATTTTTAAAGAGGTATTCGGAATTTAATAAAACATAGGGGAATTGTCATCTGTGGCAATTCCCCATATAAGAAAGGCAAGGTAATATTATTGGGTAATTATAAATTGGAACCATTAACGGAGCTTGAACGGAAATTTGCAACGGAAAACCATAATCTTGTATATGATTTTCTTCATAGACATGGTTACAGCTTGGAAAATTACTATGATGTGGCAATTTTCGGATTTTTGAAAGCGGTGCAGATATATAACCGTAGGGAAGACTTGCGGAATAAATACTCTTTTCCCTTGATTAGCCAGCAATATATGAGGTCAGAGATTGGAAACTATTGCAGGACGGAAGATGCAAAGAAGCGGAAACCATCGGGAACATTGGTTAGTCTGGATGCGGAATATGAGGGAACGGAAAATCTTTATAACTGTATCGGTGTTGCTGATGGGAAATCGCCTGAATCTGAAATAGTGGCAATGGAACGAATGACCGAAATGCTAAACAGTTTATCAGATATACAGCGGAAAATTGCGGAATTAAAGGTTGATGGATATAGCAGTAAAGAGATTTATTCGGCATTGGGAATGAGACCATCAACTTATTATGTAGAAGTGAATCGGATCAAGAAAGTTTTAGTAGAATTAATTGGTTAGAGTATATTCCTAATCAGTTAGAAGATAACGGAAAGGGCGGAAAATATTATGTTTGATTTTAGAATTATTGATACACCAGACGGAAATCAGATTATAGATAGGAACCTTAAAACACCATATAAAGCACTTACGCCGTTTCAGATGGTGGAATATCTGGAAATGGATAACAGGCTTGCATATATGGACAGAATGGAACGCAAAGCAAGGGTAGAGGCAGAGCGTAGACGGAAACTTGTACGGAATCCAATATATAAAATGGCTTGTTTGTGTGGATTAGTTTAATTGGAAAGATAGAAATAAAAATGCTTACATCAAAATATTTCAATATGGGAAAAGTAGTTGTTACACATGGAATCAATGAGGTTATGACGGAAAATAGTCGATTTGCGGCAGAGGTCAATTTATCATTACAGCGGTATGCAGTCAAAGATTGGGGAAATTTGGATGATGAAGACAAACAGGTGAATGAGGAAGCACTAAAATATCCTGATGATTTGTACTTATTGGCAGCATATGAGACTTGCAAAGGGAAAATCTGGATAATTACTAATCGCATATCGGAGAATGCCGGAGACAATGCTACAACGGTATGTTTCCCAAGTGAGAGATAATAGCGGATTGTGTGGACTGTCTGAAATATAGACAGTCTACATCATTAGGAAGGTGGATAATATGGCAATAGTAATTACGAATGGAAATCATTATATTACATATACAGACAATGGGGCAACAAAGAAAACCACGGATATAAACAATGCTTTTCAATTCTCAACCGTAGCGGAAGCAATAAAGGGAATGAAGAAAGCGGAAGAAAAAACTAAAAGCTATTTTGTGTTTGATACGCTTACACAGCGGATTTTGTGGAAGTGGATGACAGATGAAGAAATAAAGGAAATGCGGAAAAATAAAGTATCTCTGTCAATGGTAAGACGTGATAGCAAAGGAAAAATCAAAAGAAAATCTTATTCAGAGGATACAAGAAAGCTGATATATCTTAATGCTGGTGGACGTTGTGAGTTATGCGGAAGGAAAATTTTGCTTGAAGATATGACAATAGACCATATCACACCGTTAGCAATGGGTGGTGAGGATGATGTGGAAAATTTATCTTGTACTTGCTATCCATGCAATTTGTTTAAAGGAAACATTTTACCATCGGACTTTATGGAAAGAATAACGGATATATTTCTGTATCAGATGGAAAAGCAGCATAAAGATAGGGTTAAATGGAAAATCGCACATAAAATGTTGAATAAGATGATATGATTTAGCCGGCACTGGTGGAAATTTTCTGTCAGTGCTGATTGAAAAAATGGGAAAGGAGTGTTATAATATACACAGAAATCAATGTATATTATATAATGGAGAGGATGTTAATGGTAAATTATAATAAATTAATGGAAAAATTAAAAGAAAAGGGAATTACTACCTATACAATCAGACAAAAGGCTTTAATACCGCAAGGAACGCTTGCAAAACTTAAAATGTGTAGTGGTGCAACAATGGAAGAGATTGAGAAAAAGCTACAGGAATACAAAGATACTCATGATGGAAAAGATTTTATGTGTGATGTATCAACAAAGACTATTGAAGATATATGCCAGTTGTTACAATGTCAGCCGGAAGATTTGATTGAATGGAAAGTTGATCTAAAACCAGAATTGGCATATGAAACCAGATTTAAGGAGTAATGCTCTATGCGGAAATTAAAGGTATACTTAGATACATCGGTTATTAGCCATTTGTTGCAAGAGGATGTACCTGATAAAATGGCAGATACAAGGCAATTGTGGGAAATGTTTAAGGCTGGAAAGTATGATGTATGTTTATCGGCAGTAACATTAAGGGAAGTATCAGACTGCCCGGAACCTAAGCGAACTGAATTAAGAAATTACTTAAAACAGATTCAATATTCTGTGTTTGATATTACGCATGAAGTGTCAGAGGTTGCAAGACAAATTATTGATGCTGGGATATTAACGAAAAAAAGTTTTGATGATTGCCAGCATATTGGAGCAGCTGTAGTAAATGATTGTGATTGTATAATATCATGGAATTTTAAGCATATTGTAAATATAAAGACCATCCGTGGAGTGAGGTCAATTACCAATCTGCAAGGTTATAAGCCAATTGAAATTTGGAGTCCGTCAGTTTTGTTGGAAAGTGAGGAATGAATATGAAGAAACCTATTTTAAGTCCTGATTTTACAATCGAAGATATTCACAAATTGCGTGAATATAACTATGAGATGACAAAGGATATGACAGAACAGGAAAGAATGGATTACTATAACGAGGCAGGACACGCATTCCAGCGTGAAATTGAAGAAGCAAGGCTTCAGGAAGTGTAGATGTGAAAAAGCTGATTTTGCACCCTAGTTTTACGATTGAAGATATCCATAAGATTAGGGAGCAGAACTATGAACGGACAAAAGATATGACAGTAGCGGAAAAAGTTGCATATCACAATAATTCCGGCAATGAAGCGGAAAAGGAGATTGAACGGAGAAGGGCATTAAAGCGGAAAGCTGTAGCGAGTATGTAAAAACTTAACATTTTGAAATCAGTCAAACTTGTTTAGTCGGAAAATCAAAATGTTAAATATGATGGAAGCACCAACAGATTAATTGTCTGAAGGTGCTTTTTTCGTGTCCTGCTGCCTAGTGCGGATTTCGTCAATGGCATTTTGTAGATACATATTTCTCCACGTCATTTTGATGGATTCTTGCTTCAATTCGCTGATTCGCTTATCTAAATACTTTTCGAGCCTATTCATGAGCCAGTGGGGGATAAGTTTCTCTGGAATCCGCTGGATGATGGAAAATGCTATGCTTTCCAGTCTGTTGCTCAGTTTGTGGAAAAATTTATTAAGCCGGTTACGGTCTTTAATCTCGATGTCTATGATAATCACTCCTTTTAAAAAATTTGTATGTATTTTGGAAAATTCATATCTTTCTTATTATTTATAGTATAGGTTGAAGTGGTGGAAATGGCAAGGAAATGTTTAGTTCCAATAACTATATAGATTAGGAACTTTCCTTTATTTATAAGGGTTTGGGATATGCAGACAAAGCATGTCTGAAAAATAGGAACTAAAATATAGTAAAAGTTTCCCAATTTGTCGGACTATATCTTATTATATAGAAGCATATACCTTG
>OFGE01003266.1_pt1 | contig 10867 bp, 10 predicted proteins | sample 1521681 | NCBI WGS metagenome assembly OFGE01 (sample SAMEA3504093, study PRJEB24116) | mouse gut metagenome | biome: mouse gut; feature: mouse-associated habitat; material: faeces | place: Denmark | collected 2011 | reverse complement strand
GGGGGACGGGGGCGTCCCGGCGGAGGCGAGCGACTGGGACGCGGAGTACGATGACTACATTCTGGCGGTCCGTACAGTGAAGGACATGGAGGAGGCCATCGCCTTTGTCAACGCCCACGGAACCCATCACTCCGAGAGCATCATCACTGCCAATTACTTCAAGGCACAGCGTTTTTTGGACGCGGTGGACGCGGCGGCGGAAAACCGCCCGCTGGAGCCCGTCTGGCGCGCCGAGGTGGACAAGGTGAGCCACCGGCATTACTCCACCGGCTTCTGGTTCGGCCAGCCGGGGCAGTATACCGACTCCGCCCGGTACGTCCGGGACTGGCAGGTGCTGGCCGTGGTCACCGCCTGCGACGCCCTGGGGAACGCAAGGCTGTCCCTGCGCAATAAGTTTGCCGCCGGGGACGAGATCGAAGTGGTGGGGCCCGGTGTGCCCGCCTTTGCCATGGCCGCCCCCATGATGCGGGATATGGACGGCTTTGAGCTTTGCCAGCCACGGCGCCCGCAGATGGAGTTCCGCATGAGGCTGCCAAGGCCGGTGCCGCCCTTGTCCATTGTGCGGGCCTGCCGGCCCAGCTCATAGCGCGACGGCAGGCGCATAGGGGAGCTTGGGGCGCAGCGAAAGCGACCCGGCCATGCGCCCGGCCGGAGCGTGAATACAAAGCACCTGCCCAGGCAAGCGCCTGGGCAGTCTTTCAACCGATGAGGGGAGGAGATATGATGCGGGAGATGCGCAGATTCAAGCAGGCGCTGACCCGGGAGCAGTGCGACGAGATTTTGAACCGGGGGACCTCCGGCGTGCTGGCGGTAGCAGGGGAGGAGGGCTGGCCCTACGCCGTGCCGCTGAGCTATGTGTGGAGGGACGGCCGGTTATTCTTCCACTTTGCCCCGGCGGGCCACAAGCTGGACGCCATCCGCCGGGAGGAGCGGGTATCCTTCTGCGTGACCGGCCGGGATCAGGTGGTGCCGGAGGAGTACACCACCTATTACCGCTCGGTCATTGTCTTTGGCCGGGCGCGGGTGGTGGACAGCCCCGAGGAAAAGCGCCGGGCCATTGAGGCGCTGTGCGGGAAATACCGCCCCGGCTTCCCCGAGGCCATGGCGGCGGAGATCGATGGTTCCTGGGAGCGGTTTTTGATGGTGGAGCTGGTTCCTGAGAGGGTCACCGGCAAGCAGGCCAGGGAGCTGATGGGGCAGGCATAACGGGCGGGGTTATGAACCGCGCCGTTTTTGCGTATATTGACCAGATACCAAACGAACGGGAGGTTCTTTCATGCTGGACGCCATCCTTGGCCGCCTTATCCCCAATTATGGCAGGCCGGACGACCCGGAGGCCCGGAAAAGCTGCGGGCTGCTGGCCGGGGGGATAGGGCTGGGGCTCAACCTGCTGCTGTTCGCCGTAAAGCTATGCGCGGGGCTGCTCACCGGGGCTATTTCGGTGACCGCCGACGCCTTTAACAACCTGTCCGACGCCGCAGGGTCTGCGGTGACGCTGGCGGGGTTCAAGCTGGCGGCCCAGCGGGCGGACGAGCGCCACCCCTTTGGCCATGGACGAATTGAGTACCTGGCGGGCTTGGCGGTGTCGCTGCTCATCCTGCTGGTGGGGGTGGAGCTGGGCCGGGAGTCGGTGGCCAAAATCCTGCGTTCGGAGCCCGCCGTATTCAGTGCCCTGGCGGTGGCGCTGCTGGCGCTGTCCCTGACCGTCCTGCTGGCGGCGGCGGCCGCGGCGTATTTTTGGATTGGAGCTCCCTTCCGGCGGCGGGAGCAGGCTCTGCGCCTTCTCATGGAGGGATATGCCGGGGGGAAGGAGGAGCAGGCCGTACTGGACTGCGCCCTGTCTCCGGCGGAGGAGCAGATGCTCCAGCAGATGCGCCAGGTGCTGGACCCCGCCAAGGTGTTCAGCCTGAACAAACGCCAGGCCCAGTATCTGGCCCTGCAAAACCAGATCAATCCCCACTTTCTCTACAACACCCTGGAGAGCATCCGCAGCGAGGCCATGCTGGCCCAGCTGGACAGCGTGGCCGACATGACCGAGGCGCTGGCCACCTTTTTCCGATACACCATCAGCAAGGTGGAAAACCTGGTGACCGTGGAGGAGGAGCTGCAAAACTGTGAAACCTACTTCCGCATCCAGCAGTACCGCTTTGGCAGCAGGCTGCACCTGGACATACAGTGCGCCCCCGAGGACCGGGAGGAGCTCTACCAGTTCCGCCTGCCCAAGCTAACCCTCCAGCCCATTCTGGAAAACAGCATCATCCACGGCACCGAGTTGAAAATCGGTGCCGGCCATCTGACCATCCGTCTCCAGCGCACAAAAAAGCGGCTGCTCATCAGTGTGTCGGACGACGGCGTGGGCATGGACGAGGAGACCCTGGGCAGGCTCAACGGGCGGCTGGGGAAGGGCGGCCTGGCCAACTCCCAGCCCAAGGAGGACGAGGGCCAGGGCGGCGTGGCTTTGGTCAACGTGGACAACCGCATCCGCCTGCTGTTTGGGGAGGAGTGCGGGCTGCATGTGTACTCTATGATCGGCATGGGCACTACGGTGGAGATCACCCTGCCCTGTATCAGCAATGACTGGGATGTGAAAAATCCGGGGGTGCTGGGATGAGGGAAGAGGTGCTGCGCCTGTCCCATGTCACCTATCAGGAGCAGGGGAACACGCCCCTGCGGGACTTCAGCCTCAATATTTTTGCCGGGGAGATCATGGGCCTCATCCCTCTGAACTGCGGCCACAGCATGACCGCCCTCACCGAGCTGCTCCGCCGCAATCTCCCCCTCCAGACAGGAAGCATCTACTACCGGGAAGAGCTGCTTAATTCCTGGTGCGCTCCCGCCCCCAGATATAACCAGATCGGCGTCATCCAGAGCGACAGCTGCCTTGTGGAGGGACTGACCGTGGCGGACAACATATTTGTGCTCCGGCCCGCCTTCCGCACCTGGCTGATCCGGCCCAGGATATTGCGCCAGCAGCTCCAGCCTGTCCTGGACCGTTTGGACGCGGGTATCTCTACCGACGCCTACGTGGGGGATCTGACCCACTTTCAGCGGTTCCTCGTGGAGTTGGTGAAGGCCATCGTGGCGGGTTGCCGCCTGGTTATCCTCCGGGAGGTAAGCACATTTATCAGCGATTCGGAGCTGTCCCGGCTCCACCAGATCCTCCGGCGCTACGCCAAAGAGGGAATCTCCTTTTTGTACCTGGGCTTTCACTACGAGGAGCTGGCCCGCATCTGCGATAGAACCGCCCTGTTTTCCAACGGGCGCATCACCAAGGTACTGGAGCACGAGGCCATGAACCTGTCCATCATCGGCTCTTACGATGATATGGTCCGCCGCCAGCTCCACCGCCAGCAGGGCAGGGAGGAGCGGCCCCCGGTGCTGCGGGTGGAGGGGATGTCCGGCGGTGCGGCGGAAGGACTGTCTTTTTCTGTGGCTCCGGGGGAATGCGTTGTGCTTCAGGACCTGCAAAACCGGGTATTCCAGGATCTTATCAGTTTGTTCCATGGGGAAATCCCCATAGAGGCGGGCTGTATTTACCTGGACAGCGTGCCCTATGTGCCGGGGCTGGATCGCCGGATCGCCGTCATCCGGGAGCGGCCGGACCGCTCCATGGTCTTCCCCCAGCTGAGCTGCTTGGACAATGTGGGTATCACCCTGGATCACCGCCTGCCGGAGCTGTGGCGTAGCACCCAGGTGCAAAAGGGCCTGCGCCAAGCCTGCGCGGAGGTGTTGGGGGATGAGGTGTTCCGGCATTTGCCGGAGCAGCTGTCCGTCCGGCAGAAATACGATCTGGTGTACCAGCGCGTCCTGCTCCAAAACCCCAAAGTGGTGTTCTGCGTCCAGCCCTTTCAGGGGGCGGATCTGGAGATGCGCATCCACATCTGGGAGCTGCTGGAGCAGCTGTTGAAAAAGGGCATTGCGCTGGTCATTCTGGCCATCAACCTGGCCGACTCCCTCTCCCTGGCCTCCCGGCTTATCCGCATCCGTCAGGGCGCGCCGCCGGAGGTGTACGAACAGTCGGAGTTTGGCCACATACCTTTTCACGCGCCCTGGCTGAATTTGTATCAAGGGTTCAAATGAGCAAATGAAATTCAAGAGACCTTTTACGATAATAAGGAATTGAGATAAAGCAAGGACATGAATCACAAGGAAATTTTAACATAGAGAGGAAAATGTCTTATGAAACGCTCTGAAATCAATGCCGCTTTGAAGGAACTGGAGGCCATGTGCGCCCAGTACCGCTTCGCCCTGCCGCCCTTCTGCCAGTTCACCCCGGAGCAGTGGCAGACCCTGGGCCATGAGTACGACGAGGTCCGGGAGTGTATGCTGGGCTGGGATATCACCGACTACGGCAAGGGGGACTTCGACCACTTCGGCTTCTCCCTCATCACCATCCGCAACGGCAACCGGGCCATGGCGGACAAGTACCCCAAGGTGTACGCGGAGAAGCTGCTGTATCTGAAGGAAGGGCAGTACGCACCCAACCACTTCCACTGGTACAAGACGGAGGACATCATCAACCGGGGCGGCGGGAATGTGCTCATCCGGGTGTACAACTCCCTGCCGGATGAGGAGATCGACTACGCCTCCGATGTCACCGTCCACACCGACGGGCGGACCTACACCGTCCCCGCCGGGACGCAAATCCGCCTCACCCCCGGCGAGAGCATCCACATTCAGCAGCGGTTGTACCACGACTTCACCGTGGAGGAGGGCGGCGGCCCGGTGCTGCTGGGCGAGGTAAGTCAGTGCAACGACGACAACACGGACAACCGCTTCAACCCGCCCGTGGGCCGTTTCCCGGAGATCGAGGAGGACGAGCCTCCCTACCGGCTGCTGTGCAACGAGTACCCCGCGGCGAAGTGAGGCGGGCCATGTTAGACGTTGTCGCTTGGGGCGAGCTGCTCATTGATTTCACCAGCCAAAGCGCCGATGAGTTTGGCTATCCAACCATGGCCGCCCATCCTGGGGGCGCGCCCGCGAATTTTCTCGCGGCCCTGGCCAAATTCGGCGCCAAAACGGCCCTGGCCGGGAAGGTGGGCGCGGATGCCTTTGGAAAGCTGCTGACCGCCACCCTGCAAAACCTCGGCATTGAAACCAGAGGCATTGTGGCCAGCCCTGATGTGTTCACCACGCTGGCGTTCGTGACGCTGGATGAGCTCGGGGACCGGGAGTTTTCCTTTGCCCGAAAGCCGGGGGCGGACAGCCAGATCACCTTCGACGAGCTGGATCTGAGCCTGGTGGAGGAGGCGAAGGTGTTCCACTTCGGAACGCTGTCCCTGACGGACGAACCGGCGCGGTCCGCCACCCGGCAGGCGGTGGCCTACGCCAAGGAGCACGGAAAGCTCATCACCTACGACCCCAACCTGCGCAAACCGCTGTGGAGCGATCTGGCCGACGCTAGGGAACAGCTCCTGTGGGGATTGAAGCAGGCCGATGTGGTGAAAATCAGCGATGAGGAAGTGGAATTCCTGTTCGGTGCATCCCCGGCGGAGGGCGCAGAGCTAATTCTGAACGAATATGGCGTAAAGCTTGTTTTTGTCACCTGCGGCGCGGCGGGCTGTATCTTCCAAAACCGTCTCGCTAAAGGCATGGTGCCCGGTCTGTCCGGGCTCCGGGTGGTGGATACCACCGGGGCGGGGGATATTTTCGGCGGCAGCGCGGTATGGCGGCTTTTGCAGACCAGCAAAGCCCCGGGGGAACTGACCGAGGATGAACTGCGGTCGGTGGCCGCGTTCGCCTGCGCCAGCGCGGGGCTGTCCACCACCCGCCCGGGCGGGATCTCCAGCGTGCCCAGCTACGAGGAGGTCTTGGAAAGGATGGCCGGGGCATGACGCACATCATCAAAAACGAGTTTCTGCGGGTTGAGGCTGCGGAACACGGCGCCGAGCTTCAGTCGATTCAAGTCGCAAACGGCGGGGAATATCTATGGCAGGGGGACCCGGCCTATTGGCCGGATCAAGCTCCCAATCTGTTTCCCTATGTGGCCCGGCTTACCGATGAAAGCTATTACCTGGACGGTGAGCTCCACCATATGAAGATCCACGGCTTCGCGCCCTATCAGGACTTTACGCTCAGGGAAAAGGCAGAGGAGCGGCTGGTACTGGAGCTTGTCTACAATGATGAGACGCTGGCGGCGTATCCCAGGCATTTTGCCTTTCGGGTGATTTATGAACTGCGGGGCAATACGCTGGTCATTACCTATGAAGTGGAAAACCGGGACGGGCGGATCATGTACTTTGGACTGGGTGCGCACCCGGGCTTCCGGGTTCCGTTTCAAAGCGGAAAATGTTTCGAGGACTACCGGCTGCGCTTCGATCCCTCCTGTCAGCCTGTGCGGGTGGGTTTCACCGAGGATTGTTTTTTGGATGGCACCGACACACCATTCTCGTTGGACAAAGCCAATTGTTTGCTTCTGGCCCATGACCTCTTTGACCAGGATGCCATTGTGCTGAAAAACGCTGGACATAAGGTTACGCTGGAGCATAAAGAAGGAGGCCACAGCATTACCATCAAGTTCCCACAAATGGACTATCTGGGGCTGTGGCACTGGCCGAAAACTGATGCCCTTTATCTGTGCATTGAGCCCTGGTGTTCTTTGCCGTCTACAAAGGGGGAAGTTGCTGCTTTTGAGGAACAGGCTGATTTGATTTCGCTGATTGCAAACAGAATTTATCGAAACACGTGGAGTATTAAAATCAGCCCATAAACGGTAGGTTGCCAAGCTTGTGGTCTAATACATTGAAATTAGCACCACCGATGCCACCTTGGCATACTGCTCCTTCTGAAGCATAAAATCCTTTTGACAGTGTGCTTTCCTATCGTCAGCAGCTCCGTAGATTTTTGTGGTCTTGTCCATATCAGTGAACAATTCTTTCCGCAGCATAATGTGCGTTTTATAGCGGTCAGCGGTGGGATTGACAGTGATACCAACTCCACAGATTTTGTGCCATTATATAGTGTCATGGACGAATGGTACGCGAGGGATATCAGTCGGAAGATGCGGTTGATGTATCAAACCCGCGCTGCCGCAGGAGTACCGATTGGTGTGCCTGTGTATGGTTACACGAGGTCGAAGGAAAAAGGCGAGCTATGGAAAATTGATCATGAGGCAGCAACGGTAGTCCAGCACATATACCGGCTTGCTTTCCTGGGCTATGGGCCTGAGCAAATCGCAAAGATGCTGGAGTCTGACAGAATCCTAACCCCAGCCCACTATCATTTGAAACATGGGAGCAAGCGGATTCCAACGTCAGTTGATCCATACCGCTGGGCTTCCACAACTGTTTCTAAGATTCTGCGTAGCCGGGAATACTGCGGCGATGTTGTAAATCTGAAAACTTACAGCAATTCCTACAAAGATAAAAAACGTCGAGAGAATACCGTTGAGAATATGATTATCCTACAAGGCATACACGAAGCGATCATCGAACGTTCTTTCTGGGAGTACATTCAGCACAAGCAAAACCTATATAAAGCGAGAAAGAACCTCGGAAAGCAATCACTGTTTTCCGGGGTTCTTCGCTGTGGAGACTGCGGGAGCAATCTCCACTATCATTTTAATCAAGCAAACCCATCCATTAAATACTATAATTGCTCCAATTATGTAGGCAATCGAGGTACTTGTCCAAATACCCACTATATTCGTTTGGAGTTTCTTAGTGATAAGGTTCTTGATGAACTACGAAAGCTGATTCAAGCGGCAAAGAGCAATTGCTTCTGGGATAATATTGCTGTTGCCAAATCAATAGAATCGCAGGAAACCATCCAACGCCTAATGGAGCAGCAATGGCAAATGGATAAGCGCCAGAACGAACTCAGAAAATGTCTGGCCACAGCTTACGAGGACAAGGTGAAGGGGGTGATAGATGACGAAACATTTGTCCTGCTGAGTAATCAATTCAAAAAGGAGCGTGATCAACTGAAAGAAGAACAGCAAAAAATCCAAGTAGAATTTGAGGCTGCCCAGAAATTCCAAGATGGTCTCGCACGTTTTAAGAGGGAGGTCGAAGGTCAAGCCGACATCAGGTTTTTAACGCGGGATATTGTCGGACAGTTTATTGACTGGATTGCAGTTTATCCAGCAGATAGGAGCGTCCGGCCATACCGGCAGAAAATCGAAATCCACTATCACTTCATCGGTAAAATTGAAAAAATCCTATAAGCCTATAATTGAGCGCGAGTGTTCTTACAGCATTTGCTCAACACAAAAGAGAGAATACAAGAGCATAGCAGAGAAAACAGGAGAAAAAGAGAGCAGGTTCATCAAATGCGATGAACCTGCTCGTGGTCGGAGTATAATTATAGGACTTCAAGAAACCTAGTCATACCAATGGTTTGAAAGCCGTCGGCAAGAGATTTATAAAAATTACTGTCTAATCCTCAAAAACACTAAATATTGCAGTGAGAAGTTTTTTCATTTCTATCCATTGAGACTCATTGATTATATCATCGTGTAAAGTTTTAGTGAGTTTTTCCCTAAACTTTTCTTGAACATATCCTTTGCGCATAATTTCCCCCTGGTATGATTGCACCTTTTCGATAAAGCCTTTCCACTGTATTGGAGTAAACTCCCCATTGTCGCTTAAAACATCTTGACCGAGAAACAGTTCAATCGAACACGCTTTACCATTGATATTCATGTTTTCTTTTCCACTTGGCCCTAGTGTCGGATAATCATTAGCAAGTTCTAAATCAGGGAGATGCATCACTCTAAAATTATTAGGAAGCACCATTTTTTCAAGATCAACCAGTTCAGAAAGGCCAGCAGAATCATTATCGTATAATGCAATAACTCGGTTTTGAATGCCAGAGGCAATAAATACTTTGAAATAATGTGTTAGGAAATTGGTGCTACCTTGTACTTTATAGTCAGAAAAGTTAATAAAAGAATAAAACTTTGCCATATAAGGATAGAGTATTTTAATGGAACTTGATATGACTTCAGCATCGTATTTACCTTCGGTTAAGATTATCGTTTGGGGGACTGAGTAATCCTCTGGTTCTGGAATTTCATTGCACCAGCCGCCATAAAAAAGGTTTGAATAATCCAATTTTATCTGTGTTTCAGGATCAAAGGCATCTAGAATTGCTCTAAATATGCTCCACACGTCAATATTCGAATAATTCAAACCGAAAAAATCCTCGCCGAATGGCAATGATTCCAAGACAATCCTTTCTGATATGGTTTGGTTCTGGGTACGTTCTTTTTCAATCAGCGGATAATTGTACGCTTCCTCATCATACTTATCATTCGACAGAAGCCAGGCAAACTTTCTTGCTGCTGTCAACCAATTTTCAAAAGTGAAGTGTTTTCTTAATTCAATTTCATATGACGTTTCATTCTCGTATTGTGCAAATTCAATTTTATCAGCTTTATCGCACTCAAAACCTGCTCTTGCTCTGCTTAAGGTGTGCCCTAGACAGTCTAAGCACTTTTTAGCTTTTTCTACAGTCGTTGAAAAGCAATAGGTTTTATATTCTTCACCATCGAGCATTTCAACATCAATAATGAGATCATCCTCAGTAAAAAACAGTAGCAAATCACCAAACGAATTTTTGCATGACAGGTAATCATAAGCGCCAATTTTAAGAGATACATATTCTCCCATGCCTGACACCCTTCTATTTATAATAAGATTCTTTTGACTATTATATCATGTAGGTTCCTTAAAGGCGACAAATTTTTTAGAGAAACAGTGGACTACTATTGCCCCTGTCCCTATGATGCTATAATCAGAAAAGGCCGCAATTTACGGTCGCGGTCTTTTCACATTTTAAGGAGGATTTTCATGTCAAACAATTCTAACCCTAGTTACTTCCACAACGGAGAAACCACCGATTTCAGCTTCTTCCGCATCCCTCGCATTTTGGTAAGGGACGAGCGGTTTTGCACCCTCTCCACCGATTCCAAACTGCTGTACGGCCTTATGCTGGATCGTATGGGCCTGTCCCATCAAAACGGCTGGCAGGACACGGAGGGCCGCGCCTTCATCTACTTCACCCTGGAAGAAATCCAAACCACCCTTTCCTGCGGGCACAACAAAGCTGTCCGTCTGCTGGCCGAACTGGAGCAGTATGACCTGATTGAGCGGGTGAAGCAGGGCCAGGGTAAACCCGCCAAAATATATGTGAAAAAGATTTCCACCGCTGACGCTGACAGCGGCGAGGACACAGGAAGCGACAGCATTTCCCCCGAAGCATCCGACCTCCAGAAGTCGGAAAAGCCGACCTGTAGCCCGCCCATTTTGAAACGTCTGGACTTCCCCAAAGGGGACGGAAATTATATTGATAAGAACTATACTGAGTTCAGCTATATCAATCCATCCATCAATCCTAACCACCCGCAACCGACTTCACCGCCATTGCCACCGGCCCCAACCTACTTACAGCACGCAGACAGCGCCGCTGGCGGCGCTGTCCCAGCAAGTATGTCATTTGTTAAACACAAACGACCACTTGTTAGGGGGCACCGCCCCCTTAAACCCCCATCCCCCAAAAATATGTCTCGTCATGAGACATATTAAGAGGATGCCATGAGAAAGCGGGAACACTTCGTCGGCCTATGGCTGAACGATGAAGAATATGCCCAACTCATGAAGCAATGCGCGATATCCGGCCTATCTTCCAGCGCCATACTTCGCAAGGCGATTATGGGCACGGAGATCAAGGCCAGACCGCCGGAAACCTACGCCGCCTTATTGCGTGAGCTGTCCGCTATTGGCTCCAATGTGAATCAAATCGCCCGGTGGGCCAATACGCTGAAATACATCTCCGAGTTCGATATCCTGATGGCGGCGGATTTGGTTCAGAAAGCGTGGCGGCTGGTCAAGGATGCGCTGTAAAGCGGCGTGCCCCCTTCCCGGAG
>OFGE01003263.1_pt1 | contig 10880 bp, 14 predicted proteins | sample 1521681 | NCBI WGS metagenome assembly OFGE01 (sample SAMEA3504093, study PRJEB24116) | mouse gut metagenome | biome: mouse gut; feature: mouse-associated habitat; material: faeces | place: Denmark | collected 2011 | reverse complement strand
GCGGCAGTTCTTGCCGCAAAGGAAAAATCCTCAGCCCCTGTACTGGTCCACGGCTGTCCTGGAACACGAATGGGTACAATCAAGCGAGAAGCAGCGCCAATTAACAGCGAGGCGGCTCACGAAGCAAGCCAGCTTGCACAGTGGCCGGTACAAATCAAGCTGGTCCCGGCAAACGCGCCCTATTTCAACGGAGCCAAACTGCTAATCGCTGCTGACTGCACCGCTTACGCTTACGGCAATTTCCACGATGACTTTATTCGCGGACACATCACGCTGATCGGTTGTCCCAAATTGGACGAGGGAGATTACACCGAAAAGCTGACACAAATTATTACAAATAATGACATCAAAAGCGTAATAATCGTTCGGATGGAAGTGCCCTGCTGCGGCGGAATTGAGAATGCGGCAAAGCGCGCTTTGCAGGCCAGCGGCAAGTTTATTCCGTGGAATGTGGTAACAATTTCTACGGATGGGAAAATCTTGGAATAATATAGGAGGATAGGACAATGGAAAACAAAATGTTTTGCTTTCAGTGTGAGCAGACAGCAGGCTGCAAAGGATGTATGGGTACCGCCGGTGTGTGCGGGAAGAAAGCCGATACCGCCATGCTTCAGGATCGCCTCACTGGGGCATTGATCGGACTTGCCAGAGCCGTTGAGGGTAATGAAGATAAAATCTCCGCTGCCACAAATCAAATTATACTGGATGGCCTGTTTGCCACCATCACCAATGTGAATTTCGATACCGCTTCCCTTGATGTTCTCCTTCAGCGCGTAGGTGACGAAAAGAAGCGCCTGATTCCGCTCTGCTATGAGTGCGTCTCTGCTTGCGGAAAAAATAATGATTACGATATGCAGAAGCTTTGGACCGCCGATGAGGATATTCGCTCACTGAAATCTCTGATTCTGTTTGGTATTCGCGGTATGGCGGCTTATGCGCACCACGCCGCTGTGCTGGGATATGCGGATCAGGAGGTGAACAAATTCTTCTATAAGGCGCTCTTTGCGATTGGCATGGAGGATTGGGGGATGGAGGAGCTGCTTCCTATCGTAATGGAGGTTGGCAAAGTCAATTTAGCGTGTATGGCTCTGCTCGATAGGGCGAATACTGAGACTTATGGCAATCCCGTACCTACAGAAGTGAGCCTGACCATTGAAAAGGGCCCATTTATTGTTATTTCCGGCCATGACCTCCATGATTTGAAGCTGCTTCTGGAACAAACCCAGGATAAGGGCATCCATATTTACACACATGGAGAAATGCTCCCCGCACACAGCTATCCCGAGCTGAAAAAGTATCCTCATCTCAAGGGAAACTTCGGTACCGCATGGCAGAATCAGCAGAAGGAATTTGCGGACATTCCGGCGCCGGTCCTTTTTACAACGAATTGCCTGATGCCGCCGAAGGCAAGCTATATGGACCGCGTTTTTACAACTGCGGCTGTGAGATACCCTGAGCTGACCCATATCGGAGAGGATAAGGATTTTACCCCCGTGATTGAAAAGGCGCTGCAACTCGGCGGCTATCCATCGACTACGGCCTTTACCGGTATCAACGGCGGCGGTATGGTTATGACAGGCTTTGCGCATCATGCGGTATTGTCAGTCGTTGGTCAGGTGATTGAAGCAGTCAAAGCTGGAGCCATCAAACATTTCTTCTTGGTAGGCGGTTGTGACGGCGCTAAGCCGGGCCGTGACTATTTTACGGAATTTGTAAAACAGACCCCTGCTGACAGTATTGTGCTGACCCTTGCCTGCGGCAAGTACCGCTTTAACGACTTGAATCTCGGCACAATCAGCGGTCTGCCTCGCATCATGGACATGGGGCAGTGCAATGATGCATACAGCGCAATAAAGGTTGCAATGGCACTCGCAGAAGCTTTTCAGTGTGGTGTAAATGACCTTCCCTTGTCGATGGTTCTTTCGTGGTACGAGCAAAAAGCGGTCTGCATTTTGTTAACGCTCCTGCACCTTGGGATAAAGAACATCCGGCTTGGTCCCTCCCTGCCTGCGTTCCTATCGCCCAATATGCTGAAGTTTCTTGTGGAGCAGTACCATATTGCGCCGATCAATACTCCAAGCAAAGATATTCATGAAATGTTAGTGTAGTTTTGGTGCTATCAGTACTTACAGATATAAGCGCATTATACGAATTGGCACCCTATGTTGGGTCGGTATTCCAACATCCGAAGTCTCAATTTTACACGCTCTTGACAGATACAGAAATTGTCTTTGCCTGTGAAAACCTCGGCCTGGACAGAGGAGATATTTTATCTCGATTTGAAAAAACAGTGACCGCCCTGCACTTGGAAAAGCTGTTGGGGAAAAGCCTTTTTGCGCTGTCCGGCGGCGAGAAGCAGAAAATCGCCTGTGCCTCGGTATGCGCATTGATGCCGGATATATTCGTTTTGGATGAACCGACTTCCAACCTCGATATTGGTACGATCAGGGATATGCAAGCCATTCTTATGGACTGGAAACGGCAGGGAAAGACGATTATCATCGCAGAACACCGGCTTGCATGGCTGTGTGGTATTGCAGATCGCGTCTTGTACTTTCAAGCTGGGGAAATTGCTCTGGATATAGCGGCAGAACGCTTTTGGGCGCTGCCCGTTGATGAGTTTCATCGGATGGGACTGCGGACATTTTGCGAATTTTCTCCTGCCGCCAAGCTGGGGCAGATAGACAGCGGAAATCTGGAACTTTTCGGATTCCGATATGAGCAGAAGAATGAAATTATACTGGATATTCCGCAACTCAGCATCCCCAAAGGGGCGATTGTCGCTGTCTTGGGTAATAACGGAGCAGGGAAAACTACATTTGCCCGATCACTTTGCGGCCTGATAAAAAAGGCCAAAGGAACGCTTTGTTTTGACGGCAAAGAGTATGCCCCCGAACAACGCATGGGCCTGTGCTACATGGTAATGCAGGATGTTAATCATCAACTGTTTTCGGAGAGTGTTTTGGATGAAGCTATGTTAGGCATTAAAGCCTTGCCGGAAAGCCGGGAGGCTATGGCTGAACAAGTTTTATCTGATTTGGATTTGCTCGACTGCAAAGACGCTCACCCAATGTCTTTATCTGGTGGTCAACGACAACGTGTGGCTATAGCTGGGGCCATCACATCGCACAAGGAAATCATCGTCTTTGATGAACCGACAAGCGGCCTGGATTATCGGCATATGCAGGAAGTGGCCAGCAGTATCCGCAAATTGTCTGATATGGGCAAGACCCAATTTGTTATCACGCATGACCCTGATTTAGTTGCGGCCTGCTGCAATTATTTTGTTTTCATGGAGGCTGGAAAAGTTGTGTGCAGCGGATACTGGAACGAAACAAATCAAAAATACATTGCCGATTACTTCGGTGGATTATAAGCATTAGCAAAAAGGCAAGATGACATTCTTGCCCGCTGTGGAGAGGGCCGATCTGCCTTGTGCGGATTGGCTCTCTTTTTTTTGCGATACCACCATAGCTTACGCAAGAGCAGCATATAGACTCTCCAAAAATTTTTTGAAATTTTTTTAGAAACCTTTCCGGTTTGCCCAAGCGAGATGTGTTTTAGATAAGCGAGGAGGCGCAAAAGCACAAGCTCATATCTGCTGAAAGGGAGGGATGGGACGATGACACCTCCCTCCGACAGAGAAATCGCTCTCTGTAAAATGTTCGAGTCGTTCTGCATAACGGCCATTCGTAATTTCGGCAGAAATCTGAAAAGGGCTATGAAGAACCGGCAAAAGCATGATGGAACCGGCGAGGAGTCGGTGGAATATCTCATCGGATTGCTCTCCGCCGAAGATAGATATTCATCGGAGCAGTTTGTCCTGGATGTGGACGGGCTTCCATGCACGTTGGAGAACGAATTTTTGTACAATGCACTCTTATCCTTGCCCGATAAGGAGCGAAAGGTCATTCTCTATGATTTTTGGTGCGATTTGAAGGACAAGGAAATCTCAGAGAAACTGGAGGTTACGGTACGCACGGTGTATAATCTCCGACAGCGTGCGTTCAAGAGAATCCGTACATATTATGAGTTATATGGACAAGGGCGAGACCCCTGAACTGACCTATGCCCTTATCCAAAGGGCTGTCCACGGGGACAAGGCTGCTCTGGAGATGATCCTCCGCCACTTTGACGCATATATCAACGCTGTTTCTACAGTAGAAAAGACGCTCCCCTCCGGGGAAACCATCGAAGAAGTGGACGAGGACATCAAAATTCAAATCCAGACGCACCTTGTAGAAGTAATACAGAAGAAATGGAGGAAACTGATATGACCCTGTTGCCGGACCTGTTCTCCTTCGCCTATGTGCCGAACTGGTACATACAGTTGGACGAGCTGGCGGCGCTGGCGCTCCCGGAACCCTGGCGGTTTCGGAACCCGGCCTATTCTACCAAAAATCCAGACAACCCAATTTTAGAGCGATACATTCATGCCATTTTCAAAAAACAAGTCATTGACTACAACACAGAAAAGCAGCGAGAGAAAGCGCCGGACTATCTCCATGTGGAGAACGAGTTTGTGTGTTTCCATACTGGCCTTTATACCCGCCGGTACAAGGCCATCTATGGCTGTTTTGACCGCAATAAGAGGAAGGACAGTCTGCTGAACTGGTACTTCCGGGGCTTTTCGGACGAGCTGGCTCCCTGCTTGAAATATGTGAACCCGCTCCCAAAGAAGCCCCGCTATGATATGGCGCAGTATGGCGTCAACTACAACCCGGAGTGGCCGATACGGGTCAACACCGACCACATCCTGGGCGACCCGGAGCCGTGACGACTAAGGGCTGACCCGCGTCGCGGTCAGCCCTTAGTTTGTAAGACATTCGGAAAATGTTTGTGAAACAAGTCTTTGATCTCCTGTATTGTCACTTGCGCTTGTTTCAGCCTTTGCATCTGCAGGTCGATCTCACATTCCCGGATGATGCCAAGGTTCATACTATTATCTGTTAAAAATATCTCTGGTCTGTCTGGCAATAAGTTTACATGGATGTCAGGCATATATTCGTCTTTCTGGATTATGGTCACCCAGATGTCGTTCTTGTCAAATTGATGGTCGGCTAAAGCCGTTTCGTAGTCTCCGACATAGCGCAGCATTATTTTATAATATGGATTTTCACTCTTAAAGCATTTCACGGATATATGTTCCTTTCTGCGTGTGATGTTATTAAATTTATCAAACGTATTATAATAATATAAATATTTTAATAAAATTCATTCGTCAGTCAACATAGCTTATACAATGGCTACATTTACTCTGACTGGATGTAACGTTATTGTGGCAAAAACAAAAAGGATTCATCTGAGTAGTCCTAAACATAAGATAAATCTCACAAAGGGAAAGGTATCGATGTTTATATCGGTGCCTTTTTTCTATTTACTATTATGTCAATTTCTCACCCGTTTAAATAATGATTTTCTGTTATATTTTGTAGTATAATATACATCAAGGTTTAGATGTGTATTGATTCTTTCAAAATGTGCAATGAGATGTGTCGTTACCGACCCGGCGCTTTCAGCGTACTATTTTTGGAAGAAGGTGAGAATATGTTGAGTCCTTCCGATATCATCGGTATTGTCGGCCTTATTTTAATGACAATCCAAATTGTTATTATGTGGCTGGAGCGCCGGGATAATAGGAAAAAGGATTCATCGAACGTTGATCCCAATCACACTGATGAACCTGATCTGCATACTGGTTTATAGTCCGTGTGTATTTTTTTTGTTTCAATCTCTCTCCCGTTAAAATAATGGTTTTTGGTAATTTATGTGTATTTGTATGTTTTGTATATAAATAGTAATGTTTAGTAAGAATGAAAAGTTGGATGTATTAGTTGTTATTACGATCGGGTCGTTACAAGTTCACTGTTTTTAGGTGATGGGTGGTTGATAAAAATTTAGTGAGGAAACCTATTTTGTCCTCGGTTTATGGCTGCGGTAGTCATCTGTTATGTCCGTTTTACGACCATATCTACCCTTTCCTGGGCTTTTAGACGTGCATGTGGATATATTTGTTGCTTAAATAATTTGGAGGTCTTAAAATGGTAAATACGGGTGTTATGTGAGCAAAAATAATCCTCCGTCTGAATATAGATGGAGGATTTGTAATTTTCCGCGGATATATGCAAAGTATCATATTTGTATTAAGATATATTGAAGGTGGAAGTTATTGCGTTTAAGGATATGGTATCGTAATTTTGGTTCCATGAGCCGATGCCATGTTTGTCATAAAGAATCTGGATATTGTATGAATTATTTAGACAACAGTTAATTGTGACATAGTCTGTATTGTGTAATCCAAATCTTTCGAATCTTTAATTAAAAGTTTAATCACATATTTTCCTGTTTTACCGGGAAGTTTAAGTGTATCAATACTTGTTGTCCTTGTGTAATTTAGAAAGTCAAAGCATGCCTTACCAACTTGGCCACTTTCATATATTTGGGACAAATCTATCGAGAATGTATCCAGATCGTATCCTAACCGTTCTACATCAGTATTGCTACATTTTGTTAATCTGATGATGAAATCAAGAGTTTTCTTGCTTTCTAAAGGATTCTCAGGTTTGTGTTTTTCGTTACTGGTGCCTAATAAATCAATATTGGTAACTATTGTGAATTTAGTGATAGCGATTTCCTTATCGATATTATCGTGTGTAATGCTTGTAAACGGAATATCATACGATATTATATTATTATCTGCTGACGTTATGGATTTATAACATCTAGTAGATGCATTCACATATTTCATACACATATTATCCACTTCCTTTTTTGTATCATGTTTCTATTATTTATATCACATTTAAGATAGATATTGCAATTATTTTTGTTAGATTTATGTTGAGTATTTATTGGGAATGAAAGGTTGTGGGTATTAGTTGTTACTACGGCAGTGTTTTTTTTATTTAATATCGATTACATCTTTATACATAATATGCACTTGTGGAGAACCGATGCGTGCATTTACACGTAGATGAAGCCCAGATTCATCAAAATCAGCAATGACGCCTTTATAACAAACGTTAGTCTTGGAAACAATCTGTATTGCGTCTCCTATTTCAGCTTGATATTCAAAATCAGAACGTGTTCTCCATTCAATGAAACGATAACCGTCCATTTCGTTCATGCGTAAGTCGCTTATCATATATTCCATTATTGTTTTTATCCTTTCTAATATCATTTTAAATTTTTTTCTAATCATTTGATTTTTTTGTGGTAAAATGTTGACATATGCTTACATATGTTGTATGATATATTTAATATATCAATTGTGTTGGAATGGGGTTTTTTTATGGATGCAAGTGAAATTATGGATTTTTTTAGGGATTGTGTGTCAGGTAAAAAAGTAAATGGCCAGATCCAGCTTTTACGTATATATGGTTCTTATCAACGGGAACAGGAATGTATTTTGAAAGACAAGCCGATTGCCGATCGTTTGAAAGATAGCAAATGTCAATATACGATACATAGGATATCGGATGATATGGCTATTGTTGAGTATCATGATCTGTCGTTCAGTCATTCGGATACTAAGACTTGGTTTTCGCCTGTGGTAAATGATCGGATCGATCATACAGTGTATGATAGTATGGATAAGGCTTTGATCGGTTTGATCGCGTTTAAGAAAAATGATCAGCATGCAGCGGAGTATATTTTTAAGATGCTGGATATGTAGATTAAGGCTTAATAAAGAAAATGCCAGATAGAGTTTATCTGGCATTTTCTTTTTTTAGTTTTTCTCATCATGGATTTTTATTATCCAATTATTCTCTCGTTGAATTTTGTATTTTATTTGTAAAAATAATAATCCCTGGTATTTTTGAAAATATCAGGGATTATTTGCAAGTGTGGATATGTATGTTAATCATTTTTTAAACTCTTTTAGATTTTAGAAACATTCTTACTTGTCTTCGGTATTATTTCAAATTCTGCTTTATTGTGCTTTTTTAAATCGTTCTTTTTAAGTTGTCCATTTTTTATTTTATTGTAACCGTTTACGCCCAAATATTTCTTGTTTTTTTTATACATGTTTACTCCTAAAAAAATAGACTATGGTTTTGTCCATAGCCTATTTTTGAATAGCAGATTGGTTTCCCTACCCCAATCAGGTCAAATTCTGTGTATATTTTGCCTGTTCTTGGCTTTAGGATTGGTATGTGGAGTATTTGTCATGTAAACGGTTCACAGTCCTGTGAAGGGCAAATATAGGTTTAAAAAAAAGATAAGGCTGCCCGTGTTGCGGAGCAGCCTTTTCTCATGTACTTGATTATTTATAATGAAAAATCGTCAGTATCTTCGGCGGTTTCACAACTACAACCGAACGTAGCTTCTGCGTCTGCGCGTCTGTTTATTTTGGGCTTATCGGGTTTCCTTTGGTCTACATGTGTGGTTTGAACAGTTTGAGGGGGTGTTTTGGATTTTGTGATGGGGTTCGGTTGAGTCTGTACAGGTTTTGGGATATTGGGTTCTGTTTTTGGTTTTTTGATTTGAGTTGCGCTATCTTGGGGTATGTTTTTGGGTTTTGTAGTTTTTGGGTGCGGTTTTATTTGGGATAAGTATTGGTCTTTTTTGTTGCACGAATATCGAACTATGCGGCATAATGCTCCATTCGGGTTGTGAAATTGTTGTTTATTCGGCGTTAAATTGAAATTAGAATAGTTTGATTTGTCTTGCATAAGAATATTGTTATGGTCATAAAGCAGTGTCATATTGTCTGGATTGAAATCAGGGTGTGTGATGATATCACAATAAACTTTATCCATGACCCATGTGATTGGATCTGTGTTCGGCTTTAATCCTTTATTCACAGCATTGACTAATTGGATTCTTTGTTGTGTATCAGCTTGTTTGAAAGTGCGGGTCTGTATCAAATCTGGAAGCAGGTTCCTTCCTGTGGGGGTGGCTGTTTTTGAATATTTACTGATATTGGGGTATGTCGTTACGCATTTGAATCCGGCTAAATTGTTGTCATCTTTTTCGAGTATAATTGTTAAGTCTTGAGTGTTGAGTTCTTTTATTGTGTTGTTTTGATTTGATATTCCGTGACCTATAATTTTATCTTGGGTAGAATTGAGTGTTAGTCGATTTCTTGTATTCGATCTTAACCATGAAGCAATTCGCTCGATACGATCCATGATTTCATTTTCTATTATTTCTTGTTTTTCATCATCTTCAACATCAAATATACTTGCATCTCTTGCGTGTTGATATGAATTGATGGTTCTGTCTATTAATGAGATGTCCGTGTTATTTTTTCTGTTATGAAATGTGTTTGTGTGATTTTGGTTTAATATTGAAGACATGATATTTGGATCAAATAGTTTTTCCATTAGTTTATCTTCGAATGCCGTTCTGTTATTAATCTTGTTCGTAGTTTTCATGATAGTATTGTAAAGTCCTTTCATTTTCGGCATTTTGATATGCTAACAGTTCTTCGTTAGTGTCATACGTATCAATGATTTCTTTTATTTCATATTTAGTTAATGGTGAGATTACAATTGCATCTAAGATTCCAAGTGGTTTGTTAAATTGTTTTTCGTATGGTTCTAAAACACTGTGATCGCGTTTTGTTCGCATACGTATAATTTTGAAATTTTTTATATCTTTCATTTCTAAATAATCGTTGATTGTACCGACATGCTTTCGATGCATCAATACAGTAAACATGGTTTGATTTGACATAACTTGTCCTCCTATTATTAGTCATTATATCATATTTTGGTCATAAATATAATGTTTTTACTTATATCTGCGCTCAGATGATTTAAAAAATTGGTATGTTCGGGATACGGTGCGTGTGTATGCTATTTTTGTAAAAAATCCTTTGGATTGCAATATCGTTTTGAGATTGCCTGATACAATATCACGGTCACGCCGCTGGGATGCCGGGCTAATAGGAAAAAGGATTCATCAGAAGATAACCCTATTTCGTCGATAATATTATTCATGATCTTTATCCTCCTGATTATTAGTCATTATATTATGTTTTGGTTGTAATCACAATGATTTTTCTTATATCTGCACTCGTATGGGTAGAGTCAGTATGTATTATTTGAGCATAAAAAAAAGGATTCATCGAAGCCGCCTAAAGCATAAGATGAATCCCAACCACAAAAGGCATCGATTTTTATATCGGTGTCTTTTTCTATTATTATGACACGTATTTGTTTTTATGTCAATTTTTCTCCTGTTTAATTATGGTTTTTATATTTTATTTAAAAAAAATAGTTTTTAATTTGCATATGTAAAAAAACGAGTATTTTTGTTGCATTTTGTTGTAATCTGTAATATAATACACATCAGGATTTAGATGTGTGTTGATTCTTTCAAAGTATGTACGATGAGATGCGTCGCCACAGACACGACGCTATTAGCGTACTATTTTTGAAAGAAGGTGAGATTATGTTGAACCCATCAATCATCATCGGTGTTTTTAGTCTCGTTTTGATGACAATTCAGATCATCATTATGTGGTTGGAACGTCATGATAGAAAAAAAATGGATTCATCAGCTCGTGATTCCAAACACACTGATGAATCCAACAACACGCACACTGGTTTATAGCCAGTGTGTATTTTTGTTTTTTCAGTTTTTCTCCCGTCTAATAATGCTTTTTGTATTTTATTTAAAAAAATAATAACAATCCCCGACATTCATCCGAGTATCAGGGATTATTTGCAAGTGTGGATATGTATATTTTTTATTTTTTAAACTTTTTTATATCATAAAAGCATTTTTACTCGTCTTCAATAACTTCTTCGTCATCATCTTCGATTATCAGAACACCGTTACCTTCAGTATCTTCATCGTCGTCAATATTGTCATCTTCGAAAACGATATCACTGTCCCCTTCGGGGGCAGTGATATCTCAGACTGTAGAC
>OFGE01003261.1_pt1 | contig 10884 bp, 8 predicted proteins | sample 1521681 | NCBI WGS metagenome assembly OFGE01 (sample SAMEA3504093, study PRJEB24116) | mouse gut metagenome | biome: mouse gut; feature: mouse-associated habitat; material: faeces | place: Denmark | collected 2011 | reverse complement strand
GGTATGGTATAATATGCAAATCATCGACGCTGCAAATTTAGATTATAGAACTTTAAATGAAGCATTGCGAGGAGCAGAAACCGATTACACCATCGAAGGCTGCTGCGGTCAGAGGTTTATTGCCGCCGGTATGTCCGAAAAGAATCTTACAATCGAAGGAATCCCCGGCAACGCGCTGGGCGCATACTTAAACAATGCCAATATTACTGTAAATGCGAATGCACAGGACGCTGTGGGCGATACCATGAATGAAGGGAAGATTCTGATTCATGGCAATATCGGCGATGCTGCCGGCTATGCCATGCGCGGCGGTAAAATCTATGTGAAGGGCAACGCAGGATACCGCGCCGGAATCCATATGAAGGCTTACAAAGAAAAAATTCCAGTTATGATCATCGGCGGATACGCTGGAAGCTTCCTTGGAGAATATCAGGCAGGAGGAATCATCATCGTCCTTGGACTTCACAAAGATAATAAACGCATTGTAGGCAATTTCCCCTGCACCGGAATGCATGGAGGTAAAATGTTCCTGCGCGGCAGCTGTGAGGATATTCATTTCCCCAAACAGGTTACCGCAAGATGTGCGGCCGCAGAGGAGTTAGATGAAATCCGGGAGTATCTGTTCGAATATTGCTCAGACTTCGGATATTCCGCAGATGAACTTTTATCTAAACCTTTTACAGTCATCACGCCAGACAGCAAAAACCCATATAAACAAATGTATATAGCAAATTAAAAGAAAATAGACAGGCTTATGGGAGATTCGACCACATCAGGCTGACGGTAAGCGGATACCTTCTTTATGACCAGATTTCCCATAAGTTCAATGAACATCAGGTTACATATATTAAGAAATGTATCGGATGGCGTCAGGTATATCACCTGAATATAGTTCTGAATCTTCATAATTTCTATGCGAATGTCTACGAAGCCATGGATACTCCTATGCCCGCCTATCCGAGCGATGTATCCATGACGGGCAAAATAATCCGCAAAATCCATGTTTCCACATCGATCGGCAACCCCCAGAAGCTGGGGAAATACGCCCTATAGCTTTAAGAGAATCAGACAGCAAGCCGCCAGAGAACATATTTCCCGTTAATCCTAAAATACTTCCAATGCTTAACGACACAATCATGTACTAAATAGTCATTTACAATTCTTTGTCTTTCCTCGTTGGCATTTCTCACTTTCAGGGGACTGCATTTGTAGCAAGACCTTTTTCCGTATCATTAAGCTCTTCGACCAGAAAATGCGACAATCCTCCTCATTTTCCCATACGCAATTCTGTACACGACATACAGAACCCCTGCAATGAAGATCATAAGCAGCACTTCCAGCAACAGCATATTTACCTCGAAAGCCTGCAGCCTCATATCATTAAAATATGTCAGAAACAAGGAGAATAACCCTACCACCGTACAGCCTGCCGCCACAGGGTATGCGAAGATCTTGCGAAGCTGTACTTTGATCACTTTCTCTTCATAGGCATCATCCGTTCCAAGCCTCCTCAGATCTTCGAAGAGCTGCCGGTTATCCATGGCAATGGTAATGCTTCTTATATAACTCATAATTCCCGCCGCGGTCAGAGATATCACGGAAATATAGATACTGAGCAGTACGAACACGGCAACCATTTCCATGGCATTCGCCTGTAAAAAAATCTTGGAAAACGGAGCGTACTTCCAGTCATCCATAATCTGGGGGTTATCCGGCGACAGGTCAATCTTCCCGGCATAGCCATACTCTTTGCCTGCTGCCAGAGCCAATTCTTCTTCACGGGAATCATACAGGCCGTAATGATTGGACAGCTCTGTCGCCCGTGCAATATATTCCCGTATTACAGCATCCGCAAATTCATACTCATAAAATTTCTTATCCCCCGCATCTGTCATATACTCTGCATTAAAAAAAGCATGTTTCTCTTTCCAGTCATCCGGCAGGTCTTTCGCAAACCTGTTATAATCCTCATCCGACAACAGAAAAGCAAAAGGGTCGCTTCCAATGGCAAGATTGTCGAATTCCGCTGTGCCCCGGAATTCAGGAACCATCCGTTCTCCTGTTGCCGGATTTTCGATCTCATTCAGGCAATCTACGCTTACCCAGACATTCTCCTGAAAATCCGTCGTGGTGACCGTCTGATACTCCCCTGCTTTCAGCGAAATCGATCTGCCGGAGATTCTCTCAAAATCCGAAGCTGCTATAAACGTCGCAAGCTTTTCATATTCCGCATCAAAATATCTTTTCTGCTCATCCATATCTCTTCCGGTATAACGGATCACCAGCTGCAGGGAATCCAGATCCTCATAAGCAGTAAGCGTCACTTTATGCTCTCTGGCTATTTTCTCTGTCTCTTTCTTCCCAATCTGAGCTTCTTTCGCCGGATAGTGCCAGGAATAATCGTAAGGCGCTTCGCCGCCTCCGTCCATAGCGCTGAAATAGTACATGACTCCCCAAAAAGCCGACCCTACCATCACGAATACAAGCAGCGCAATACACAGCATATTCCTTGTCGTCTGTCTTGCCGTAAATCGCATCAGATTGGTGGAAATAATATTTTTATAATATTTCTCCGGATGCTTTCCTTTTTTAGAATAACCGACCGCACTTAGGACAATCAGATACAGACCTGCTATCCCTAGCAGATACGTTACGTTCCAGATTGCAGGCATCCCCTGCCGGAACAGTCTGACGGTCAGCTGGGGGACGGCCATTGCCAGAAACAGCCCCGCAGCTACAAGCGCTGCTCCAAGTCTGCCGAACCATGGCTTGATCTCCCGAACCATCTCCGTCTTCCGGCTGGCATTCAAAATGTTCATAATATCCGCCTGCCGGATAAAACGAATACCCAGAATCAGAATACAAAGAGACAGTATCGCCGCAAAGAGAATCCCTGCAAATATTCCCGCATTCCCGGGACGGTACTTAAGCCGCGCCGTATTGAGCGCAATCGCCTGGAATAATTTCCAGATCAGATAAGACACCGGTACTGCCAGTAATATACCTGATAAAACATACTTTACCACTACTGCCGCCAGCTCTTTTGCAAGCTGTCCGGCAAGCGCTCCTCTTTCCTCTCCTAAAGCCAGCATGACTCCGAATTCTCTGCTCTTCTTGCGGAAAAACAGGCTGCTCCCATAAAGGGTAAAGATCAGACAGCCAATCATCACCACCCCCATCATCAGCTTCATCAGCTTTCTCGTATCCCCGCCCGGAGGCAGAAGCTCCTGAATTGACGGCGAAAAATACATCATTGTAAAGGACGTAACCAGAATGCCAGACAGGAAGATACATATCCCCAGCAAAAGGTATTGATCCCTGTTCTTTTTCCGAAGCTTTGCCGTAATCCTACTCATTGTCATCCCCGTCACCTCCCAACGTCCGGATCGTATCCAGAAGCCCATCCATAAATTCCCGTCTGGTTCCTTTTCTTTTCAGCTCTCCATACACCTGCCCGTCCTTTAAGACTATGACCCTGTCGCAGAAAGAAGCCGCAAAGCTGTCATGGGTCACCATAAAAATAGTTGCGCCCATTTCTCTTTTCGCCTGTAAAAATGCATCAATAACCGCTTTGCAGGACTTGCTGTCCAGATTACCTGTCGGCTCGTCGGCAAGAATCACATAGGGCTGGTTCATCAGCGCTCTTGCCACCGCTGTACGCTGCTTCTCCCCGCCGGAGATCTCGGCAGGATATTTCTCCATGATCTTTTCAATGCCAAACAGCCGGCAGATATTCTTCGCTTTTTCCTCCATCTGTACCACCGGGCCGTGCGCTATAATCTGCGGCAGACAGATATTTTCAAACACGCTCAGTCCGTCTAACAGCATGAAATCCTGGAAAACAAATCCCATCTGACGGTTGCGTACTCTGGCAAGCTCTTTTTCATCCAGATTAGAAATATCCTGATCCGCCAGACGAACCTCCCCCTGCTCATGGGGAATAAAACAGGAAATACAGTTAAGAAGCGTGGTCTTCCCCGACCCGGAAGGCCCCATAACAGCTACGAATTCTCCTTTTTCAACCTTAAGTGATACATCATTTAACACCGGATATATCTGATTTCCCGATGTATAGCTTTTTGATAAATGCTTTACCTGCAGCATAGAATCATACCTCCCTTAATTGCCTTTGTGTCATTCATTATAGAAAAAGATCCTCCTGGCTGCATTCTGTCAAATGTCATATCTGACATAGATGATGTAAAATTCTGTTCGCCCACCGGCCTATTTACAAAACCGGAATTCTTCTGTACAATATCCTACGGGAACTGAAATGTAATCTGTAAAGAGGGAATACCTATGATCAATATTGGAATCTGTGATGATGAAGCCTCCATGCGCAGACTGTTGCGCGCTCCTTTAGAGCAAAAGCTGCAGCTTCTGGGGGCGGATTACCGGATCTTTGAATATGACTGCGGCGAAACGCTTCTCACACGCCCGGAAACGGAATGGCTGGATATCTTATTTTTGGATATAGAAATGAAACAATTAAGCGGCATGGAGACCGCCAGAAATTTGCGCAAAAGAGATTCCCATACGCTCCTGATCTTCGTGACGGCATATCCTGACTTTGTATTTCAGGGATACGAAGTCCATGCCTTTCATTATATCCTGAAACCATATGAGAATCAGAAGATCATGAAAGTATTAGAACAGGCGATAAAAGAGCTTGGACAAAACCGGGAGCACTACTTTACCCTGGAACAAAAATCGGGAACCACGAAGATCCCTGCCAAAAAAATACTTGCCTTTTCCAGTGACAGGAGAAAGATCATCATTTCTTTAGAAGATGGAAATAAACTTGAATTTTATGGGAAACTGGACGCTGTGGAGACTGACCTGCCGGATTACTTCATCCGCTGCCATAACCGTCATCTGGTGAACCTGAATTACGTCACAGCACTGGAAAAAAACGGCTGCACCTTAAGGTCACAGAGCTTTCCTGTAAGCCGCGCTTACCGGCAGTCTGTGGAGATTGCTTTTGCCCGCCTACTGTTACAGTAAACTTGCGGTTGAATTATACTAAGCTCAGATTTCTTCGGCTGTGAGTATATGATAGGAGAACGCTATGGATGTCATATCTGCTATAACTTATATCAGCAACATATTCAACTTCATATACGGTTTTTTGATCTACCGGATCCTTTCCCACTTTGCCAAACGGCGGACCGGAAGATTCTGGCAGGTCCTCGTCTATATTTCCTGCACGGTGTGCTCCGGCATGGCCATCTTTCCGAATGATTTTTTTAATATAACGTTAGACCTGATCTGGTTGATTTTTTTAATGTTGATCGCTTTTCAGGGAAGTATCTGGCAGAGACTGGCTGCCGTTGCAGTTCTCTATCCGCTGATAATAAGCCAGAATTTTTTCGTTATGGATATGATGGGTACACTGGGATCTTGGTTTGGATGGCCATTGGCTATGGATATCTTCTGTACCATAGCCGATCCCTGTCTCCATCTTATAATCTGGTACGCTATTTACAGATTTTTTATAAAGCACCTTACTCAGACAAGACAACTGTTCGATGACAAGATCTGGATACTGCTGACTGCTATCTGTCTGGCTTCGCTGGTGAGTATCACCACCTGTATCTATTTTACGCCTCGCGAGACCTACAAGATGTGGCCTGCCGCATTCGCATGCTTTACCACCAACCTTGGATGTGTCGCCCTTGCAGAATATTTTATTATCAGTGTCCGGCAAAATATGGAGAGAAAAAATCTGATGCTGCAGAAAAGCTATTATGAAGAGCTGGAACAGAACCAAACGGCGATTCGGAAGATCCGCCACGATATGAACAATCATCTGACTGTCATCCAATCTCTGCTTTGCTCGGGCAATCATGACGAAGCAGAACAATACATGAAAGGGATAGCAACGCAGCTTCAGGTACACAGCCGGGTTTTCTGTAAAAACAGCATTATCAATGCCGTCCTCAATTCCAAATATAATCTGGCGATGGAGCATCAGATCGACTGCTTTTTCCATATCGAGATGGATAAATTAATCGGTATTGATGCTATCAGCCTTTGCTGCCTTTTTTCAAATACTATAGACAATGCCATTGAAGCCTCTCTGAAAATCCCTGATATTCAGGAGCGGCATATTTCCGTGAAGGCACGGATAACCGATAATGGCTATTTCACCTATGAGATTACAAATACGAAAAGAAATCGTATCACAGAACAGGATGGACGGCTGAGATCCGATAAGGATGATATAGCCGCCCATGGTCTTGGTCTGTCAAATGTTCGGGAAATGGTAGAAAAATATAACGGTACTTTGGATATATCTTATACTGAAGATTCCTTTACAGTGACAGTTCTGATTCGGAATGCTTAGATTTGCCGCGGGGTATCAAAGCTTTTATAACCTTATCCGCTCCACAAGAGACTGCTTTTTCTGCCTGCCCAGACTGACGCTGGAAATCAACTGCGGAATCAGAAGCATCACCGCCGCATACAGAAGACAGGGCATCAGAGGAAATCTGTAATTCATATATTCCGCGATCCGCTTATAAGCGGCAACGAATCCGTACCCGGCTGCACCGCCTCCAAAAAGCGTGACCAGGATTGCCGGGAACACATACATAACACTTTCCCAGAACAGCATATTTCTTATCTGTTTCACTTCCATACCGATGGATTCCAGCACGGATAATTCCCTTTTACGCGTGGCAATATTTCCGATCATCATATTAATCAGATTCAGGATCCCAAATAAGGTAACAAAGGCTGCGATTCCGTAAATCTGCATTTTGATCCTCTTCACGTTTGCTGAATCGTCCAATATCTGCTCCCTCAATGTCGCCAGGGACAAATCGGGATCATCCTCTGTCAGCGAACGAATTGCTTCTTCTGTCTGTTCTCCATATGTTTCATAATCCTCCACAGAAATATAGAAAGCGCTTATCGTATTCATATCACCCCACAGCTTTTCTCGAATACACTGTTTTCTGTTCGGACAGAGCGCACATGGGGAAGCCCGGACAGCTGTTTCTTCAATTCTTCGCTTAGATGTCCCTTAAGCTGCATATCCGTCGGTCCGTATGCTGACGGATCGTGCGCATTATACTGATAAGAAACCATATACTCTGCATCGGAAAAAACTCCCTGCCTTGAAAAGGATATTTCGTCCCAGGCGTACAGATACGAGGCCGCGATCATAAAAACGATTCCTCCAAAAGCAATAGACGCCGTCATAAGCCGCCGTTTCTTATAGCTTCGGCTCTGTCCAAGCCGCGCCATTACAAAGGCCGTCAGCTTTTTATGCTTTGCATTCCCCTCCTTATCATCTCTGCCGTCCCATAAATCCCTTGACGCTTCCAACGGAGAAACCTTAGCCGCAAGAGCGGCCGGCTTGCTGACAGAGATCTGCACGGCAAAAAAGCCAAATACACCGGTAACTGCCGCCGTCGTCAGATAACCGGGCGTACTCCATCCTTCCGGCTGCAGAATATACGCAAGGATTCCGCCTAGAATGAAGGACACAGGGATTGCCGCGGCACATAGATATCCCCCTTCCCGCCGTACCATTTTCCGAAGCTGCTTCTCTGTCATTCCGATCGTCTGAAGCTGCCCGATCTGCTGTGTGCGTGATGAAACCGACAGATAAAAGATACTGTAAATGACAATCCCGCTGGCCGCCATGATAAATAAGGATACAAAGGCGATTGCATATCCGGCCGTATGATCTCCCCGCAGGGACTCCTCAAACTTGCCGTTGATATTCACATTCTGGCGTTTTACGCCATAATCCTCTGCGATCTGGTAAACCGCTGACTCAAAACCGGAAGATTCCATATCCTGGGCGCCCGCAATCCGGGCAAGAGCCGTATATTCCACTGCCCTCATGGAAGGATTTTTCTCTGCAAATTCTTCGGATACATAAACCGTATAGGACGACAATTCCTGCTCTCTGCCGGTATATCCGCAGACTACAAACTCCTCCGGTCCATTTTCCGTATTCAGAGAGAGCTTTTCGCCGATCCTGCACTCCTTTCCCATACCGTTTAGAAAACTTTTGTCTACAACGATCTCATTATATTTTTCCGGCTCTTTTCCCTCTGCCGGCACATACGTCTGTATCTTGTCCTTCTGGCTTTTCATATAGATAAGCTTATAGTTTACGCCGCTGGTTTCAAACTCAGCGCCGCTATCTTTATATGGAATGACAAGCTCTGTCCTCTCATCCGCAGCAAGCTCTTCCATCTGATCTCTCGGCACGTCCATATAGAGCACATGCTGCATATTCTGAAGCATCCGTTCCTCCGCTGTCTGCGTCCCTTGGAGAAATAACGACATCACCATAATAAACGTAATCGAAAGAATAATGGTCAGGCCTGAAAACAGGGTATAAACTTTACTGCCCGTCAGATTGCTTTTTGCAATACGGTAGATGATTCTGCCGTTATTATTTGCATCCAGTTTCATCCCTGCCACCTTCCTTCCGCTATCCGCCCGTCTTCAATCCGGATTGTGCGGTCCGCTATCTGAGCAATCTCATCATTATGCGTAATCATCACAATGGTCTGATGGAACTTCCTTCCCGTCGCCTGCAAAAGTCCCACAACCTCCTGGCTTGTACGGCTGTCCAGGTTGCCTGTAGGCTCGTCCGCCAGTATCAGGGCCGGCTTGGTAATCAGCGCCCGGGCAATGGCCGCCCTCTGCTGCTGGCCGCCGGAAAGCTTATTGGGTTTTCTATCCAATTTCCCTTCCAGTCCGAGTACAGATACGATATTACTCAAATACTGTCGGTCCGCACTCCTCCCGTCCAGCTCCACCGGAAGAACAATGTTATCATAAATGTTCAGATTCGGAATCAGATTATAGTTCTGGAAAATAAATCCGATCTTTCTTCTGCGGAAAATCGTCAGCTCGCTCCGGCTCATGTTGCCAAGGCTCTGCCCGTCTACCACAACGCTTCCCCCGGTCGGCGTATCTAAGCCCCCCATCATATGAAGCAAGGTGCTTTTCCCGGAACCGGACGTTCCCACGATTGCCGTAAAGCTTCCCTGTTCAATCTGAAGGGTAATCCCGTCCAGAGCCTTCACAACCAATGGCTCTTCCCCATAATACTTCGTAAGATTCTCTGTCTGTAAGATATCCATGCGTCATCTCTCCTTCCCGATCATAGTTCTATTCTAAAAGGAGATTCTATCAATCCTGTTTCAAATGCTGAAAAAATATTATCAAAACTGAAACAATTTCCAGCTGAAACAATTTTAACCCTGCCTTGGAAGAAATACGGAAAAACAGGAGCCCTGCCCCGGCGCAGAATGTACCATAATATATCCCCTCTGAAGCGTAATAATATTTCTGGCAATATACAGGCCAAGACCAAGCCCTTCCTCTTCAGAAACCGAGCTTTCCCTGTAAAACCGTTTGAATATATCGTTATAATGTCCAGAAGCAATTCCCTTTCCCGTATCCCGAATTTGAATCTTCGTGTACATCTCTCCCGGACTGACGTCGATAGAAATATTCCCTCCCTCCGGCGTATATTTCACCGCATTATCCAGAATGTTGCCGATCGCCTCCGCCGTCCACTTCACATCACAGACTGCAGTCATATCCTGCCCGCACCGGATCGACAGTTCCATCTCTTTTCTGTCCGCCTTATGGACAACATCATTTACCGCCAGTTCCAAAACATGGAAAATATTGACCTTTCCCATATTCAGCTTAATCATATCACTCTCCAGACGGGAAGACTTGATCAGCGAATCAATCAGAAATTCCAGCTTCTCAAGCTGCCGCCCTATAATTTCCTTAAACTTCTCTGCCTCATCAAAAGAAATATCCGGATCCGAAAGCATATCATGATACATGCAGATATTCGACAGAGGCGTCTTTACCTGATGGGCAATTTCAGAAATCGTCTTCTGCAGCTTCTCCTTCTCCTGCTCGCTCTTAAGCATCCGGTTTCTGAGTATCTCTTCCGTCTTTTCAAGCTCCATAACCACCTTGGAAGTAAGAGTCTCCCTGTTATATTCCCGGTACAAAGACCAGTCCTTTTCATTCCCCATGATACGTCTGGTATTCCAAAGTATTTCTTCGGAATACCTCACAAATTTTCTTCGGAAATGCAGATAATATCCAAGATTCAAAACACAAAAAAGAAACAGGAGCATCAACGCTTTCATACTCCCGCCTCCCCTGCTCCGATCCACCGGTATCCCATTCCATAAATGGTCTTGATATAATCAAACTGATCGTCGGCTATTTTGTTCCGCAGACGGCTGATATTCAAGGACAGCGTATGTTCGCTGACAAAGCGCCTTCTGTTGTCCCATATATTTTCCAGAAGGATATCCTTCGTCAATATCTTTCTCCGATTCTTACAGAAAAACTGAAGAAGGTCAAATTCCGTCGGCGTAAGCTCTAACAGTTCCCCGTTCTTCCTGACAATTCTTTTTTCGAAATCAATATCAAGATTACCGCACGAATAACAGGGTTCCTCATGCCTTCCCCCACACCTTCTAAGAACCGCCTGTATCTTCTCCATAGCGATCTGAATCCGGAAGGGCTTCGTAATATAATCCTCCGCTCCTATATTCAATCCTGTAACCACACTTGCTTCATCCCCTGACGCCGTCAGAAAAATAACCGGAATGTCCTGTGTCTGCTTAATTTCTGTACATACTGCAAATCCATTTCCATCAGGAAGGGAAATATCCACTAGCGCCAAATCAAACAAAGTGCTATCCAGCATCGACAAGGCCTCTTTCTGACTGCCGGCATGAGTAACCGCAAATCCCTCTGCTTGAAGCAGCAGTGCAAGATTTCTTGCAATCGTTTTCTCATCCTCCACTAAAAAAATTCGCTTCATTTATTCTTCCACCTTCCTTGATATCTAATACATAAAACAAATAGCGGCAG
>OFGE01003248.1_pt1 | contig 10919 bp, 17 predicted proteins | sample 1521681 | NCBI WGS metagenome assembly OFGE01 (sample SAMEA3504093, study PRJEB24116) | mouse gut metagenome | biome: mouse gut; feature: mouse-associated habitat; material: faeces | place: Denmark | collected 2011 | reverse complement strand
CTGTGGTTCAGAACTAGATAGGGAATATTAGTCACTGACTCCAATAGAGCAGTGATAATCACCTGCTATGAACAGGTATTAATTAATAGAAGTCTGTGGCTCCAGGTAGAGAGCATAACAGATAGATATTATAATAGGTATTAATTAAATAAATGTCTGTGGCTCCTGGTAGAGAGCACAACAGATAGATGGTATAACAGGATGGCTGCTCTAGGCAGAGAGCTTAACAAGTAAAAACTACCTGCTTCCTATAGGCAGATATTAGTGAAAGTTTGAATTAATTGCTTTAAAGATGGTATAAAGATATATTGCTCTAATAAGTCTTACAGGATACTCATATTCTGTCTAACATGGGCTCCATGGGAATTTTGGGTTTAAATCCTGGTTTGACAAGCTGCCTCTTATAAGCAGGTATAGATAGAAGTGTGAATCAATTGTTTTAAAGATGGTATAATAAAGTCTGCAGGAGACTCATATTCTGTCTAATGTGGGCTCCATGGGAATTTTGGGTTAATATCCTGACATGACAAATTAGAAAGGCCTAAATAGGCTAAAATGTGTGTGATTTTGAGTATTGTGGTTGTTTTATTGTTCCTCTGGGACAGAGGGCAAGCTACAGGTTTTCCTGGTTACCAGCTGAAGGATATGCTGATTTGGGGAAAAGGTTTTGTCTTTGTGTTTTTGGAAAAGGTGATTAAGGTATTTACACCTTCCAGAGTTATATGGATCAGATTTGATAGAGGGAGACCCCCTGAGAACTAGATTCCAGAGAATCAAACAAAAAGGTTATCTTGATGATACTAAAATTTTGTTTTGAGATTTATATATTACAGAATATACAGCCTTGGTGAATTTCATCATCAGACATGCTGAACTGACCTGCCTGAACTCCTGATGTCTTGGTTTTTCATCTGGATCCAGTCAGGACACAGACATCAGAGACTAATACAATCATTGGTGTGGCCTTCTTAAGGTCAACCAACTCCCCTGTTTCCCTACTCTTCCCCCTCCCTTCAAAAATATCTCAACACCCATATTCAGCTTGAAGAAGTTATGAAGAGTCATCATCCCAGTTCCCTAAGCTTTGGGGCTAGGGGTGGGTATTATAGGTTGTCTTTGATACTAAAAATTTTGAAGTACAGGGCTTAGACCCAGTCCTTCTATTGCTGTTATTATAAACAGATCTGAGATGTTTAAGCCTGTGAGTTAAGGGCCAAATAGGAAATTCATGGCTCTGAGTTTATTGTTAGGGTGTTTTCAGTTATTTTAATTAGAAATGGCTGAGAGTAGTTAACAGACAACAGTCTAGATTACTTCACATAGATAGCTGGTTTTCAAAACTTCAGAAGTTTTTCCGCAAATTCATCCGGCAGTATGGGGCGGTTCCTGTATTCCTCCCGCAGGGCTGGATAATCAGCAGGGGCGGCTGCAAGCGCGGCTTTTGCCGCGTTTTGGATTTGGCAGACAATCTGACGGAACAGAGGGGTCTGGTAGACCATATCCAACGTTTTCAGGTAATCTTTTGCAAAACTGGAAGGAAACGGCGTTTCGGTAAAGTCAATACAGGCGTCAGCCAGCATATTCAGCAGGTTTTCTGCTTCAATGAAACTTACCTGCTCACAGTCTTCAAATTCTTCAAAATCAAGACGTTTTCCCATGATTGCGGCATGCTCCATCAAAAGAAGGGAGAACCATGTGAGAATCAGCCATTCATCACTTCCTTCTATATCACGCAGTGCCTCTCTGTATAATTCTGCCTGTGTATCGCTGATTTCTTCACCGACATTGTAATGCAGGGTGCAGGCCCAGAGGTTGTTTGCAAAATCCTCAAAATTCTCCGGTATATCGCGTCCTTCCAGACAGTCCCAGCACAGGCGGAACGTCTGTTCAATGGCGGCGGGCATTTCTTTTCCGCCAGCCGCCAGGCCGTGCCGGACGGTGCACGCGTACTGCTCCAGCATCAGCAGGTTTGCCAACAGGCGCGCGCGGTTGCCGCTTCCGGAAAAGGCATCTTCCAGTATATCTTGGAAACGGTCTACCCAATTTACTGCCATCGCGCCTTCCAACGCGGAAAAATCCATATCCAGCGTATATTTCATAGTCTCCCTCCTTGTTAAATCTTTACTGATTATATCACAAGCGTGAAAGACTACGCAAAAATATTTGCGAATACAGCAAAAATGCATTGACGCGGGGCAGTGTTTTGGACTATTATTAAAACAGCGGAAGACAAAAACTGGAAATTGTTTTTCGGCTGTCCGCGAAAACTGGCAGAATACATTTTAGGAGGTAGATACCAATGAAGTTTACAAACACAGATAAAGCACCCGCGGCTCTTGGCCCTTATTCTCAGGCAGTAGCAGTAAACGGCCTGCTGTTCACATCCGGACAGATTGCGCTTGACCCCGCAACAGGTGAGGTTGTCGGCACAAACGTACAGGAACAGGCAGAACAGGTTATGAAAAACCTTGGTGCGGTTCTGGAGGCAAATGGCCTGACATACACAGACGCAGTAAAGACAACATGTTTCCTTGCTGATATGAATGATTTTGCGGCGTTTAATGAGATTTATGGCAAGTATTTCACGGCAAAGCCTGCACGTTCCTGCGTTGCAGTGAAAACGCTGCCGAAAAACATGCTCTGTGAGGTTGAAGTAATTGCGGAAATGAAATAATCAGAGATGTTTTGCATGTCCTTCGGGGGGCATTTTGTATGCTCCCCTGAGGGATTTTGTGCTGTTCTGGCGGACTCGGATTATACGAAAAAATATCAAAAAATTTTCAAAAAAACTGTTGACATTTATCGGGGGCTGTTGTAAGATATAGAAGCCGCCGATAACAGCGGCAGAAAATATCGAGGCGTGGCTCAGCTTGGTAGAGCGCTACATTAGGGATGTAGAGGTCGCAAGTTCAAATCTTGTCGCCTCGATGGTCAGGAATGTCGGAAATCCGACATTCTTTTTTTGTGTAGAGAAAACCACGCGGTAGCCGCGCGGTTCTAAAGAGCCTTCTGGCGATGAGGCAGACAGAAAAACTCCCTTCGATTATAATAAAAGTGCGGTCAGCCAACTGCACAAAAGAATCGAAGGGAGGACATTAAGAAATGGGTCTTAATGACATAAATAAATTATTACATACGAGCTGGAATTGCAAATATCATATTGTGTTTGCGCCAAAATACAGAAGAATGGTGTTTTACAAAAATAAGAAAACAGAAGTTGGAAAAATCCAGAGAAAACTGTGTGAATGGAAAGGGGTACCTTCGCTTGACAAGGAGATACACGCTTTTTCAGCTGTAATTCAGGCATTTATTGCTGAAAGCATTCGGGAAAGCCCTAATTTTAGTAAAACCGCATATTGAATTTGTGCCGCAAAAATGAGAAAATAAACGGGTATAGAGGGAACGGGGAAACATCCCGTAAAAACGGAAGGAGATACTATGGAAAACTTGAAAGCAATCGTGCTGGCGGCGGGCGAAGGTTCCCGCATGAAATCGAAAACACCAAAGGTTCTGCATAAAATACTGAATAAAACCATGCTGGATTATGTGATTGAAGCGGCGCGGGGCTGTGGTGCGGAGGCAGTCTGCGTTGTGGTTGGGCATAAAGCGGAAGAAGTGAAGGCGGGCATTGCGTGCGGCGGTGTGGAGTTCGTGCTGCAGGAGGAGCAGAAGGGGACAGGACATGCGGTCATGATGGCGGCAGATTTTATAGAGGATGATAAGGACATGTTGATCCTGTACGGAGATACGCCGCTGATGCAGGGGGAATCCCTGATGCGTCTTGCGGAAATTCACCATGCAGAGGGCAACGGCGTAACGGTTGTTTCCGCCGTATTGGACGACCCGACAGGCTACGGGCGCATTGTGAGGGATTCTGCGGGGAATTTCCGGAAAATCGTGGAGCATAAGGACGCATCTGCCCGGGAACGCGGCATACAGGAAATCAATACAGGCATTTATATTTTTAATGGCAGGGCGCTGAGGGAATCTTTGCAAAAGCTGGGCAACCAAAATGCACAGGGGGAATATTACCTGACCGACTGCTTGGAAAGTATATTGCTGGACGGCGGCAGGGTCGGCGTTGTGACGGCGGAAGATGCGGACGAGTTTTTTGGCGTCAATTCACGCGTGCAGCTGGCAGAAGCGGCAGGAATCATGCGGGAGCGCGTGAACCGTAAACATATGGAAAACGGTGTGACAATCATTGACCCTGCAAATACCTATATCGACCCGGGTGTAAAAATCGGTATGGATACGGTCATATTGCCGGGCTGTGTGCTGGAAGGGGATACCGTCATTGGGGAGGATTGTGAGGTTGGCCCGCATACCCGCCTGACAGATATGAAGCTCGGGAATGGCGTAAAAATACAGCAGACGATAGCACTTGAATCGGAAATCGGGGATGGTGCGGTCGTGGGGCCGTTTGCTTATATCCGTCCGAACTGCCATATTGGCAACCGTGTAAAGGTTGGGGATTTTGTGGAGGTGAAGAATTCCAAAATCGGCGATGGAACAAAAATTCCGCATCTATCTTATGTTGGCGATACGGATGCAGGTGAGAGAATCAATTTTGGCTGTGGGAGCATTATGGTAAACTATGACGGCAAGAAAAAGCACCGCACGACAGTTGGCAATGACGTATTTGTGGGCTGCAATGTAAACCTTGTTGCGCCGGTAACGGTGGAACAGGGCGCATATATCGCGGCAGGTTCCACCATTACGAAGGATGTGCCGGAGGACGTGCTGGCGGTGGCAAGGGCAAGACAGCAGGTGATTAAGGGCTGGAAGGAAAAACGCTTTGAAAAGTAAACGGCAGAAGGATTGACAGGGGGTGCTTTGCCAGCTAAGGCGAAATACAATTCAGCGTGTCAAAAAAAGGCGGCGCTGTGAAAAAAAGTCTGTAAATTTGAATCTTCTGTCCGGATGAAAAATATTGGAATCTCAAGGTTTCTTCCAAAATGAGGATTTGGCATATTTTCCGGAAGTTTGTTAGCAGAACCGGAACTGGCATGTCAGATGGAAGGAGTCGAAGGTAATTTTACCTTCGGCTCCTTCGTGTTTTGGGGGTGCTGAAATGAAAAGAAAGGAACCGTTTGTAATGGTGGAAAGCAGGATTTTACAGTCGGGGGAATTGTCTGTTTATGAAAAGACAGTTTATTGTGTGCTGTGCAGCTTTGCGGATAATAAAACAGGGATCTGTTATCCATCTTATGAAACGATAGCTGCAAGGGCTGGCTGTTCCGGAAGGAAGGCGATTGCCTGCATTGAAATATTGGCTGAAAAAGGGCTGCTGAGAAAGGAAGAACGGGCAACGAAAAATGGCGGAAATAAGACAAATATTTATTATCTGCATGGGGATATGGATGGAGATTCTGGTGAGCCGGATGCACTGGCTTTGAAAGGGAATGCACCTGAGTCACCAAGCAGTGGTGGGTCAGATGCACAAAGCAATGCATCCGATTCACAAGCTGATGAATCAGGTACACCCGAACTAGATTCACAGAACTATACTTTTCCCGATACCCCATCTATCCTGAGGATAGGGGACGGATAGATGAGATAAAAGAAAGAGTGGATTATGATTATTTTGAGGAATTCTTTCCGGTGAGACTGCCGTTTTTAGATATTCTCTGCGTCTGCATTTTGGAACTGTATGATGAAACTTTTGCAGGCGATAGAAAATTGTTGAATGGGATCAACGGCAGTACGGTTTTCGGGTTTTTGGAGCATATTAAGGGGGAGAATTATTCTAATGTGCAGAATATAAGGGGATATTTTAAGAAGATGCTTCTGGAATATCTGCGGGCGGAAGAACTGCTGGTGGCAACGGCAGGAGTGTAAAACGATGCCCGGTTTGTGATTTTTTGAGGTTTATGGTATGATAAGGCAAAGAGATGATTCAGGGTTATATATGATTGGAGAAGGTGCAGGAATGGGAAAAGCAGGAAGTAATGCGATTACAAATAGTGATAAATTAGAATTTGCCGTTTTTTGTATTGAACACATTGCTTTGCATCTGGGGATATCCGCGGAGAAGGTGTATGACGCTTTAATGTGAGATAGCAATATCTTAGACCGTTATATTGTTCTGGAATATGAAATCCTGCATACCCAAAGCAAGGATTATATTGTTGAGGGTATTCTTTCGGTTATGCGGGAAGAAGGTGTGTGGGAATGATTCTTTATCATGGATCGTATCTGCAAATTCCATATCCGGATATTTCCCGTTTTCGTGAAAAGGTAGATTTCGGGCGGGGATTTTACATCACGCCATTGCGGGAGCAGGCGGAAAAATGGTGTGGGAAATTCAAGCGTAGGGGGAAAGCCGGCGTTATTTCCCGGTATACTTTTGATGAGAATGCATTTGAAATATTGAAAATACGGAAATTTGAGTCTTATTCAGAGGAATGGCTGGATTTCATTCCTGCCTGCCGGAATGGAGAGGACAAATGGGAATAGATATCGTGATTGGCGGCGTTGCGAATGATAAGGTGTTCAATACGATTGAACGGTATCTGGATCGGTTGATTGACAAAGCTGAAGCAATCAAGCGTCTGCGCTATGAAAAACCGAACTTGCAGGTCTGTTTCCGGACACAGGAAGCGATTGATGAGTATCTGCGTTTTGAAGGGAGCACGTGTGTGTAAATGCAAATTTTGTACTTCTGCAAAAGAAATATTGCCGGATTATAAAAAAGTTTGCAGAACAGGCTGGCCTTACGTTGGATGATGCATTAGATTTTTTCTATCATTCCTCTTTGTATCAACTTTTGAGGGGGGGGATTTCAGACATGCACTGTATGATCGATGCTTATCTGGCGGAGGATTTAAGGGAAGAATACCGTATAGTTGGCAAAACATACTGATGATAGATGCCATAGAAAAAACAGCTGGTGAAGAAAGTTTTGCATTCCTTGAAGAATATAGGGGAAAAGAGAGGGTTTTGCTGAAGTTTGCAAATATTAAAAATGCATCACAAAGAATATCGGTAAAGGAGGATAAGTGTGTTTTTCAGATTGGAATTGGAATTGAAGAAAGATAAGGATATTTTTTTAACACAAAATATTGCTTCACTGTTCCATGGAGTGTTAATGGAAAATATTAGCCAGCCTTATGCGGAAGAAATGCACATTTCTCATATCCGGCCATACAGCCAGTTTTTACGTTTTTCCGAAGAACGTATATTTTGGACAATCTGTGCTGTAAACGACCAAGCGTATGAAAAGATTGGTTTGCCTTTGCTGGCAGATACTTTCCAAACAGTATATTTGAAGCATAAAGATACAGCTTTTGAAATCCTTTCCAAACAGGTCAAAAAGATTTCGATGGATGCGCTTATGGAACAGACATTTTTGCAGAATGCAGCCGATATGCAAGTATACATTTTCTTACTCCCTGCGCTTTCAAGACACAGGGACACTATCTTTTTTATCCAACCGTAAGATTGATGATGCAAAGCTTGTCGATGAAATTCGATGAGGCTGGGTATGATATTTCCGTTTATACGCCTGAAACGATTTCTGATTTTGAGCAGAATATTTCGATTGTGCAGTACAAGCTGCAAAGCAGGAATTTCCATTTAGAGGGCATAAAAATCCCTTCATTTTGCGGAAACATTACGATAAAAATCAACGGGCCGCAGCAATTAGTAAACCTTGTGCATATGCTGCTACGGTTTGGAACCTATTCAGGCATTGGAATCAAATGTGCGCTTGGCATGGGAGCAATCTCCATTGATGAGAAAGGGGAAACCGGAATTGGAAGAGATCGGCATTAAGATTATAGTTGGCTGCCTTCTGCACGATATTGGGAAGATACTCTACCGCTATCAGGATGGCAGAAATCATGCGGTCAGCGGAGCAGAGTTTTTAGAAAAACAGGCAGGAATAACAGATCGTGATATTTTGGAACAGGTGCGGTACCACCATGCTGCCTTGCTAAAAAGCAGCGGCGTTTCTGAAAATTCATTGGCGTATATTGCATATATCGCGGATAATGTTGCGGCGGCGGCAGACACAAGAAATCGAAGTGAAACGGGCGCAGGCTTTGCGCGGGAACTCCCGTTAGACAGCATTTTTAATCTATTAAATGGAAATGAGGGAACTTCAAAGTACAGATCTGCTTTTCTGGATACCGATGAAGTGCAGTATCCGACGAATCAAACGATCCATTATGATGAATCGTTTTATGGCCGCTGCATAGAAAATATTCTGAAAGCACTGAAACGTATGGAAATGACGAAGGAATATGCAAATTCCCTGCTGGAGCTTCTGGAAGCAAATTTATCGTTTGTACCTTCATCCACATCCTTGAATGAGGTTGCGGATATTTCGCTGTATGACCATATGAAAATGACGGCTGCATTTGGGGGATGTATCTTCCAATATCTGTTGCAAAACGGGATGGGTTCATACAAAGACATATTGTGGAAGAAAGCAGAACAATTTTATCAGGAAAAGGTTTTTCTGCTTTATAGTATGGATATTTCCGGTATACAGGATTTTATTTATACAACAAGCAGCGAAGGGGCATTAAAAAACCTTCGTGCCAGATCATTTTACATAGAACTTTTGATGGAGTACATGGCGGACGAGCTTTTGGAACGGGAGAAGCTGTCAAGGGCGAATTTGATATATTGCGGCGGTGGGCACGCCTATATTTTGTTGCCTAACACCCATGAGGCGGAAACCATTGCATATAAATTTGAAAAAGATATGAATCAGTTCTTTTTGGCAACTTTTTCCACTGCTTTATATTTGGCGGGAGGAATGGCGGTCTGTTCTGCAAATGAGTTAAAAAATGAACCTGATGGGAGCTATCAGCGTATTTTTCGAGAAACTGCAAACAGAATTTCTGAACGGAAAGCAGCGCGTTATTCTGAAAATGATATCTTTTTTTGAACAACGGCCTTCAGGCTGATCATCAGAGGGAGTGCAAAACATGTCGGCGGACTGGTGTGCTGAATGAAGAAAATGATTGTGAAATTTGTGCTGCATTGAAGGATTTTTCGAATCAAATTCAAACGAAGCTATTTTTTGTGATCGTAGAGGAAAACGAAACCAACAAGCTTCTGCCCTTGCCCTGCGGTCGCTTTTTGCTTGCAGAAACGGAGGAAATGTTGTTAAAAAGAATACAACAGAAAAAATCTTATGTCAGAGCCTATTGTAAAAATAAAATGTATACCGGCAGCAATATCGCGGCGAAGCTTTGGGTCGGTGATTATAAAAATGGCGATACCTTTGAGGAATTGGCAAAAAATGCGGAAGGCGTAAAAAAGCTTGGTGTTTTGCGGGCTGATGTTGATAATCTTGGACAGGCATTTGTGAAGGGCTTTGAAAGTGAAAAAAATGGCAATCGGTATGTTACGATTTCCAGAACCGCAACTTTTTCGAGGAAGCTAAGCATTTTTTTCAAACGCTACGTGAATGGGCTTTTAAGAAATGGTGTTTACTGGCTGGATGGAAAATCTGAACCATCAGAGCGTTTTGCGGCAGTTGTATACAGCGGGGGAGATGATGTATTCATTGTTGGCGCATGGAGCGATATTATTGGATTTGCTGTCGACCTGCATAATAGCCTGACCAGGTTTGCACAGGAAACATTAACGATTTCAGCCGGAATCGGGATATATCCGCCGAAATACCCAATTGTAGCAATGGCTCGGGAAGTTGAGGCTTTAGAAGATGCTGCAAAATCTTATCCCGAAAAAAATGCAGTAGCGATATTTAATGAAAGCAATACATACAGCTGGAAAATATTTATTGAGAATGTCTTGGGAGAGAAGTACCGTTGCCTTGCCGATTTTTTGATCAGAATCAAGAGAGGGGCAAAGCGTTCCTGTATCATTTATTGGAATATATCAGAAACAGCGAAGACAGAATCAACATTGCGAGATTTGCTTATACGCTGGCAAGACTGGAGCCTGACAATGATGACGATGATGAATTGCAGAAGAAGCAGTACCAGGAGTTTTCAAGAAAAATGTATCAATGGATTTGCAGCGAAACCGATCGGAAACAGCTCATTACGGCAATCTATATCTATGTATAAAAGAAAAGCAACGGAGTTTTTGGAGGGGTTGAAGCAGGAATATGAGAAAAAGGAACAGATGAAAAATCTCGAAGGGGACGACATTTTGTTCGTTGATTTCATGGAGGAGCGGTTCAAAACGATCCGCCCGACCATCAAGCGGGCGACCTATGGGAGCTATGAACAGCTGTATAAAAGCCGTATCAAACCGCATTTTGAAAAGCTGAACCTGGCGATTTCGGAGGTGAAGCCGCAGCATATTCAGGCGCTTTATGATGAAATTTTGAACGAATCCTGCGGACTTGGTGACAAGGCCCAAGAAAAACCGGCACATTGCGCAGTATTATGCGAAAGAGGAAACGGCTGCCCTGCTGGAAATGGCGAAGGACGGCCCAATCTACGTCCCGATTTTGCTGGCGGCATACTATGGCTTACGGCGGAGCGAGGTGCTTGGCCTGCGCTGGAGTGCGGTGGATTTTGAGAAAAAGATCTTGATGGTCAACCACAAGGTTGCCCAAGTCAGGGAGGACGGAAAACCCATTGTTTATGCGGAGGACAAGTTGAAAACGAAGTCCAGCTACCGGACGTTGCCGCTGGTCCCGTTTGTGGAAGGAGAGCTTTTGAAGCTGAAACAGTGGCAGGAGGAGCGACGGAGGGTGTTCGGGAAAAGCTGTTCCAAGGAGTATCTGGATTATATCTGCGTAAACGAGAAGGGGGAGCTGTTCAAGCCGAACTATATCAGCGGGCGTTCCAGCTTTCCCACGACTGCCGACATCTATTCACACATTGATTTTAGCGCGAAGCTGCAATCAGCGGAGGCGATCGGGAAGGCGTTGGGTTGTTAAAGAAAAAAACCTCGGGGCTTTGCCCCGAACCCCACTGGGGCATCAT
>OFGE01003247.1_pt1 | contig 10926 bp, 6 predicted proteins | sample 1521681 | NCBI WGS metagenome assembly OFGE01 (sample SAMEA3504093, study PRJEB24116) | mouse gut metagenome | biome: mouse gut; feature: mouse-associated habitat; material: faeces | place: Denmark | collected 2011 | reverse complement strand
CGTGATTGATAAAAATTGGACCCCGCCGGTGACTAGACAAGTGCGTTTAGTTTCAGCGATTGATGATGCAGTGATGCATTCTGGGCAAGCCGTTTATACACGAAGATTAGTCATTGGAAAATGATAAATAAGCAAAAACAAAAATGCTTCTGCTTAAGCAGGAGCATTTTTTATTGAGAGAAAAATACATAAAAATAATGAACGAAGAACTGTCCACTTTTTCCCTAGTTGAAACGTTGTATAAGTGAAAGGAGAAATCAGATGAAAAAGGAGGCAAATTTTGACGAAGTACTATTTTCTTTGGGGCAAGAAGTCATCCAAGTCTTGATTCACCGAGGAGCAAGTCTTGAAGATGCACAAGATGCAGTGTCGCAAACGTATACAACGATTTTTTCAATATTACCTGAAATTACATCAGAAAATCTACGCCCGTGGTTTTTCCGAGTAACATTTAATTACTACATTACGATGTATCGAAAAAAGAAACGAGAACGCACTTTTGTGGCAAACAGCCATCCTGTGCAATCAATAGAAAAAATGGAAGGGCAAGAGTTATTATTATTGATCGATTCCTTAAAAGATGAGGAACAAGAACTATTACTTTTGAAATATTATTATCAATTATCGTATGCCGAGATTGCGTTGATTTTAGAATTATCTGTTGAAAATGTTCGCAAAAAATTGTATCGCACACGTCAAAAATTAAAAAAAGAACTGGAGGAATAGAAGTGGATTTAAAAAAAAGTATTCGTAAAGCGAAAAGAAAACAATTTATCGTGATTGGTGCCATAACCGTTGTTAGTTTTGCCGTATTGTTTGTCGGTTTTTTTGTGGGAATGGATAAACTTTCGACGAAAAACTATCATACCCTACTAGAAGTAATTAATGATCAAGAAATGATTGCTTCACCAAACACTCAATTAGATTCCCAAGTAATTGCTAATAGTTCGCCTTTTGGGGGCGAAGTTGTGACCAATCGTTCAAAAAATATTGATGGTTACACGGTGGAGTGGAGTAATTTACGTAGCAGATATAGCTTTTTCAGAAATTCGATTGACTGGAATGAAGTCTATCCTGGTAGCTATTATTCTTCTAAGAATTTTTATGAATACAACCGACAAACCAAGCAGAAAGTAGCATCTTTTTATAACCCAGCGATTACCAATTACTATGGTGGTATCAAAAACGAATTAAGTGAATTAGATAAAATGGAAAACCAAGTAGCGGAAGTGGCGATTTCTTTTGATAAACCTTATCCATATGAAGAAGTCCGCAAAATGTTACCGAGCAATATCAACTTAGTTTGGCTCTATGTTTACTCCGAAACGGTTAATGAAGCAGAAGGTCCTTCTGGTACGCTGCCTTATGGTTTTCAATTAAGCATGGACGATCACAACGAAATATTTGATCCTGAAAACGACAAGCAACACTTTTTTGAAACCTTAGAAAAATCCCCGTTGTTTGCTGACAACCAAGAAGGCCAAAAGTTTATCCAACAAAATAAAAATAAAAAAGTCGAAAAATTACCTATTTGGGGAGTCATGCTTACCGGACAAACTAAAAATTTCAAAGCCTTACAAAATGAACCTTTTGTTCGTGGGGCTTCAATTGGCGTGACCGCACCTATCGTTCCTTATATTCAGCCAGAGAAATAAACGTTCTTCAGAACTCTAAGCCTTCCGACTGATTTTGCTTCAACGATATTGTCAGTAAAAATAGAAAACGTTATAATAGAATGGATCACAGGAAGTGCTTCTACAATGCGTGGGAGCACTTTTTTTACTTATCTATGAGGAGGGCAAGTGAATGTTTTTTAATTTTATTGGGTTAACGTTATTTTTTGGTATCGGGATCTTAGTTGCGAATGGCGCTAAAATTGTAGCGAATAAAGGGAAAAAGAGTAAGGGGACCATTCTATTAATGGCGATGGAATTGCTCTTGTTAGGTATCTTTTTATTTGTGACTTTGCCAAGTAAAAATCTTTCAACCGTGTTATGGATTAATCTGATTGGCGCAGTGATTGCTAGTGGGGTGTTATTAAGTACACGCTTAGCTAGTAAAGTCGAAGTTCCTGGTATCCAAAAGGGCCGCAAAGAAGTAGGGAAGAATACCAACAAAACGGTTAACAAAGACTGGTCTGGCAAAATTTTGGGTGTTGCCGTTTTGGCAATGATTTTGTTGACCATTGTCAGTAGTATTACCAGAATTTCTTCTATTGATGAAATTTATCAAACGATTCCTTTAAAAACGGAAGAAAAAGCTGAAGTTTTAACTTCGGCGAAAGAAACACCCATTGCGATTGCACCACAAACGGCGAAACGAAAAATGTTACAGAAATTTTCTGTCATTCCCAATTCCAATATGTTTACTTTGGATGGTATAACGGCACAAGTTGTCAATGGCGAGTATGTTTATGTAGCAACAGTCGAATTTAATGGCTTTTTTAAATGGCTAAAACTGGGGGAAGTACCTGGCTATTTCATCATTAGTGCGACAGATATCAACGCACAGCCAGAATTTGTAGAAAAACCAATTGTTTATACTCCTTCAGCTTACTTTGGCAAAGATGCCGCACGAAAAATTTATTCCGCTTATCCAGGTTATGCAGCAACGGGCACAATCAATTTAGAGCTGGACGACCAAGGGAATCCTTACTATATTCAAACGCTTTACAAAGAGTATGGGGTTTCTGGTCGCATGCACTATAATGAATTTAAAACGGCGGTATTAAATGCTACAACAGGAGAAGTTAACGTTTATGACAGTCAAAAAGCTCCAAGTTTCGTTGATGCGCCGATTACTAGCTCAGCGGCGAATAGCTTAAATGAATTCTTTGGTCGTTACAGTCAAGGCTGGTGGAACCAGACAATGTTTGGTGCCAAAAAAGATGTCAAAATTCCAACTGAAAATGGTATTTATGCATCAGGACAAATTACGCCGATGATGAACAAGGAAGGGAACCAATTGCTTTATTTTACGGACTTTACAAGTAGTGAAAAAGACCAAGATTCCGCTTTAGGCTACTCCTTAATCAATGCCCGAACAGGCCAAGTTACGTATTATCGTGATACTAAAGTCGGCATTATGGATAGTGATGGCGCCATTTCTATCGCTTCAAAAATTTATCCAGAAAAGAAATGGAAAGCTAGTATGCCAGTCCTTTATAACATTGATGGTGTACCAACGTGGATTGTTTCGTTAATGGACAGTAAAGGGATTTTCAAAAAATATGTCTATATAAATGCTGTAGATAATGATATTGTAATTGATGCAGACACGGCTCAAGGCGCATTAGACGCTTATCGAATTGAGTTAGTAACAAAAGGAAGCAACAATGAAAATACAGACAAAGCCAACTTGAAAACGATGCAAGGTAAAGTAGCTCGTGTCTCAGTAGTAGCTGGGGAAGCGCAAACGGTAGTTTCATTTTTACTAGAAGATGAAAAAACCATTTTTAGCGTAACAACTAATAACAGTCCGCTGGCGCTATTCTTAAAAGAGGGCGACCAAGTGACATTTAAAGCCGTAGTGACTGAAAATGCTAAAGCAGCGAATGTTGAAGAATTGAAAATTGCAGGATTAAACTAAATAAAACACCTCTTTTCTATAGAAAAGAGGTGTTTTATTCTTGGAAAAGAAGAAAAATCCACTTATTTCTGCTATGATAAGAGAGAAAAAGAATACGAAGGAGCTTCGCCCATGCGCAACATAAAATTAACCATTGAATATGATGGTAAAAGATACTCAGGTTGGCAACGACTAGGCAATTCAGAGAAAACGATTCAAGGGAAAATTGAAAGTATTTTAACACAAATGACGGGTGAACTGATTGAAATTATTGGCTCAGGCAGAACGGATGCCGGCACACATGCACGTGGTCAAGTAGCGAATTTTAAAACGACTAGTTCACTAACAACAACCGAAATGTTATCCTTTTTAAATCGATATTTACCTGGCGATATTGTTGTTAAAGAAGTTACAGAAATGCCTGAACGTTTTCATGCACGGTATAACGCCACAGGCAAACAATACAGCTACTATGTTTGGAATAGCCCAATTCCTAATGCCTTTGAACGGTATCATAGTTTTCACTTTCCCAAAGCGTTGGATCAAGAAAAAATGGAACAAGCTTGCCAAAAATTAATAGGGACCCATGATTTTATTGGTTTTTCAGCATTGAAAAAAACCAAAAAATCGACTACTCGAACGATTGAAAAGATTACGATTGAAAGAAACGGCGAAATGTTACAGTTCACTTTTGTGGGCAATGGGTTCTTGCATAAAATGGTCCGCATCCTCGTTGGGACACTTTTAGAAATTGGTGCAGGCACCAAAGAATTAGCGATAATTGATGAATTGTTCGCAACAAAAGTCCGAGAAGGCGCAGGTGAAACGGCTCCTGCACAAGGGTTGTTTTTAGATGAAGTGTATTATAAATAACAAAAAAATAAATTTTCTTTAACCACACCAATTAAAAAGTTGAACTTTATCTAAAAAGTGCTAACGTTAAGAAGAGATTAACAATAGAAAGAGGTCATTTTTTTGCTATCTTTACTTATTTCTGTCAAAAAATTATTTTCATCTTTTTTAGGTATCTTAAAAAAAGAAGACACTCGTGCCTTGTTCTTTTTACTGGCAACCACGTTGTTGAGTGGGACTATTTTTTATTCAACAGTGGAAAAATTGTCGCCATTAGATTCGTTATATTTAAGTTTCATGACGTTAACCACGATTGGTTATGGAGATGTGCATCCAGTTACTGACTTGGGAAAAATTTTCACCATGATTTATGCTACAGTAGGCTTGGGGATTATGGCTATGTTTATTTCGGTCGTAGCAAAATCCTACTTGTATTCTAAACAAAGTCATCACCACCATCACCATAAAAACAAAGAACATTCAGCGGAAAAGTCTTCAGAAAAATAGACGAAATTGATGAGTTGACCAAGTGTTTCTCGAAAAATGAAAGTTTTTTGAGAAACACTCTTTTTTTATCTTAATAATTATGGTAGTATGTCCCAAACTGTATTTTATTTTAAAGGAGCGTGAAGTGAATGGTCAAAGCGATTCGGAAATTATCGTTAATTCAAAAAATCATGATAGGGATTGTGATTGGAACCACCTTGGGTTTCTTGGTGCCAGAATGGACCTTCATCAGCGTTCTTGGTGAATTGTTTGTGGGCGCCTTAAAAGCAATTGCGCCGATTTTAGTTTTTGTCTTAATTATTGCGTCGCTAGCCCAACAAAAGGCTGGGGCGAAAACATATGTTGGATCAATTTTAGTTGTGTATCTGTTAGCGACATTTTTGGCAGCTGTTGTTGCCGTGACGGCAAGCTATCTGTTTCCCGTTAAGATTGTCTTGGAGGCGGCGCAGGAAGCGCAAGCAGCCCCAACGCAACTTAGTGATGTTTTAAGCAATGTGTTAACAAGCGTTGTCCAAAATCCGATTCAAGCGATGATTGAAGGCAATTATTTATCTGTTTTATTTTGGTCCTCATTAATCGGTATTGGGTTACGTCAAAGTTCGGTCGCTACCAAGGATGTGATTGCCAATCTTTCAACAGGGATTACCACGGTCGTTCAAATGATTATCGGCATTGCGCCAATTGGAATTCTAGGTTTGGTGTTTCATTCGGTGGCAACAACAGGCATTGCAGGGTTAGCCAAGTATGGTCAGTTACTATTATTGTTAATTGGTACGATGGCCGTGGTTGCTTTAGTCGTTTATCCAGCGATTGTTTTTTGGAATATTCGGCAAAATCCGTATCCGTTAGTCTTTTTTGTATTAAAGGAAAGTGCGATTCCCGCATTCTTTACACGTAGTTCTGCGGCCAATATTCCCATTAATATGGAATTGGCGAAAGCAATGGATTTAAATGAAGAATCTTATGCGGTCTCTATTCCGCTGGGCGCAACAATTAATATGGGCGGCGCAGCCATTACGATTACTATTATGACATTGGCGGCAGTCCACACATTAGGCATGTCCGTGCCAATCTATTTAGCATTATTGTTGAGTATCATCGCCGCTGTTTCTGCTTGTGGGGCTTCAGGAATTGCTGGTGGTTCCTTGTTGTTAATTCCGCTTGCATGTAGTTTGTTTGGCATTTCCAATGACATTGCCATGCAAGTCGTCGGCGTTGGCTTTATCGTCGGCGTAGTCCAAGATTCCATTGAAACAGCGTTGAACTCTTCTAGTGACTTGTTGTTTACCACCTCAGTTGAGTTAGCAGACCGACGTAAAAATGGTGAAATTATTGATGTTAAAGCGTTAATTGGCAAAAGTCAATTGGTGGTCGAACAAGAAAATATTTAAAAGAAAGGAACAACCCGCTAAAATGCGGGTTGTTCCTTTCTTTAATAATCTCGGCCCCATTTTTTTCAGGGGCCACTGAAATTATCGACCATTTTGTGAAGAAAATCCTCTCTATAATAAAGGTATCAAGTAAATAGGAGGTACACGAAATGAAATGGTATCAACTTTCCTCAACAAAAGTAATCGAGCAGACTAAGACGAAGCAAACGGGTCTTTCTAGCGAAGAACGTCAGCAACGTTTACAAACGAATGGTCCAAATAAAATTGAAGAAAAACAACAACTGAAAACGTGGCAAAAGCTAGCCAAACATTTTACAGATTTACTAATGGTGGTCTTACTCGCTGCCGCAATTCTAAAATTTGCCACAGGCGAAGTGGTCGAAGGAAGTATCATTTTTCTAGTGGTACTTGTCAATGGCTTTGTCGGTTATTGGCAAGAGCGTAAAGCAGAAGAATCATTAGACGGCCTGAAACAGATGATGGGCCAAGAGGCAGTCGTTCTAATTGATGGACAAAAAACAACCGTTTCTTCTGAAACATTGGTTCTGGGAGATGTAGTCACGTTACAAGCTGGCGATGTAGTCCCAGCAGATTTGCGCTTATTTGATGTTCATAATCTGATGATTGAAGAATCAATTTTGACAGGCGAATCAGAAGCCGTGGAGAAAATTACCGGTTCCTTGAATGAGGAATTGCCAACAGGCGATCAAAAGAATTTGGCTTTTTCAGGAACTCTTGTCCAAGCGGGCTCAGCCTTGGGCGTTGTAGTAGAAACAGGAGATTCCACTGAAGTTGGAAAAATTAATCACGCGTTGCAGTCAGTAGATCAAAAAACAACGCCGCTCGTGCGGAAAATGCACCAATTAAACAAGCAAATTTTCCAAGGGATTATGGTCTTGATCGTGTTTCTGATTTTCTTTACCACTTTTCGTCATGGCATGGAATGGAGCCTCTTATTTTCTGCGATGATTGCATTAATTGTAGCAATGATTCCAGAAGGCTTACCTGCTGTGTTAACGATGATTTTATCGATGGGTGTTCATGAGATGGCTAGAGAAAATGCGATTATTAAAGGCATGCCTTCCGTTGAAACATTAGGCTCAATGACAGTTATCTGTTCAGATAAAACAGGAACGCTAACTAAAAATGAAATGACGGTAATGGATGTAGTGACTGAAGAAATGACCATTGTCAAAGAGATTATGGCCAACTGTCAAGAATTGAAATTACAAGACCAACAAAAAATCGCCGACTTGCAGGGGAATCCTACCGAGTTAGCTTTACTACAATATGTTGATCAGGATCAACTGTCTTTACGCCCTGTAGAAAAGAAAATTCCGTTTAGTTCAAGTTATAAATACATGGCCACTCGCCATCCGCAAGCAGAAGGTTCAATTATTTATGTCAAAGGTGCGCCAGAAGTATTGTTACAACTTTCTACGTTATCTGATAATCAAAAAGGTGCTTGGCAAGCACAAGCTGCGCAATTAGCGCAAAAAGGACAACGGGTATTAGGTTTCGCTTATAAGACAGTTACGTCACAACAGGAACTGACACATGAAACATTGTCAGGATTGACGTTTGCTGGACTGGCAGGCATCATCGATCCGCCAAAAGAAAGTGCCATTCAAGCCGTCAAAGAATCTCAAGAAGCAGGTATTTCCGTCAAAATGATTACCGGAGACCATAAAGATACAGCGCAAGCCATTGGCGAGCAGGTTGGTTTAAAGCATACGAAAAAAGTCCTTGAAGGATTAGAAATTGATGCTATGTCAGATGAAGAATTAGCTCAGCACGTTCAAAAAGTCGATGTATTTGCACGAACGACGCCAGAACATAAATTACGAATTGTCACGGCTTTACAAAACAATGGTGAAATTGTCGGGATGACCGGCGATGGCGTGAACGACTCTCCTGCACTGAAACGTGCGGATGTCGGCTTTGCAATGGGCAGCGGTACGGAAGCCGCCAAGGAAGCAGGCAAGATTGTAATTCTGGATGACAATTTCAAATCCATTAAAGACGCTATCTGGTACGGGCGGACGATTTACCATAATATATTAAAATTCTGCAAGTTCCAGCTGGTTATCAATGTGGCAGCGGTTGTTGTCAGTGCGGTTGCGCCGTTTTTCGGCGTGGAAGAACCGTTAAAGGTTACGCATCTTCTGTTTGTAAACCTTGTCATGGACAGTCTCGGCGCTATTATGCTTGGCAACGAGCCGGCGCTTGAAAAATATATGACGGAGAAGCCGCGCAGAAGGGATGAAAACATCGTCAGCAGAAAAATGATGGGACAGATTTTGACGATGGGTGCATGGCTTACGGCCATCAGCTTTGTGTATCTCAAGCTGCCGTTTTTCACGGGGCTGTTTGAAAATGAGGCGCAGCACCTGACCGGGTATTTCGTGCTGTTTATTGTCAGCGCTCTGTTTAACGGATTTAATGTCCGTGACGATGCTTATGGCATTTTTCAGGGGCTGAACGAAAATACCGGATTTTTGAAAGTATTCTTTACCATTATTCTGGTGCAGGCACTGATTGTGAATGCAGCGCTGATACCGTTCCCGCTGTTTACCTGGATTGGGAACATGTTCAGCTGCGTGCCGTTTGGAATCACCGGGTGGATTGCGGTTGCAGCCCTTGGCGTAACCATGATTCCGGTGGATATGCTGCGCAAGGCTGTGACAGGTTCCGGGAAAGAATAGAATAAGACGTGGTAATACAGCGGCTGTAATGGCGTATCGATGGACAGCTTTGCAGGAAGCCTGCAGGGCTGTCTGTCTTTGTTTTCAGGAAGCATGGCAGAGACAGCGGTGAGGGAAAGAATATGGATAAAGTGAATAAAATGGATAAAATTGTAATGCCAGTCGGATATGAAAATTTTGAAGAAGTCCGCCGCAGCGGCAGGTATTATGTGGATAAGACAGAAATATTATATGAACTGGTGCAGAACGAAGGCAATAAAGTAACGCTTTTTACAAGGCCGCGCCGGTTCGGGAAGACCCTGACAATGCGGATGATGGAAAGCTTTTTTGCGCTGGGAAGGGATAGCAGGGAGCTGTTTCAGGGGCTGTCTGTCATGCGCCATGAACAGTTTTGCAGGGAATGGATGAACCAGTTTCCGGTTATATTTGTGACATTCAAAGACGTGGCACACCTGACGTTTTCCCAGGCATATGGATGCCTCAGGGCCATGATTGCGGATGTCTGCAAGGAGTTTGCATTTCTGGAAAAAAGTGACCGGGTCAATGAAGCAGACCGCATGATATTTCATAACCTGATGTTTGAATGCGGGAATGAGACACATGTGGAAAATTCTTTAAAAATACTGACACGCATGCTCTGGAGCCATTTTAAAAAGCCTGTTATCCTGTTTATCGATGAATATGATGTGCCAGCTGCCGAAGCACAGGAGCATGGATATTACAAAGAAATGCTTATGGTTATCCGAAATATGTTCTGTGCAGCTTTGAAAACAAACGATTATTTAAAATTTGCTGTCGTTACCGGCTGTCTGCGTATTTCCAAGGAAAGTATTTTTACAGGCGTCAATCACTTTGTTTCTTATTCTGTGCTGGATGATGAATTTTGTGACAGCTTCGGATTTACGGAAAAAGAAGCAGAGGAGCTGCTGCAGCAGGGCGGGCTGATAAAGCATGCCGGGCAGATGAAAGAATGGTATGATGGCTATATGTTCGGGAGCAGGGAAATATACTGCCCATGGGATGTAGTCAGTTATGTATCAAAGCTTTTGAAAAATCCAGGCAGCAGGCCGAAAAATTACTGGGTGAATACAAGCAGCAACAGCATTATCCGCAGCTTTATAAACCATCAGGAATGGAATGTCAATGATAAATTCGAAATTTTATTAAATGGCGGAACGATGATACAGCATGTTTCCGATGAGCTTACTTATGACCAGCTGCACGATTCTGAGGATAATCTTTGGAGCGTTCTTCTGATGACCGGATATCTGACGAAAACAATGCGGCTGCCGCCTGGAGAAAATCTGACAGAAATAAAAATTCCAAATCAGGAGATTATGGGTATTTTCCGCCAGTCCGTGACAGCATGGTTTTATGACAGCCTTGATATGGGAAAGGCCAGGGAACTGATACAGGCATTCTGGGCCGGAGAGGCAGACAGGACCGCAGAGCTGATTTCAGATTTTCTGTTTGAAACCATCAGTTATTATGATTACCATGAAGACTTTTATCATGCATTTTTGGCCGGAATACTGAAAGCAGGCGGGTGCCTGGCGGATTCAAACAGGGAACAGGGACTGGGGCGGACGGATATTGCTGTGCGGGACCGCAAAAACAGGCGGGCTGCCGTGATTGAAATCAAAAGAGCAAAAAGCAGGGAAGCAATGGAGCATGCATGCATGGAAGGAATGGAACAGATTTTAACGAAGGAGTATGGAAAAGGACTGACGCAGGAGTACCGCTGCGTGCTGTATTACGGAATGGCTTTTTTTCAGAAAACCTGCAGGGCTGCCGTAATGGAAATAAAAAGACAGCCCTGTTTATGATATGCAGTAATTTTAATCGATGCCGACCCGTATGCCGCCGCTTCGTTCGTTCGGCTGGATGATGACGGAGACGGGCTG
>OFGE01003245.1_pt1 | contig 10928 bp, 11 predicted proteins | sample 1521681 | NCBI WGS metagenome assembly OFGE01 (sample SAMEA3504093, study PRJEB24116) | mouse gut metagenome | biome: mouse gut; feature: mouse-associated habitat; material: faeces | place: Denmark | collected 2011 | reverse complement strand
TTTCTGGTGATAGGTAGGTTCAAACGGGACTTTACGCCCTTCCTTATCAACAATCACGCAAAAATACTTAATCCAGAGAAGAGGATCACTGACTATCCGTTTCAGTTTTTCTTCTTTGGTCATTTTTCACCACCTTTATAAGCAAAAACTGCACAGCAGGAATAATCCCGTCATGCAGCATATAAATCAAATCTATCCTGTTACTGTTCTGGTATATAAAAACTTTCATATAGTAATTTATTCTTCATAGGAATAGCTGTAATCTTCCTCATTTTTTTCCAGATCATCGTCTGGAATCCTGCTTAATAATTTCGTCAGCCCATTTTCTTTATCTTCTTTGAAAAATTTGTCTGAAAAGTCCTGCCATGCCTTGAATGCCTGTACATCACCGTCCAGCGCCTTTTTATAGTATGTGTCATATAATTCTATCATTTTCTTCTGGTGCAGACGTTTTAACAGCCATTTAACCGCAGTCTGGCATCCCTGTTCCATAATATACCTTTTACAGATATCTTCTGTAATTGTCTCCGAAAAACACTTATAACGGCTTTTCAGATCCTCAAAATCTTTTACTGGTTTTCTGTCAGCTTCTTTCAGATATTCAGGGCAGTAAAGGTACATAATATAATAAGCCTTTAAGTCTGTTCCTGTTATCTCTTTCAGTGTCGCATAGATCGACTTTTCTTTACTGACAGATTTTCCCCATACTCCGTTACTGCTTGATTTTTCGCCTGAATCCTTTGGTTTTCTTCCCATGTATGCCACTTCCTAAAATCTTATAAAAATTAATACAGATAAAGAGCCACCCGCCATGCCCATTAATCCTAAAGGCATTCCAAGAACGACTCCTATAATAATCCTTTCTTTATTTTTCATACACATATCCTCTAAGTTTATCACCAGACAATGTATCTATCTGATTTTCAGCGTTAGCTCTCAGTTTTGAAACATACTTTATGTAATCAATAATATTCATTTTCTGCCATGCTCTTTCAAAATTTCTCGCAGTAATTTTATCAATGGATCTTTTTAAATCTGCTTTTGTAAACTTAGTTGCATATTCGCCAGTAAGTTCCATCCTTATAATCTTTTCTATTATTTCTGTTTCTGACATCCCATGCCCTGTATCCTGAAATTTTTCACACATCATAAGAGCCAGCTCTGCAGCTACGCATATTGCAAGTTCTTCATGTGTCAGGTATGGATAATCTTTATGTCCTTCTACAAAAAGATACTTTTTCAGATCTAAATATGTATTACCTGATTCAATATCAATACGCTTCTGCTCCGAAAGATTAGGATTTTCCATCATTGTCATATTATGGCAATATAAAGCAACCTCGTTATATTTCAGAGGCTCTATCCAGTTCCATTTATAGATCATGCAGGAAACTGGTTCTTCCAAAACATTTCCCATGTTGATTTTGTCCATCGTTTCAAAAGACAGCGGTTCCTCCATAACAACATTGCCATTTGCACATACCTGTATCCCTGTATCCACACAGATTGTATTCTTATTATCATCCATCATCAGCTCTACTAAATATGTGCCAGACATATATTTCGAATTTTTAATATTATTATCCTTTGCCCTGCCTTCTTTTTTCACCCATTGTGTTCCATTTCTTTTAAGGTCTTTATTTCTTAACACATTTCCATGCTTATCCTTCAGTCCTGTCTCCCACTCTCCCTGATCATCCACTTTCACATGCCGGTTTGCATATGTCTTATAAAAATCAATCGCTTTCTGAATATCATTTTTATGGAATATTGAGTTTGATATGGATATTGAAACCGGAGGTGATTCTTCTGGATCATTCCTTGTTTCATCATTCCAGACATAATTATAAATATAATCTGCAAGACGGTTCAGTGCTTTTACACATCTGATACCAAGATCATTTAGAATTGTTCCATTATCTACTGTCGTACACCGTCCTAAACGGATTTTCTTTTCTATAATAATATCAACCATTTTTTCAATCACATGAGGAGCCAGAAACGGCTCGCCTCCTGTCAGTGACAAATGATATATCTGTTCAACCTGGCCAAAGATTTTTTCTAATATTTCATCTGACATATCAAGGTTTTGCGGATCTCCCCTCATACAATGGCTGCATGTAAGATTGCATTTTCTTGTAACTTCCAGCATAAGATTATAATATGGCAGACTTATACCAACTTTTTCCCAGTCTAATTCTTTATTCAATCACATTCCTCCATAATACTATAGCCATACGCTCTTATCTTCTCCCTCGATCTGGCGGATATTCCACAACAAGACAGTTGCTGCAGTACTGCTTTCCCGTCTCCTTATTTGTATACAGCATAAAGTTTACAATCATGCCACGCTCCGGCACATCATCCACAAACTGTGATATATGAAAGAAATAACTCTCGCCGTCATGGTCGCTCTGGATAAAGCCATATCTTTTTTCACTGTTAAAACTTATAATCTTTCCCATATATCGCGGTCTTGGCTTCCATGCTTTTTTCTTTCCCTGTTCATCCATAATAAATATTCTTCCTTTCAAATTTATTTTTATCAATAAAATTCAAGTTTCAATGTATGCTGTTCTATCCCTGAGACTTCTTTCCCGCATCATTCTTAGGCGGTCTTCCAGGCTTTTTTGTTGTCGGCTTTTCTTCTTTCATTTCTTTCATCTGTTCCATCCGTGCCTTCTCTTCCATCTTCTCTTTTTCCTTATCAGTTTCAAATGTACCGTATACTTTCGCCTGGGATGCAGCATTGATCCCTTTTATAATTTCATTATGGTTATGTTCCGTAACCCTTACCACCCCGCGCTCAACCTGTCCGATTAATTCATGACAGACACTGCAGTATCTGGCAACATCACGCAATGACAATTCTCTTTGAAGCCGGTAATCTTTCAAATCAAATCTTGATAACATCTGTCTATATCCTTTCTTAAAAATAATTGCCTTAAAAGAACGGGATGCAACTTGTAACTGCATAATTGCATCCCATATTAGAAAAATACTGGTATTGAAAACCAGTGAGAAATGACTAAGCAATCGTTTTACGGATGACAGCACATCCTTTTGTATCCATTAATTTAACGGCATAAAGATCACTAGCAATAAGGTCAGTTGCCAACAGCTTGCCCTCTCGTTCCTCTTCAATCGTGACTTCTTTCTGCCAGATTACGCCTAACGCATTCTTTTTGACTATGTATGTTTTACATTCTAGCAGATTTGTATCATATGTATTATTGTCACAGATAATAACAGGAATCACGCCAAGCCAGTATCCGATAACTCCATTTTCAACAACACCGTTTCCGTCTTTGGCATATGTCTTGGAAATAGAAATAAATTCATCCATTGCAGTAAATACTTTTCTCATCCTATGGTTAATCAGTATGCCCGCGAAACTTGCTGAATCAACATCATCACCAAAACAGTCAAAGGCAGATTCAATAGCTGTAATATCCAGTGACGGAGACGCAACTTTGTACACAGCATTGTCATCCATCTCTTTAATCAGGCTAAAATCTACATCCTTAGCCATGACTTCGCCCATTTGTTCAGCCATACGGTCTTTCATTGCTCCTTTCACCTGAATAGAATCCTTATCATAAATTCTGACAGATTTTCCTACCTGCTTAATCTTAGCGGTAGAATCACTCATGTTAACTTCTTCCGGTACAAGCGGTGTTCCTTTTACAACATCCGCTGCATCTGAAATCCTATCAAATGTCGGAAAATGGATTGTATCACCACAGGTACGAATATCTTCTGCAACGTCACTCATATCAACTGCCAGCTTTCCCACACGCAATGCAATGTCCATTTTTGCATTAACGGCTTCACTGAAAAGCTCCGCTATAACTAAAGTATTTGCCATATATTATTACCTTCTTTCTTAAAATTTTTACAATATAAAAGCCTGATCCATGTTCAGAATCAGACTGTCTTATAAACTATATTTACTTTTTACCTCTTAATCTCTTGAAAGATTCTGGATGCCGTTCTGCGAATTCAGCTTTCTTTGAATAAGGCCACTTTGCAAACTCTTCTGGTGTGACTTTATCATCTGAACTATGATCTACAGGTTTATAGCCGTTTTGTTTCATCCGTTCTTTCACAATATCGTTCACAAGTATATGGAGTTTATCCACATCCGCATTATCTTTTAAATAGTCAGCCAGTTCCTTATTAAGCCCGTTAGCTGATAATTTTTCCTGTACCTCAATCCTACGTTGTCTATCAGCAACATCCTTTTCAGATTTTTCCAGTTCTGCAATACGTTTTTCCAGCGCAATCTCAGCTTCACTTTTTTCAACAGGTGATAACTTTTTAATCTGAACTTCCAAATCTTCAATCTGTTTGGAATACTTCTTATGCAGTTCATCCTCTGCGCTCTTAATTTTCTTTGCAAGTTCATCCTCTGTATATGTTACAGATGCTCCCTTATCCTCTGGCTTGTCTGCCTTAGAATCAGTTTTCTTTTTATCCTCTGGCTTACTGTCTTTGCCTGTATCCAGACTTTCATTATTTTTATTATCTTCCATAACTATTATTCCTTTCCTCGTTAAATAATTATTTCTTTTTATATGTATAATCTGCTGTTTTACATAAAAAGCATTCAGATATTCCGGTTATTCTTTCAATATTTTAAGGAGGATATAGGAAAACCGGAAAAAGACTATTTGTCATTATTTTAATATTGCGATTTTAAATACCAGATTTAAAAGGGAATTTTAAATAATGGCTTTTAATAAAATTTTTATACGTTGATCCGTATAGAAAAGAGTATTATTAGTGAATTAACTCACTAAATAAATTTATATCAATATTTCCATGTGTGTTGTGTAGCATACACTTCCATATAGATACCAGAATTTTAATAACCCTTTGACAATAGATAACTATTAAGGGATTCTCTGTCTAACAAGCCTAAATCACATTTACTGTTTTTATATCGTGACAATAAGCCTTCATTAATTTTGGTCTGCTTTGATATGTGTTTCTGATTCACACCTTCTATGTGAATAAAATTAACTAATCTGTCCCTCAAAAATTCCTGTGACATATTATCCTCACTTTCTATTTGTAGAATATTCACAAGCAAACCTATGAATTTTATGCAAAATTACTATATTAATTATTATTTCTTTATGATATTATTAAAGTTTATATATACCATACCATGTAATATCTAAAAAAATAAGAATCACAAAAAACATTGTTTTACTTATCTTTTATAAGGATACTTTTTTGATTGTTGGGGATTTTTCTTTAAGTGGTTCTTCGTCTGCATATTCAAATTTAAATTGGTTTTTGTAGATGGGATTTTTTACTTTTCCTGAAAGACGCTGTTGCACTGTAGATATTCCAGATGCTTCAGTATTCACCATATGAAACTTATTGCACAATGCTTTTCCAACTTCCGATATAGATGAGTATGTATTAATTGTATTTGTTTTAATATCAGCTAATCTAACTGCTCGTTTTTTATGAGGTATAAGCTTATTCAAAATATCTATTTCTTCTTCTAAAAATCTATTTTGATTAGTTCTATGCCATGTATATAAATTAACATCCTTATACTTTTCATTTTGTTTAGTTATAACTACACCTTCATCTAAAGCTTGTCTTACTAAATCCATCTTTTCTTGAAAACGTTTTTCTAGCATATTTTGATTTACATCAATACCAATGCTTTTTAGTTTGTTTATCTGTTTTTTGTTCAATTTTCCTTTTTTATAGTTTTTACATACTCCTCTATATCCTTGTTCGATTGAATATCCTTCAATTTTATCATCACGCTTAAAGTTCAAATGTCCATACTTTTTCTTATATAACAAAACGTGTCTACAAAACCTATCAAAACCACTTTCTACATCCCAAATAAATTCCAAATCATTTAACTGATTTGTCCTTTCCTGAGATAATAAATAACTGCCCTTTCCTCTCTTTGTTTGACGTATATGACGAACCCAATTCGATAAATTTATTTTACTTCCATCTTCAAACACATGAATATATCCTTTCGGAACCAAGCATGAACCATTTTTCTCTTTAAATTCTTTCAATGCCTTAATATATAAATCCCATGAATCTTTTAATATTCCCTCAATATTTCTAAAAGCATTCACTGAATCCAAAACCTGATCAAACACAAAGAATTTCTCAATATCCTCTCTTGTTATTTTATTCCTATCACTGCCATATTCCTTCTCTTCACCCTCACCATCTTCACTATCTCTATCTTCTTTATCCCTCTTATCAATAGCTTCCAACAAATCATTCTTAAAACTACAATCCATAATAGATTCACAACTGGCAACTAAATCAAATATTATCGGCACACTCTTCATATCAACAGAAAAACAACGTCCCAATTGTTGTAGATATAAATTAGGGGATGTGGTATCTCTCAACAGAATAACGCCATCAATTCCATGCACACCCTCTGACAGTATCCCAACAGATAGACATATAGACAAACTATCATCTTCCATAAAAGCTGAAAACTGTTTGTCTTTCTCTGGATTCTTACAATGTACTTCGTATAAATTTACTTTCATTCCTGCCTCTGTAAACCATTTCTCTAAGCAAGGCTTCATCAATTTTAAGTGATTAATATTACGGCAAAAGGCAACATATTTCCCTTTATCTCCTTCAATATACTTCTTAAAAATATCTGAAATACCAGTACTTTTATCAAGATTGTTTTTCATTGTTTTGACTTCTTCTAATAATTCTTTCTTTTCTTCCTCGCTATTGCAGCTTTGCATGATCTTCTTATTTATTGCATTAAACTCACTGTCATAACTATACAGTCCTGCTATATAGCGTGGCAAAGGTAATATGCGGTTTAGAATCGCATCTGCAAGCCCTATTTCATTTGCGACACACCCATCGAACAATTCTTTGCACATATCCCTTTTACCATCTAAAAATCTAATTGGAGTAGCTGAAAAACCGATATACTTACAATCGTTTGGAAATAAATCAAACATTTTCCGTAACCCAGATTCCCATGTCTTGGCACCTGCCCTGTGCATTTCATCTACCATTACAATAGCAGGTGAATTATACACTTGTAGTTTTTCATCATCCATTTTACCTAAAGCAGAATAGGTAATAAATTTTACATTATCGCCCAGCAATCCATACTTGTCCATTTTTTCTTTTAACTGTTTGAAAATATATTTTTGTGGTTCGATAATAATAATATCACCATCTAACGCTATATAATCCTCTATCAGTTTTAGGATCAGGAATGATTTTCCCGATCCGGTAGGCTGAATAACACAAGTTCTGTTGTTCGTCTTGAAATGCTCTTTTATATTTTCATATGATTCCTGATTATGTTCAAATAAATTAATACTCACCCTCACTACTCCTTATTCTGCTTTTCGCTTAACAATTTCATATTCCACGCCATCCAAACTAAATATCTCATTATCCTGTTCCATCAATTTCCCTACATCTTTAAGACTTGAAACCTTGTTTACAGTATGCTTCTTTGGTTCATATTTCTGCACATATGAAACTGTGCCTTTCCCACTTTCTTTGATTGCTTTGAGAAAATCATCCTTGTGTGCAGCATACACATATCTTAAAAGCAATCCCCCAGCTTTCGCCTTTATTATATCCTGATCTCTTTTATCAACATAAATATATTTTCCTTTTTCATCCCTGATAATTTTCCCATGATGTGGATCTCTTTTAGGTCGCTTGTCATACACTTTACGAATAAGTACATTTATATCAAATGGAGTAATCTCACGCTCTTTTATGTTATTGATAACATCCTTCTCTATAGTATTTATCTCTTCGTACATTTCATCATAGGATAAACTGCCTTCCCTATATTTACCCCTAACACAATTTATTTTACTGTTTGCTTCAAGACACAATTCCTTTATAGCATTTATCCTGTTATAATCTGCTTTCATTCCGCTTGGAATTGGTTTTAAAACATCCACAAAGCAGGGAAGATATATTGTTCTCGGACTTCTCACAATCTTCTCTCTGATAATCTGGCTCAAAATATCCATTGGTGACTCCATCTTTCGATAGATTACTTCTCTTAATGCCTTTTGTTCCTGTACATATGCTTTCTGTTTTTGATGGTGCAATTCCTTCTGTTCTTCATTCTCATACTTTTTACGTTTCTTCTTTTTAGGCTGTGATTTAAGAAGATTCTTTGTAAAGTATGGATGTATCATATAATCTTTACTTACCATCAAAACATCATTAATTTCTGCATTAATTTCTTCCAATTCTTTCTCTGTTGTAGCATTATTCCTTTTTTCTACAAGCCTTTCATATTCTTTTATCTTCTTTTCTGATAAGCTCTTTTTATAGCGTGTTTCAGTGAATACAATCGTATCACCTTCTATAATAGCATTTTCTGTCTTTAAATATGGTCTTGACCTAATTTTTTTTATTTCAGTTTCAATATTTGTATCATACGTCCTCTTAGCACTATCAATAGAAATATTTGATAAAACCTCCAAAAGACATATATCATCATATATCATAGGCAGATATTTTTGCTTATTTTCTTTCGTGCCAGTATTGCATAAATGAAAATAAAATGAAGATAAATCTCGTGCTAAGTTGCATATTTTTCCTATCATGTCACTACAAAGAATGTTATCTATTCTACTTAAGTTTTCATTGGTAAATTCATAAAATTTTGACCTTTGTGGTACACAGTTTATCGGAATCATATAATCTTGAACTGCTTTTATCTTTTCTAAAATGATAGAATTATTGCCAATAAAAGCCGTATCTGAATCAACATCACATCCGTTCCATTTAGGAGCAAGGAATGCGCCTCTATCAAAGAAATTTACTATTATGATATTATCTGACAAATTAAGCCATTTCCACTCGTCACGATATGTATTCTTCAAGAGTGCATTGTTTGCAGTACAGATATGTGGCGAACGCATACCATATAATTCTTCTCCATTTTCGTATCTTTGACAATAGCACTCGAACCCATTCAGAATACTTGTCTCAATCGTATCGCCACAAGAAGCTCTTAGCATTTCAAAAGGATTGCCAAATAAAACACAAAAATCCGATCCTTTAATCTGTATCTTTCCATTAAGCAATTTGTCAATAATTCCATTGATTTTAAATCTTTTGTAATCCACAAACCATTTAGTCTTACTAATATCATTATTAACATTAAGAAGTGCAAGCATCATGGAATCTTTTGCTTTATCCGTAGCCCTCATATCAATACCACGCTTAAACCAGGCAACATACTTTTTCATTAAATTTATTTCTTCAACTTGAAGCTTTGCCAATTCCCACAGATCATCCCTATCAAAATTAAGGCTCAAAAGAATCTGATACCATAATTGTTGCTTATCACCTAATTTTGATTTATGCTCAGTCTTGCATACACCAAACTTTTCATCCTTAATCTTTTTCCTAAACCAGTCCCATGTCAAACGCTGCTGTTCTAATTTAATATCTTTCAAAATCTGTTTCGTTTCATCATCATAAGACATACAGATTTCATCATACTTCTTTTCAGCTTCGCTTATACTGTACTGTGACGTTTCTATATCATCCTGTGTCGGTGGCTCTTTTCCTTTTTCTGGATCATAATTCAGCAGCATTGTAAGTTTACGCTTTGCAGTAGCCACAGCCTGTTTTGCTTTCCTTAATTCCTCATGCTTTTCAATCAACGGTGCTTGCAGTTCCCTGAGATGTTTCTTTTTATCTTCATCAATCATATACTCACATACAATATCAGCAAATTTAAAAATCTTTACAGAATTAGGAGTAGTCACCATCTTAACATCTTCTGTTTTAAACTCATTTCCAAACATATCCTTTAAAACTGGATTCTCCACGCCTTTAAAGCGTTCCTTATAATATTCCTGTAAATTTGTATTGAAAGCTGCCGTTTTAAAGAAATGATTTCTCAAAAGCATAAATCCATATGGTTCATAACTATGTTCTGTTTTATTTCCGTCCTTATCTTTAACAGCATACTTTCCATTTTTGAATACACTAAAATCAAGTAAAGATTGTCCATCCCATAGATCCGTCTTTTGTGTGTAAGGCTCTCTGACAACTTTCAGTTCTGTACCCCTGCCGTTTTCCGTTGGGAATGGCTTAACCACGTTACAATCCATTGTGGCTTGTCCTGATATATCATCAATCAGCAAAATAGAATCAACAGGAATCTCAAGTTCACCAATAATAGAAGATGCTATCAGACTCTGGTAGCTTCGGATTGATACAATATCCGCTTCTTTTAATTCACTGAACGGTATCCCTAAGTTCTGCCATTCATTCATGACATCATAATATCTTTCATCTATAAACAGACAATTCCCCACTCTTGCTTTTGAACTTGTTCTCTGGTAATTAACATAATGCACACCATTGATTGTAACTCCATCCTTATAAGCCATCTTACGCAGCTTCTTTTTGGAAATAAGTTTCTTCATTTTCTTTCCATCAGCTTCCACAATGGATTTTGTTTCAGGATCATAAGCCTTTTTAGGAGTATCATCCTCAATCATGATATCTGATTTGAATTTTAGATTGATAATTAAATCTGTATAATCACTGTCACCAATGGTTCTAATAGCTTTATCATCAGTTTTCTCCTTTACTAATTGTCTCATTTTTCTCCCCATTAAAGAATCCGCTATTGTTCCAGAATAATAAAATCTGTTATTCTTATCAGGAAACTTTACTTCTTTTTTCATGGAGAATATCTCTTTTGATAGTTCTTCAATTCTCTTTTGTATTTCTACAAATCTTTCTCTGTCTGGATTATCACTGTTTTCTATTACAGCTTTTTCTTTTTTCAATTCCTCATATTCTTTAATTACTTCATCATCTTTTATCTGGAAATACAAAACTCCGCAATCAACATTCCTGATCAGCATTTCATTATAAATTTCTGCCATTCA
>OFGE01003243.1_pt1 | contig 10937 bp, 10 predicted proteins | sample 1521681 | NCBI WGS metagenome assembly OFGE01 (sample SAMEA3504093, study PRJEB24116) | mouse gut metagenome | biome: mouse gut; feature: mouse-associated habitat; material: faeces | place: Denmark | collected 2011 | reverse complement strand
CGCAAACCAGGTCCAGAGACTGCTCCCTCCCAGAAGCAGCGCCATACGCGGATCCACGCTCATGTAAAACACATAGCTGCACAGCAGCAGCCAGGCCCAGCAGCGCCATTTTGCCCCGTACCGCCCCCGGGTGGAGCTGCCCATCCAGGCCAGCAGGAGCACGGCGGCGGAGCCCCCCAGGGTGAGGGTCCCCAGCGTGAGAAGGATCTGATTCATTTCCCCTGACCTCCGTTCAGCTGGTCCAGCAGGGCCTGGAGCTCCTCCAGCTCGTCCTGGCGCATCCCCTCCCGGGCCAGGGCGGCCACAAAGTTCCGTGGGGAGCCGTAGAGCCGGTCCAGCACCGCCCGGCTGTCGAAGGCCTGGTACTCGTCGCAGCCCACCAGGGGGGTGTACAGGTTGCTTTTCCCCTCCCGGCGGACGGCCACAAAGCCCTTGTCTGCCAGGCGGGCCAGGTAGGTATTGATGGTGTTGGCCGCCCAGCCAAAGGGGGCCAGCCGGTCCTCCAGCACCGACCGGGGGGTGTCCGCCCCGGTGTCCCACAGCGCCTTCATGACCTCCAGCTCGGTATCAGGCAGTCGTTTCATCGTAACACATCCACTTCAATTGTAGTTGAATATTATACTACACTTGTCGTAGATTGGAGTCAAGTTACAAAGCAGTTACAAAATATCCCTTTTAAACGGGAAAATCGGAGGTTTCTTTTTGTTGACTTTCAACAAAGAATGTCGTATACTGAGACAGAATATGGGACAGCCAGCTGGCTGTCGGACGCAAAAATAAAAGGACAGAGGGGATACGATATGAATAAAAAACGTTGGGGAACACTGCTGCTGGCCGGACTGCTGATGGTCCCGCTGGCCTCCTGCGGCGGAGGCGGCAAGTCCTCGGCCTCCTCCAGCGAACCGGGCAGCGCCTCCCTGCCGGAGGAGCCCAGCGTCTCAGTCATCGCTCCGGTAGAGGACCCGGAGCCCCTCCACATCAACCCGCTCACCGGCGAGGAGGCCGGCAAGGGCTTCAGCGCCAAGCGGCCCTTCGCCGTGATGATTAACAACCTGAGCAAGGCCCTGCCCCAGGTGGGGGTATCCAAGGCGGACGTAATCTATGAGATCGTGGCCGAGGGGGGCATCACCCGGATGATGGCCGTTTTCCAGGACCTGGAGGGCACGGGGGATATCGGCTGTGTCCGCTCCGCCCGGGACTACTACGTCAGCCTTGCCGCCGGACACGACGCCGTCTTTGTCCACGCCGGAGGCAGTCCCCAGGCCTACTCCCTCCTGATGGGGGGCAATATGCCCTATCTGGACTTCGTCAACGGCCCCTATGGAAGCATGTGCTGGCGGGACCAGGCCAGAAGGAAGAGCGCCGGTTTTGAGCACTCCCTGTTTACCTCCAGCGAGAAGATTTTGGAGAATTTCCCCGAAAAATTCTCCCTGACCCACAATGACGGCTTTGAGGTGGGCTGGACCTTTGACAAGGAGGCCCCCGCCGGAGGCCAGGGGGCCGTCAAGCTGACGGTGCCCTTCTCCAAATATAAAACCGGTCATTTTACATACGACGAGGCCTCCGGGCAGTACCTCATTGAGCAGCACATCAACAAGAAGGACATACCCTATGTGGACGGTGCTGACGGTGGACAGGTGGGCGTGAGCAACGTGGTGGTGATTCTCACCGATGTGAGCCAGGTCAAGGGGGACTCGGCCGGGCGCATGGCCGTCCGCACCACCGGCACAGGCGACGGCCTCCTCCTCCGGGACGGTCAGCTCTACGAGATCACCTGGCGGCGGGACAGTGAAAAATCCTGTCTCTCCTTCCTGGACAAGCAGGGCAATCCCATCCCCCTGGCCGTGGGCCCCAGCTATATCAACGTGGTGAAAACCGGCACCGCGGTGGAGTGGGAATAATACAAAAAACTGGAAGCCGCCCCCCTTGCAAAGGGGGGCGGTTGGTGTTACAATAAGGTAGCCTATAAAGAATCTGTAAATTTACAGGGAAAGGAGGTGGGACCTGGAATGGAAGGCCGAAGTCAGCGAAAGACAGAGAGCTGCCACGAACGAGGGGCGGCGGAACGGGGCCGGTCCAGGCTCCCGCCCCGCCGCCGGTAAATCGCCGGAGGGGGACGCCCCCTCCCCTTGAACCTGCGCAGCCACAGGCGCGCCTGACCGGGTACGCCTGTGGCTTTCTGGCTTTTCGCGCCTGGCGTTTGAAAAAACGGGAGGAGGAAAGCGTTATGCACGATAATTTTGACCTGGAGCAGCTGATGGAGCTGGTCCAGAACCGTCAGCTCCGCCGCCTGCGGGAAATTTTGGTGGAGATGAACGAGGTAGACATCGCCGGCTTCCTGGACGAGCTGGAGGTGGAACAGGAGATTCTGGTCTTCCGCCTGCTGCCCAAGGAGCTGGCGGCGGAGGTGTTCGCCTACCTGGAGGACACGGAGGACCAGGAGAAGCTCATCGGAGCCCTCAGCGATAAGGAGCTGAGGGAGGTGCTGGACGAGCTCTATCTGGACGACACGGTGGACCTGATTGAGGATATGCCCGCCAACCTGGTGGACCGCATCCTGCGCAACACCGACGCCTCCACCCGCAGTCAGATCAACCAGCTGCTCAACTACCCCAAGGACTCCGCCGGGTCCATCATGACCACGGAGTTCGTCTATCTCCACCCCGACTCCACGGTGGAACAGTCCTTCGCCCGCATCCGGAAGGTGGGCCTGGACAAGGAGACGGTGTACACCTGTTATGTCACCAAAAACCGGGTGCTCCAGGGGGTCGTCACCGTCAAGCGGCTGCTGCTGTCCACCTACGAGACCAAGATCAGCGACATTATGGAGACCAACGTCCTGTCTGTCACCACCCACGAGGACAAGGAGGACGTGGCTCAGCTCTTCTCCAAATACGACCTGTCCGCCCTGCCCGTGGTGGACGGCGACAACCGCCTGGTGGGCATCATCACCTTTGACGACGCCATGGACGTCATGGAGGAGGAGGCCACCGAGGACTTTGAAAAGATGGCGGCCATCCTGCCCTCTGACAAGCCCTACCTCAAAACCGGAGTTTTTGAGACCTGGCGCTCCCGCATCCCCTGGCTGATGCTGCTGATGCTGTCGGCCACCTTCACCGGCATTATCCTCACCTCCTTCGAGTCCGCCCTGGCGGCCTGTGTGGTGCTCACCTCCTTCATCCCCATGCTCACCGGCACCGGGGGCAACTCCGGCTCTCAGTCCTCCGTGGCTATCATCCGCGCCCTGTCTCTGGGGGAGGTGGAGTTTTCCGATATAGCGGCGGTGGTCTGGAAGGAGATACGGGTGGCCGCGCTGTGCGGCCTGTGCCTGGCCGGGGCCAACTTCGCCAAGATGATGCTGGTGGACCGCTGGCTCATGCGCAACCCGGAGGTCACTCCCACCGTTGCCCTGGTGGTCTGCCTCACCCTCGCCGCCACCGTGCTGTGCGCCAAGATTGTGGGCTGTACCCTGCCTATGGCCGCAGAAAAAATCGGCATCGACCCCGCCGTGATGGCCTCCCCCTTTATCACTACCATCGTGGACGCCCTGTCCCTGCTGGTCTATTTCGCCATCGCCACACGGATTTTGGGACTATAAACAGCGCCCCCGACCGGATGAGCTCCGGCCGGGGGTTATTGTATCCTTGCTCCTGTCAGGAACGCTGAAGGAGTTATTTAAAAGCGTTCAGGTCCTCAGTTACTTGGACCACATAGTGTCCTTCATATTCCTGGCTGAATACGCTTCCGCGAACAGAATAGTGACGCCCCTCCGCCGCTATGAATGTAACGGCCTGACCGGCCTTGAGGTCAGGTTTCCATCCAATTTGAGCCGTGCCGCTGGAAATACTCAAGTTATACCGCGCGCCCTCACAGGGATCTGTAATCGCGCCAATACCAACTGTATTCCCATTTCCAGTGAGCTCTGTAAATGGGACGCTGGCCGCAAAATCAGTGGTAAGTCTACCTTCCTCAGTGAAGTCAATCATGTTGTCCTTCCGCGTAACACCGGAGGCGGTTGGGGGCACATAGTCCGGAGAAACGCCTCCCGATAAGGTCAGGCGGATCGCGGAGGCTATGATTTCTGGGTCGCCGCTGGCCGCGGCCCGAATTTCGAAGAGGCTCCAGCCGGGGAACACATCGGAGAACTCAGGGAGGGCCTCCACCTTGCCGGTCTCCCCGTCGAAAACGGAGACAGCGCCGTTCACAGTCCAAGCCTGATTGCCATAGATGATCCTCGCCCGGGCGTTGAGAATGGCCTGCTGAGCCTCCGGGGGAGCGGTGTAAATATCCACATAGGCCAGCTGGCTGTCCGGCATCCCGGACAGGTCGGGACTGACAGCTCCGGCGCTGGAGGCCTCCATATCCGACAGAGTATGATACTGCGCCAGGGAGGTCAGGCCACTCACAAGCCCTCCGTTTTCGGTATTCTCAACCCTGATTTTATAGGTCCCGGACCCCGCGTTCACGGAGAAGAAAATCGCCTGTCCCTGGCTGTTTCCGGCAACGGACATGGCTCCGGCGATCGTTTGACTGGAGCCATCGACCTTGAGCAGATATACCGTACATTTGTATTCGGTATCGTTTCTGTAGTAGAAGCGCAGATAATTGCCGTTCTCCGGCTGAGCTGTCACCCGCACGGTGTCAGCGGTGTTGGTTTGATTCAAAACTTTGGTAATCAGCCGGGTGGGCGGCATGACGGTCTCTGCGGCGGGGGCCAGCCGTAATAGGGCTGTCAGCGGCGAAAGCGGGAACAGACACACACAGGGACATGACGAGGGCTAAAGCCACAGATACAAAGCGTCTCATAATCGTTCTCCTTTTCTGTCTTATTTTGCGCATACGAACCGTTGTGAAAGGCCCCTTTTCCAGAAGAAACAGCCTTCACAGGTTCAAGCTTAACACAATCGTTTTAAATTGTCAATAAAAAGCATGTTCAGAAAAAACACCGCCTCGCCGCAAATTCTGCGGCGAAGCGGTGTTTTGCCTCATTCCTCCGGCTTTCGGATCACTTCAAAATAGGCGTTTTTGTCGATGAACTCATCGAACATAACTCCCTGGGCCAGTACGTCCCAGAAGGCCCGCTGTAAGCCGTAGACGCTGATCCCGTACCGGTAGACACCGGCCATAAAATTCTCATAGTGGCGGTTGTCGCCGCAGGAGATCAGCTTGGCGTCCTTCTCGTTCTCCAGCTTCACGTCGGTGATCTGACTGTTTTCGCCGAACACGGAGTTGATATAGTAGGTTTTCGCCTCAAAGGCGCTGCCGTTCCAGCCGCAGACCAGGCTGAACACATCGCACTCCCCCTGGTCCGTCATCTCCTGATACCGCCCGGCGACCCGGTCAAAGACCTCCTCCAGGCTGTCCCCGCAGTCCTCCTTCAGGGTGAAGTCCACGTTTAAATAGTCCTGGAACAGATAGTAATTGTCCTCAATGGCGCCGGACAGCCCGATGATGACATTCTCATTGACCCGGAAAACCTTCTTAAAATTGTGCAGCACGCCGCCGTTATTCAGGTTCAGCTGCTGTTCGCCGGCGACAAAGGCGAACTTGTCGCAAATGACAGCTTGAACTAGGCTCATAGCCATCTCCTTTCCTTTCGAAAAACGGTACTGCCCGGCCTCAGGCAGTACCGTTTTCCCGTGTTAAACAGATTGGGGCGCTTCTCCCCCAAAAGTTTCCACCGCACGGGCGGTCTCAGCCCGCTTCTCCTCGATGGCCTCCTTCAAGATCATGTCCTTCACCTTCATCAGCCGGATGGTGTTGGCGCGTTCGTTCTCGTCCAGCTTCATGGTGATATACTTGATGTTGGCCTGCATCTCAGGGATTTTTACATACTCCAGGGCGTTGACCCGGCGGCGGGTCTTCTCAATCTCCTCGGCCAGGAGCTGGGAGGTCTTTTCCCCCTCGGCCAGCCGAAGCATATCGCTGAGCACCCGGGACAGGGCGTCCACCGCGTCGTCCAGCTCGCCGCTGGTCTGGGCGAAGGCGTAGGGGTAGACCTCGCCGGGGTCCTGACTGCTGGTGCGGAATTGATACTGGGGAGCGTCCACCGACATGATGTTCTGGAAGGTCATGTCCAGCTCCACGCTCTGCTTGGGGTAGAGCAGGGACTGCTCCAGCATCTCCGGGGACATAAGGGCTGCGGCCACGGTAAAGGCGCCGTGGGCCCGCATCAGCCCCTCCTCCACCCGTTTCCGCAGGGCGCGGTTCTCCCGCACCACGTCCATGAACTGCTTCATCAGTTCGTCCCGCTTGTCCTTGAGCAGCTTGTGCCCCCGGACGGAGGTACGCAGGCGGTTTTTCAGCCGGGTCAGCTCCTGACGGGTGGGGTTAATGGTTGTGGAAGGCATTTATACCCCCCCTTGTTCCTTTTTGGGCATATACTTCGCAATAAACTCAGGCCGGATTCGCTTCAGCTCGCCGGTGGGCAGGATGGAAAGCAGGTCCCAGCCCAGGTCCAGCGTCTCGAAGATGGAGCGGTTCTCGTCCGACCCCTGGGAGACATACCGGCGCTCAAACTCGTCGGCGAACTTGGCGTACAGCAAATCGGTGGGGGACAGAGCGGCCTCGCCCAGAATGGACATCAGCTCCTTGTTCTCCTTACCGGTGGCGTAGGCGGCGAAGAGCTGGTTCATAGTGCCGGCGTGGTCCTCCCGGGTCTTACCCTCGCCGGTGCCCTTGTCCTTCAGACGGGACAGGGAGGGCAGTACGTCCACGGGGGGATTGACGCCCTTGCGGAACAGCTCCCGGGACAGGATGATCTGACCCTCGGTGATATAGCCGGTCAGGTCGGGGATGGGGTGGGTCTTGTCGTCCTCGGGCATGGTGAGGATGGGGATCATGGTGATGGAGCCGGGCTTGCCCAGCTGACGGCCGGCCCGCTCGTAGAGGGTGGCCAGGTCGGTGTACAGGTAGCCGGGGTAGCCGCGGCGGCCCGGGACCTCCTTCTTGGCGGCGGACACCTCGCGCAGGGCCTCGGCGTAGTTGGTGATGTCGGTGAGGATGACCAGCACGTGCATCCCCTTCTCAAAGGCCAGGTACTCAGCCGCCGTGAGGGCCATACGGGGGGTGGCGATACGCTCGACGGCGGGGTCGTTGGCCAGGTTGGTGAAGAGCACGGTGCGGTCGATGGCTCCGGTGCGCTTGAACTCGTTGACGAAGTACTCCGACTCCTCGAAGGTGATGCCGATGGCGGCGAAGACCACGGCGAAGTTGGAGGCGGCGTCCCCCAGCACCTTGGCCTGGCGGGCGATCTGTGCGGCCAGGTTGGCGTGGGGCAGGCCGGAGCCGGAGAAGATGGGCAGCTTCTGGCCGCGCACCAGGGTGTTCAGGCCGTCGATGGTGGAGATACCCGTCTGGATGAACTCGTTGGGGTAGTCCCGGGCGGCGGGGTTCATGGGCAGGCCGTTGATGTCCCGGTACTCCTCGGCCAGGATGGCAGGGCCGCCGTCAATGGGCACGCCCATACCGTTGAACACCCGGCCCAGCATGTCGCCGGACACGCCCAGCTGGAGGGGATGGCCCAGGAAGCGGACCTTGGACTGGGCCAGGTTGATGCCGGCGGCGGACTCAAAGAGCTGGACCACGGCGGTGTCGCCGTTGACCTCCAGCACCTGGCCCCGGCGGATGGAGCCGTCAGGCAGCTCCACCTCGGCCAGCTCGTCGTAGGTGACGTGCTCCACCATTTTGACCATCATCAGCGGGGACGCGATCTCCTGGATGGTTTTATACTCTCGGATCACAGCTCCTCACCTGCCTTTCTGACGACCTCGTCGATCTCGCGCTCCATGGAGGCGGAGATATCGGCGTACACCTGGGCGTACTCGTCGGCGGGAACGCTCTTGGCGCGGCCGATGCGCTCACGGGCGGGAATCTCAAACAGCTTGGCGGTGGGCGCGCCCTTGGTGATGGCCGAGCGGCACAGCTTGTCGTAGTCCAGGATCATGGCCAGCAGCTTCTCCTGCCGGTCGTAGGTGGAGAAGGAGTCGATGTCCACGAAGGAGTTTTGCTGGAGGAAGTCCTCGCGGATCATACGGGCAGTCTCCAGGGTGAGCTGGTCGGCGGGGGACAGGGAGTCCTTGCCCACCAGCTGCACGATCTCGTTCAGGCTGGATTCCTGCTGGAGCACGCCCATGGCCTGCTCCCGGTTCTGGAGGAACTCCTTGCCCAGGTTCTCGTCGAACCAGGGCTTCAGGGAGTCCAGGTACAGGGAGTGGGAGGTGAGCCAGTTGATGGCCGGGAAGTGGCGTTTGTAGGCCAGGGACGCGTCCAGCGCCCAGAACACCTTGACGATACGCATGGTGCCTTGGCTCACGGGCTCGGCCAAATCGCCGCCCGGGGGGGACACGGCGCCCACGGCGGTCAGGCTGCCCCGGCGGTCCTCCTCGGACCCCAGGCAGGACACGCTGCCGGCCCGCTCGTAGAACTGGGCCAGGCGGGAGGACAGGTAGGCGGGGTAGCCCTCCTCGCCGGGCATCTCCTCCAGACGGCCGGACATCTCGCGCAGGGCCTCGGCCCAGCGGGAGGTGGAGTCGGCGATGACGGCCACGGCGTAGCCCATGTCGCGGAAGTACTCCGCGATGGTGATGCCGGTATACACGGACGCCTCACGGGCGGCCACGGGCATGTCGGAGGTGTTGGCGATCAGCACGGTCCGCTTCATCAGGGACTCGCCGGTCCGGGGGTCCTGCAGCTCGGGGAACTCACGGAGAACGTCGGTCATTTCGTTGCCGCGCTCGCCGCAGCCCACGTAGATAACGATGTCCACGTCGGACCACTTGGCCAGCTGGTGCTGGACCACGGTCTTGCCGGAGCCGAAGGGGCCGGGGACGGCGGCGGTGCCGCCCTTGGCGATGGGGAACATGGTGTCGATGATCCGCTGGCCGGACTGGAGGGGGGCCACCGGGTTGTACTTCTGCTTGTAGGGACGGCCCACGCGGACGGGCCACTTCTGGGTCATGGTCAGCTCCTTGACCTCGCCCTTGTCGGTCTTGATCTTGGCGACGACCTCGTCCACGGTATAGCTGCCGGGCTTAATGACCCAGCTGACCGTTCCGGAGATACCGTTGGGGACCATGATCTTGTGGAGGACGACCTCCGTCTCAGGCACGGTGCCCAGCACGTCGCCGCCCACCACCTTGTCGCCGGTCTTGACCACAGGGGTATAGGCCCACTTTTTCTCCCGGTTCAGCGCGGAAACCTCCACGCCGCGGGCCAGGTTATTGGAGCCGGTCTGCTTGACGATCTCCTCCAGCGGACGCTGGATGCCGTCGTAGATCATTTCCAGGATACCGGGAGCCAGCTCCACCGAAAGGGGAGCCCCGGTGGAGACCACCTCGGTACCGGGCCGCAGGCCGGCAGTCTCCTCATAGACCTGGATCGAAGCCTTGTCGCCGCGCATCTCGATAATCTCGCCGATAAGCCCCATCTCGCCCACGTGTACCACGTCGAACATATTGGCGTCGCGCATTCCTTCCGCCACAACCAGGGGACCGGCGATCTTCACGATCTTTCCTTGGCTCAATCTATTCACCTACTTTACTAATTCTGGAACCTGATTTTACATCCCAGGGTGCGCCGAATGGACGGAAAAAGACCCATTCAAACGGCGTGCCAGGAGAGGTGAATTAGGTTCCCTCTTAATCTTTGAACAGGATATCGGCGCCGACGGCCCGTTCCACGCTCTTCTTCACCGAGGTCATGCCCAGCCCCGTAGTGCCTGCCCGGCCGGGGATGGGGATGATGGCCGGAACCTTTCGGTCCTTGTAGACATCCATAACCTGGAGGATGGGAGCCAGCGCCTGCTCCGTGATAAAAATGATGCCGTATTCCTCTTTGGCGAGGCGGTGGATTACATTCTCCGACTCCTTGGGGGCGGTGGTCTCGAACACCTCGAAGCCCACTGCCTTAAAGCCCAGAACGCTCTCCTTCTCCCCCACCACTGCAATCTTACTACGCATAGGTCTCACGCAGCCTTTCCATGATCTGCTGGGAGGGGACCCCTGCCAGCTTGGAGGCCATGACGATGCGGGCGGCCTTGGTCTCCCCTTCCTTCGCCGCCAGGTAGGCCAGCAGCGGCTCGATGCCAAAGGGGATCCGCCGCACCACGTCCAGCACCTCCACCAGGGCGTTGTCGCAGAGCTTTTCAAAGAGGGAGAGGGAGCCGCCGGTCCGGATGGAGTCAAAGGCGGGCTCCAAAGCCTTCTCGTAGGGGGAGGAGGAAACCACCGCCAGGATGGCGTCGGTTCCCTTGGTGTAGGCCTCGGTGAGGGCGGACTGGGAGATTCTGCCGCCGGGGGCCAGCACCTTCCCAAGGAAGAAGGCGTTCTTCCCCATTCTCTTCAGGCGCACGGTGGCGCGGATGTTGGCAATGTCAATCTGCGCCTCCACATATTTTTGGACAAAGGGATTTCCAATCTCCTCCGCCTTTTCCCGCATAGCGGCCAGTATCCCCCGGTCCAGCAGGATATCCACCGCCTGGGGGTCGCCGGTTTTCGCCAGAACGTCCCTGGCCTCCAGCGCCGCATCGGCCAGGGGGGCGGGCAGCTCCTCTGTCTTACCGCTTTCCACCTGGGAAACCACCGCCTTGGCGGGGAGGTTGCCCAGGTTGGAGTAGACGCCGGAGACATCCCCGGCGGAGCGCTGGGCCTTGATGGCGGTTTTCAGATTATGTCCGTCGTACTGGTAGCGGAACAGCTGGGTCAGGCCGCTGCCGGGGGCGATGCGGTCCAACAGCTGGTAGGCATCCAGGAGATTCTGCTCCAGGGCCTGCTCGTATTCCGCAATGGGGGCCCCGTGACAGATGGGAGCGTCGGAGAGGACCTTGTAAGCCTCCTCCGCAGTTTTTGCGTCGATCATCTTCTGGAAGTCCCGGCGGGTGATCATCCCGTTTTCCAGGGCGCGCACCCGGGCCGTGGCGTGGAGATAATCGGTATCTC
>OFGE01003242.1_pt1 | contig 10938 bp, 15 predicted proteins | sample 1521681 | NCBI WGS metagenome assembly OFGE01 (sample SAMEA3504093, study PRJEB24116) | mouse gut metagenome | biome: mouse gut; feature: mouse-associated habitat; material: faeces | place: Denmark | collected 2011 | reverse complement strand
ATCTTTATTAAACTAAAAATTGTAAAGCAGGTAGATAATAAGCAGAGATACAGGGTGTATAAATGTATTTCATTGGCGGAAAGTATTAGGAGAGTTTAATGAGTGATTAGGAGACTGTAGAATGAAGATTAAAATGATGCCTGCTCAATATGGTGACTGTTTTTGGATTTATACAAGTGATAATTTGGCACAACGGACTTTTTCAAATTGGAGGGAAAAAGTTTTTAGAGTATTTAGAACGGGACGTAGAACGGAATGAGGAGATTTTGAATCGGGATTATTTATATAAAATTATTGAGTATTCTGTGAATCGAAGGGAATTCCCTGATAGCATGTTAATTACTTATCAACCACCTTATAAGAGTGAGAAGCTGACAAAAGTATCGGAGGAAACATTACAAAAATGGAAAAAGGAAAATGGCAGGTTATATTTTAACTGCATTGAGAGCGACTTTGCAATATACACAATTCCGTCCGAGGTTGAAGATTATGGATTTTCAAAGAAGGAGATTGGCGGGATCATAATGCAAAACATACTCAATAGTGGATATGACGATAATTTAGAAAAATATGATCAGATGATAGATTATAAATATGGTTCTTTGCGCAGCAGAGACTCTTCGGTTGAAAGAATCGGGAAAAAGTATCAGAAAATATTTTTATATCGATGTATGGGGAGGCTCTACGATAATTATGAGTATAAGCCAAGGTATTCATATGCTGAAGGTAATTATACGCTGATCGGAGAACAAGGGACATCTTTTCGTGAAATTGATTTGACAGCATTGCCATATGAAGCAGAAAAAGATGCATTTAGAGCGAAACAGATTTATTATCCATTTTCCAGGTATCGTGATTTTTCTGATGAAAAATGGTTTCATAAAAAAGATGTCACACAATATTTTGAAAGCTTGTTTTTCAAAAGTACAATAGTGATAAATATATGATTTTACAAGGATATTTTCATGATAGAGAAAAAAATTCTCCCAAGTATAGAGAAGTATGGGTGCAGATACGGTCATATTTCTTTGGAAAAAAGTATAAACAAAATTTTTTGGATTGGTTAAAGGGAAAGGATTTTGAAGGAAGATGGATGCCGGAAGGAACAAATCATTTGTATGAGGTAAGTATTGGTGAATATCCGTGGAGTGGATATATAACACAGTATTTGGAGGAAATGCAGGAAGAACAAAGGTTTAGAGGAAATTCGCCAGCTCCATGTCATATTAATCCCACGGCTAATGACTATAATAATGAGAAAGATTCTGAATTTTGTCCGTCCAGTATTGCGGGAAAATTTATGTTTCCATGTAAAGATTTGTTTGAAGTATTGGATCTAAAGTGGGATGGGAAAAATGGTTTTTATGCAAAAGAAAAACCTGCAGCATATCTTTCGGAAGGTTCTGATAGTGCGCTTTATATAGATAAAGGTTTATTAATGGATTATCTGGAACGTTCGGGACAAGAAATTGTGTGGACTGTTTTGGGAGAAAAGCAAAAAATTGGAGGTATGGGATTTCGGGATTTTCCAGGAAGAAGTGAGTTTAGCTATAGTTATTATTGGGACAATGGGCAAATCAAGAGAAATCATGAAGTATTTCATGTGCGTAAGGCACAGTATGATGGTTAAAACATGGATTTTGATAAGGTATATGAAATACATGGATTATTTTGTTCAATAAAATGATTTTGTGATCCTTGATGAATCATCAATAAAATGAAAGGTGGTATAAAATATGAGTTCGGATTATATAACAGATGAACAGGTAGTAAAACGTGCAAATGCAGCAGTAGGGCTTGAAATAGAAAAATTGAAAGCAATGGGAGCGCCGGTTATAATTTATGACAGAAAAAAGCAAGTTGTGGTAAGACGCAATAATGACGGAACAGAGACAGAGGTAGGGAAACGATTGCGAAAGGGGAACTATAGTGAACGAATTGAAAAAGAAATCTGAGATTGTTATTTTTGCCGGTCCGAATGGTTCAGGTAAAAGTACATTTACGTCATTATTGAAGCCTTCAATGGATTATATTAATGCAGATGAAATTAAGAAAATATTGAAATGTTCAGATTTTGAAGCTGCAAAATTGGCTGAAAAACAAAGAGAAGAACATTTGAAGAATATGGAAGATTTTTGTTTTGAAACAGTTCTTTCTACAGATAGAAATTTGAATCTGTTAAAAAGGGCAAAGGAAAAAGGGTATTTTATCCGATGTTATTATATCCTTACTGCAGATCCAATGATAAACATTTTTCGTGTCAGGGCACGGGTAGAGGTTGGCGGACATGATGTTCCAGATGATAAAATTATTAGCCGTTTTGACAAAGCACTGGCATTAGTACATGAAGTAGTTGGTGTTTGTGATATTTGTCATATATATGACAATTCTGAAAATCTGGGGCTGTTGCAAAATGTCCTTGACAAGGGGTACAATTTAATTTAAAATTACTATAATTACAGAAAAAGGAACAAGAATTGCAAAGGCGCAATGGTTATTAGGCCATCGTGTCTTTATTTGTTTTCTTGAAGAAATTTTAAATAAGCGGAAGATATTTTTATAACACACGGAGAGATTTCGGTTTGTTAGGTGGTTCCTCAGTGTTTGCCAATATGTTAAATTTGGTCCAGGGGAATTACTATGCTGTTGCACAGGCCTGCTGTTTGGATTTACATCATCCTTACAAATATTTGAGGATATCGTTACAGCATGGATACCAGCCGTACTTTTGCTGACTGGTTTATGGCAGGAAGGTGCATTATGAGAAAAAACAACACTATGCCCGGGATTGCAATTGTCAATAATCATACTTATGATGAAGCAGAATTAGCTGAATGTATCACTAATCATGGCTCGTACATCAATGACTTGACAGAGGATTTCATACATCATTATCTAAATAAAAAGGATGTTACCCAAATGTGGTTTCGCATAGATATGGTGTCTGCCCTGCAGCGTATTACCGAAAATTTATGCAGGGAATATGAGTGGCTTGAAAATATTATACCGCCATTTGTATATACGAAACAGCATATTTTGGATACTGCTGATATAGAAGATATTAGTTTATTCATAAAAGATTATTTGTCCATGCTGCATAAGAGATTTGATGATTATTATCCTGGCAATAAATCTGAAATGATCCAGAGAGTGATCCGGTATGTTCTCGGCAGACCGTTTGATAAGCACCTATTGCCGGAGATTGCCGTGCTTATGGGTATAAATCATACTTACTTAAGCCACAGTTTTAAAAGGGATGTTGGTATTTCTTTTGTGGACTATTGCAACCATTATAAAATTGACTGTGTGAGAATGCTTCTTCTTTATTCTGATTTAAGTATAAAAGAGATTGCAAATAAGCTTAAGTGTGATGATAAATACATGGGAAGGCTGTTTAAAAAAATAGTGGGTGTTCCGCCTTCCAGATATAGGAACCATTATAAAAATCTGTGATAGACAAAGAGGTCTTTCTGAGAGGAGAGGTCTCTTTTTTTATATATTTCAAAAATATTTAAGGAGGAAAAATATTATGCGTTTGAATCCAAAAGAGCAGGAAAAACTAATGCTTCATATGGCAGGAGAGCTTGCGAAGCAGAGAAAAGACAGAGGGCTGAAGCTAAACTATGTGGAATCTATAGCTTTTATCAGTTCCGAACTGTTAGAACATGCCAGAGATGGTAAGACTGTTGCAGAGTTAATGTCATTAGGTACAAAGCTTTTATCAAAAGACGATGTTATGGAAGGTGTGGCTGATATGGTACATGAAGTCCAGATTGAGGCGACATTCCCAGATGGTACAAAGTTAGTAACTGTACATAATCCAATTCAGTAAGGAGGAAAGAAGGATGAAAATAGGTGAAGTAATTCCGAAAAACGGAGAAATTGTTATTAATGAGGGAAAGGAAACAGTTACTGTTATCGTAAAGCATACTGGCGACAGACCGGTACAGGTTGGTTCCCACTTTCATTTTTTTGAAGTAAACCGTCAACTGGAATTTGACCGTGCATTAGCTTATGGGTACCATTTGGATATTCCTTCAGGTACATCCGTGCGGTTTGAACCAGGTGAAGAAAAAGAGGTACAGTTGACAGCAATGGGAGGGGCTAATCGCATTTATGGACTGAATGATCTGACATGTGCACAGGCTTCAGAAGCAACAAAAGCGACCGCCATTCAATTAGCAACAGTAAAAGGCTTTATGTAAACAGTGTAGAGGAGGTAATCAAATGAGTAATAAAATTTCCAGAGAAAAATATGCAATGATGTATGGTCCTACTGTGGGCGATAAAGTTCGTCTGGCAGATACCAGTCTGGTGATAGAGGTGGAAAAGGATTATACGACTTATGGAGATGAAGTGAAATTTGGCGGCGGAAAGACTATCCGCGATGGAATGGGACAGTCCGTAAAAGCCTGCAGTAAAGACGGGGTGCTGGATCTGGTCATCACAAACTGCCTGATTCTTGATTATACAGGTATTATCAAGGCTGATATCGGCATCAAGGATGGGAAAATCGTTGGAATAGGAAAAGCAGGAAATCCAGATCTGATGGATGGTGTGACACCTGGAATGACGATTGGCGCATCAACGGAGGCTCTGGCGGGAGAGAATCTAATTGTGACTGCCGGTGGCATTGACAGCCATATTCACTTTATAGCCCCGCAGCAGATACCATGCTCTTTGTATTCAGGCGTAACAACAATGATTGGTGGTGGAACAGGACCGGCAGATGGTACAAATGCTACAACCTGTACACCGGGACCATGGAATATCCGTATGATGTTAAAAGCTGCGGAAGAATATCCGATGAATCTTGGCTTCTATGGAAAAGGAAATTGTTCTGATGAAAAACCGATTATTGAGCAGTTGGAAGCTGGTGCAATGGGGATGAAAATCCATGAAGATTTTGGTTCCACTCCGGCAGCGATTCATCATTGCCTGAATGTGGCAGACGAATATGATGTTCAGGTTGCTATTCATACAGATACACTGAATGAGGCAGGCTGCGTGGAAGATACACTGGATGCCATCGGTGGCCGTACCATACATACATTCCATACTGAGGGCGCAGGCGGTGGGCATGCACCGGATATTATTCGTGCAGCGGGCAGCCAGAATGTACTGCCGTCTTCTACGAATCCCACCATGCCGTTCACTGTAAATACCATAGATGAGCATTTGGATATGTTGATGGTTTGTCATCATTTAGATAAAAATATTCCTGAAGATGTGGCTTTCGCAGACTCAAGAATTCGTCCGGAGACGATTGCAGCAGAGGATGTGTTGCATGATATGGGTGTATTTTCCATGATGAGTTCTGATTCCCAGGCGATGGGGCGTCCAGGCGAAGTGATTACCCGTACATGGCAGACAGCACATAAGATGAAAGAAGAACGTGGACCTTTGGGCGTTGATAAGGAAAACGGTAATGATAATTTCCGAGCAAAACGTTATGTTGCAAAATATACCATTAATCCGGCTATTACAAATGGTATAGCAGATTATGTTGGATCGGTTGAAGTAGGAAAATTTGCTGATTTAGTGCTTTGGAATCCGGCGTTTTTTGGTGCAAAGCCTGATATGATTATCAAGGGTGGCATGATTATTGCCTCCAAAATGGGTGATGCCAATGCGTCGATTCCTACCACGCAGCCGGTATTATATCAACCTATGTTTGCAGCACATGGAGATGCAAAATGTGAGAGCTGTCTGACATTTGTATCTAAGGCTGCCATGGATCAAAACATTAAAGAGAAATATGGTTTGAAAAAAACGGTAGTGCCAGTATATGGCTGTAGAAATATTGGAAAAAAAGATATGAAATTAAATGATGCAACCCCGGAAATTACTGTAAATCCAGAGACATATGAGGTATGTGCGGATGGTGTGAAACTGGAATCAAAACCCGCAGAAACACTGCCTTTGACACAGCTTTACAGTTTGTTCTAATCTGATATGTTTGGAGGTATCTGTTTATGTTAGGAGTTTGCTTACTTTTTGTAGGAATTGTTTTAATAAACAATGGCATTTGTTCTTTGGCAAATGTAGATAAGAAATCTGCTGCAGTTATGAATATTTTGACTGGCGGACTTTCCCTTTTTATCAATTTTGTCAATCTGGTACAGGGGAATTATTATGCGGCTGGTACAGGGCTTCTGTTTTGTTTTACTTATCTGTTTGTAGCAATGATGAACATTTTTGATTTGAACCCACTCCCATTTGCATGGTTCTCCAGCTTTGTTGCTGTTAATGCAGTTGTATTTGGTATTATTGAGGGTGTAACCGGAAGCGAGGCGCTTGGTATTGTGCCGGACTGGAGATGGGCAGCAATCTGGTGGCTGTGGGCAATTCTGTGGGGGACATCTTTTGTCACCGATATCATGGGAAAAAAACTGGGAAAATTTGTGCCCTGCCTGCAGGTTTTTGAAGGGATTGTGACAGCCTGGATTCCAGGTGTGATGTTGCTGCTTGGCGTTTGGTAAAATGGGAGGAAATCATAATGTTGTGCGAGGAAGTTTTAGGAACTCTTTCAGATGAGAAGTTTTCTGGCCGCCGGGTGGATTATGTAGATATTGAATGGCATGAGGCATTTTCACGCCTGCACCGGAAGACTTCAGCAGAGGGTGAAGATATTGGTATCCGTATGGGAGATGATGTACTGAGCAGGGGACTGAATCAGGATGATGTACTCTATGCAGATGAGCATAAGGTGATTGCAGTTAATATTCCGCCCTGTGAAGCGATTAAGATGGTTGTGCGGCAGGATCATCCCAGGCAGATTGCTAAACTCTGTTATGAGGTGGGGAATACCCATACGACAATGTTCCGTGGAGAGGATGATTTTACCTTTTATACGCCTTATCATGAGTCTTTGATGGATAAAGTAAATCATATCCATGGCGTATCGGCAGAAAAGGCAAAACTTAGATTTGAGTTCAGCCATGCACTTTCATCCTCAATTAATAATCATCATCATTAAGATGTGTGCCAGAGCAGTTCTGTAGAAATATTGGAATGAGTTCTGACAGAATTTGGAGGAAAATATGAATTTACAAGGATGGAGAAAAAAATATCTTCTGCTCCAGGTGAATGATGCATTATTTCCAATTGGTGCATATTCCCATTCTTATGGTCTTGAGACTTATATTCAGAAAAATTTGCTTACATCTTTAGATGATGTATGGGAATTCCTATACCATCGTATGTGTTACAGTTTTTGTTACAATGAATTTCTGGCTGTCCGGCTGGCTTATGAATATGCAGCAGCCGGACAGATACAGAAAATTGAAATATTGGACGATTTGCTGGAAGCAAGCCGTGTACCAAAAGAGACACGGGAAGCCGGGCATAAGCTTGGTTCACGTTTTGTCAAAACGGTGATGGGAATGGATATCCCTTATGAATCAGATATTTTTCAAAGGTACTGTGGAAAATGCAGGGACAGGACAATGACTCATAGCATTGTATACGGTGTATTTTGTGCCGCTGTAGGGATTCCCTATGAAGATGCCATGGAGCATTACCTTTATGCCCAGACATCTTCTATGATTACAAATTGTGTAAAGACTATACCTTTGAGTCAGACAGATGGGCAGCACTTACTTTACAGAAGCCAGGAACTGTTTCCAGAACTTTTGGATCAGGTAAAGGGACTAACGGAAGATGAGTTGTGTCTTTCGGCGCCCGGAATTGATATTCGCTGCATGCAGCATGAGGGGCTTTATTCCAGAATTTATATGTCTTAGTAAATAGAAAGGCGGATTTAATAATGTCTTATGTAAAAATTGGCGTTGCGGGACCTGTGGGTTCCGGCAAGACAGCCCTAATTGAATGTCTGACTCGTGAAATGGCAGACGACTATTGTATTGGTGTGATTACGAATGATATTTATACAAAAGAAGATGCAGAGTTTTTATGCAGGAATAGTGTATTGCCGATGGAACGTATTATCGGAGTAGAGACGGGGGGATGCCCTCATACGGCAATCCGTGAGGATGCTTCCATGAATTTGGAAGCTGTAGATGAGATGCTTAAGCGTTTTCCTGATATAGAAATTCTTTTTATTGAGAGTGGTGGAGACAATCTTTCTGCCACATTTAGTCCGGAATTAGTGGATGCCACGATTTTTGTTATTGATGTATCAGAAGGCGATAAAATTCCGCGAAAAGGTGGACCAGGGATTACCCGATCTGATTTGCTGGTTATCAATAAAATGGATCTTGCCCCATATGTAGGTGCAGATTTAGGCGTGATGGAGAGGGATTCCAAAAAAATGCGTGGAGATAAGCCGTTTATGTTTACAAATATCCGGAACCGGGATGGAATTGTCCCTGTTATTGACTGGATTAAAAGAAATGTATTGTTAGAAGGATGTCAGTAATTATGAATAATCAGTTTGGAAAACTTTCAAAACTTCATATTAGAACGGCATACAGAGAAGAAAAAACAATTTTGGAAGATGTATCATTTACCGCTCCTTTTAAGATTATGCATCCATTTTATGAAAAGAAAGATTTCATGACAGTTATGCTTTTAACAGCCTCGGCTGGAATTATGGCGGGTGACAGGCAGGAAATAGATGTTTGTGTCAAGGAAAACTCTAATATGGAATTTGTTTCCCAGGCATATGAAAAAATCCATCAGATGGAAGGAGACTGTGCCAAAAGATATGTGCATCTCACAGTGGGTGACAATGCCTGTCTGCATTATATGCCTTTGCCAGCCATTCCATTTGCAGGTTCCGATTATCGGTGTACAGTGAATGTGGAACTGGAGAACGAAACTTCACAGTTTGTTTTTAGTGAAATTTTAAGCTGTGGGCGCATTGCGCACGGCGAAGAATTTCAGTATCGCAGATTTCAGAATAGAATCTGTATTTATCAGGGTGGACGGATTGTATATAGGGATTATGCCTGTTATGAACCAGAACGAATGGACATGAGAAACTTTGGAATGTATGAAGGGTTTACGCATCTGGCAAATATGGTGATTTGTAACAAGCAAAAACCAGAGGACTGGGTGCGGCAGGTGCGTGAACTGCTTGACAATTCCAAAAACATGCAGGGCGGGGTAACACGAACATCCGCAGGACATATTGCCTTGCGTATTCTTGGAAGAAATGCCCATAAATTAACAGAGATAACAGAGAAAATTTTAACATTATAATGGATTTGCATATCCACAAAAGAACGGAGATGGTAATATGCACGAACATCAGCATCCTAATGCAAAAGCAATTTCCAACCGTCTTGCGAAGGCGGCTGGCCACCTTGAAAAAGTGAAACGGATGGTAGACAATGGTGAAGATTGTTCGCAGGTTCTCATACAGCTTGCTGCAGTAAAATCAGCAATCAATAATGCCGGTAAGGTGATTCTGGTGGATCATATTAATCATTGTATTGTTGATGCAGTCCAGGAAAATGATTTTAATAAAATTGATGAATTGAGTGAAGCTATTCGACAATTCGTTAAGTGATATTGGAGTTTATATTAATATTTGCAGTTTCAACCAGGGACAGTGTAGATTTTTATTAAAATATGAGTGAAATTTGTACAAGAAGGAACAGCAAAGGAAACTTCACGAACGAGAGCAGGTATGGATTTAGGATGCGCTATTTTAAAATATCATGGGTTTTTGGATGATTCAGTTAGCGTACCATTGAAGTAAGCAACAGATAAAATAATTACAAAAATATGGCTAGGGTGGCGGGAGGTTTCTCGCTGCTTTTTTTGAAAGCAGATGTAGTTATGGGCAGAATAAAGTCATGCTACTATACTGATGAACAAAATGTTAGAAGATGCTAAATCACAAGGCCGCAGAGGATTGATACTTACCTGTAAAAAAGATTTGATACAACGCTATGAGAAATTCGGGTTTAAAAATGAAGACTTTTCAGATTCGGAACATGGGGCTGTTGTATGGTATCAGATGAGAATGAATTTATCAAGCAAAGACAGCAATATATAAGAAAAAGACGGTGTCTGATAAGAGATAAGAGAAGTAACGGCTAATATACTTATAAATATGATGAATTGCCTCTAAACTTTGATGAGAGGTCTAACAAAACGGATGATAAAATTTATTTTTTATTGTCCGTTTTTTATGGAATCGAGGTGAGTATCGTAAAAATCATATTTCGTAATAATAAATGATTTTTACAAAAAATGAGATGAGAGATTACATATTTTAATAAATAGAAGAAGTGCAGGGAAGAAACGTAATTTTTTAAAATGCAAAATTGATAGAATACAACGAACAGGGATAAAGCATCTTTGTGAGAAGTATTCTTTTTTATTGCCATGTCGAAATTTGTTCTATTTTATAAATATATGTAGTCGAGGACCTCCAGCTGATTCTTCATTTCAAAAAATATTATGAATGGAGAATCAGAAAATGAAGGATATAAAATATATTATTGCAGATAACATGAAATTATACCGAAAAAAGCAAAAATTGACACAGATGAAACTTGCAGAGTTGGCAGATTTATCAGTGGATTCTATAAAACGGATTGAGGGAGGGCAGAGAAGTATGTCTTTAGAGAATTTTTTAAGGCTTTCGGATGCACTTCAAGTTCCATTATCTTTTTTGCTGTATGAACAGGCGGAAATGCCGGAATTAGAACAGGTCAGCAATATTTTAAAGGATAGGAGCCCTAAACAGAAGAAATTTTTATTACATATGCTGCAGGAAATGGCAGAGGAAATGGACAAGCTGTTGTAAATCTGAAATACGGTCAAAGAAGAAAGACAGTTTGAAATCGAAAACTTGATTTCAAACTGTCTTTTATGTGTTTATGCCATCAATCGTTAAAGTGGCTTAAATCAGCTATAAATATCAGAAATAGCGGATACTGGCACTCTGAAAAATTATCTTTTTCAGTTATGATAGTTGCAGGCTTGAGAAAGCCGCAATAATTTAATAGGACACGCATACAC
>OFGE01003240.1_pt1 | contig 10940 bp, 10 predicted proteins | sample 1521681 | NCBI WGS metagenome assembly OFGE01 (sample SAMEA3504093, study PRJEB24116) | mouse gut metagenome | biome: mouse gut; feature: mouse-associated habitat; material: faeces | place: Denmark | collected 2011 | reverse complement strand
CCTTGGATAACTGATCCACACTGATGCTGCTGCATTCAGCCATCGCCCGCTTCATGAATTCTATTGATTTCGCGGTTTTCTGTGAACGCACGGCAATCTTGATGTCAGCAACCGCAACCGTTGACTCCGCATAATCGCGGATGATCGGTGCCTTCGATGCCTGACCGGCCGCATAGACCGCATCAAGCGCTGCCTTATCGATGATCACATCGCACAACTGTCCGTCTCTGGTATGAAGAAGCGCCTCATACGCCTCTTCCGCCGCATGCTGCATACTCGCCGGAAGCTTCCCGAAATTCTTCTCCTTAACGATCTCAACCATCTCACTGCCGGAGATCTCAACATCGTCATAGAAGATATGAAGTCCGTTCTCACTCGTGCACACTTCCTTGATTGCGGCTTTCAGATTGTGGAAAAGCTTCGGATAAGAAAGGACTGCGAAATTCTCCATATCGATGGATAACTCCTTCACAACCTCCCATATCTTCTCCTCTTCCCTTGTCAGTATCGCCTCCGCATTTCCCGAAGACTCACTGTCACCCCATCCTTTTTCCTCCAAGAACTGCAGACATTGTCCGTAGTCCTGACAGGCGATGAGCTGATCGATAACAGCATCCGAGAACAGAGACACCTCTAAAGCACGTATGCGCGCAACCGCGTAGGTATATTGTTCACTCATCAGCGCCTCCTACGAAAATAACATACGATGAACCTTATCTGACAATTCATCTCTCTTTGCATCAAACATTGCCCTTAATGTGCAGTTCTCTTCAATACCGCCATAGACAAGGACGAAACCATTCTCAATATTCTTACCTTCTTTAGACACTTTAAGGCTTCCGCCGTTTGCCTTTGCACTCTTCTCAACTTCTTTGTCAAATCCTGCCGGAATCCTTTTCAGGTCCCCGGACGAGAAGAAAATCTCTCCCTCCTGCGCCAGAGCATACTTTCCGAGCAGTTTCAGAATCATGTCAAAATATTCTTTATCGCCATATCCTGTCACTGTCTCATACGCCTTGTCAAGCACCGATGCGATCATCTCCTGCTTTGCGCCGAGAATCTTCGTCCTGCGCTGCAAATCAATGGATGATACCACACGGTCTTTATAATTAGACACTTCTGCTGCTGACTTCTGGGAGATGCTGCTTCGCCGCTTCTCGGCCTCTGCCTTCGCCTGACTGAGGATATCTTCTGCCTCGGCATTCGCTTTCGCCGTCTTCGCATCGGCAGCCGCCCTTGCCTCATTCAGGATCTGACTTTTCATCTTATCTAATCCAGCCATAGCTATCTGCTCCTCCTATACTTGCAACTTGGCGAGGTCTTCTCGATCCCTAGTTGCATGATACATCTCGCCGGCTTGGTGAGGTCCTTCCGAACCTAGCGGCGCAGATGTCTCCTTATTCCTGCAACTTGGCGAGGTCTTCCCGAGCCCTAGTTGCATGATACATCACTCTCTTCTTAATATTAAATCTGTACTGCGTTTACAGCCAGGATAGAAATCAGAAGAGCAAGGATTGCATAAGTCTCAACCATCGCCGGGAACAGCATAGCTTTACCGAACTGATCTGGTTTCTTAGCTACAATGCCGATAGATGCAGCGGATGTCATTCCCTGATACTTACCGGAAATCAATCCAACGATACCGATTGGCATACAAGCTGCCAGAATCAGAAGCCCTGTCTGCGGATCTAAAGTAGCAGCGCCGCCGCCAAGAAGACCAACCTTAGACAGTGTGATGAATCCAACCAGCAGACCATAGATACCCTGTGTACCAGGAAGAAGCTGCATGATCAGAACCTTCGCGAATTTGCTTGGGTCTTCCGTTACAACTCCGGCTGCTGCCTGGCCTGCGATACCTACTCCGATTGCTGAGCCTGCTCCTGCGAGAAATACTGCTACTGCTGCGCCAAGTAACGCATAAACAAGTCCTAAATTACTCCAAATACTCATGATAAAGTTTCCTCCTTAATATCTACATATTTTGTATCTGATTTGAATGGTTCAAATGGTTTTCCGCCGCCTTCATAGAATTTACCGAAGAACTCTACGAATTGCAGACGGTTCGTGTGTACATACGCACCAAGCAGGTTGATTGCTAAGTTCAGCACATGCCCAACGATAAATACGGCAATGAACCCAATCACACCTACGATTCCTTTACCAAACATACTTCCCATCTGGTTTACTACGGATGCGATAACTCCCGTAGCAAGACCGAGCGCCAGCAGACGTGAGTAAGACAACACATCGCTGAGCCATCCTGTAATATTGTAAATGTCATATGCTCCCAGAGCGATTCTAAGAGCCGGATTCTTGCTCTCACGCCCGGACATCAGCAAAAGCCCAACCGCGCCGCCGATTGCCAATACCTTCGCAAGCATATTCAAAAACGGCGGGAAGACGATCTTCGCCTGTGCAATGGACGCAAAAATATCTGACGGAATCAGCAGTAAGAGCAGTCCGATCAGAAATGCAAACCACAGTACAACGTCGCAGAAGAAATCCAGCACCTTGCCGTCTTTCAGTTCCATATACCCCTTGATTCCAAGTCCCACGAACAGGTGGACGACTCCAAATGCAAGAGAATATACCAGAAGGCGCATCGGGTCATTCAGTGGAATGAACCACAGAGCCGGTACAGTGACCGTCTTGCCGAAGAAGACTCCCGACACAATATCTACAACATTTCCAAAATATCCGCCGAACAAGATTCCCCATACCAGCGTAGATACGCCGCAGTACATGAACATTCTCATCGACTTCTTGAGCCCCGCTTCCATACGCGGGAACTTCTTCAACACCACAAAGCATGCAATCGCTATGATTGCGCCGTATGCGGCGTCAGATAACATCATCCCGAAGAAGAACACATAGAAGAACGACATAATCGTCGTCGGATCAAATTCTCCCTTGTGGGGCAGTCCGTAAGAACCAAGCACGCCTTCCACGCTTGCCGAAAATTTATTGTTCTCAAGGATTACCGGCGGTTCTTCGTCTTCTTTCAGTTCTTCCACATCGATCACGCAGTCAAAAGACTCGCCGATCGCTTTCTGCACGGCAGGAACTACCTTTGAAGCCGCATAACCGCTGATCACAAACGTCCTCTGTGATTGCGGAAGCGTTCCAAGAACTTCATACTTATCTGCTCTCATCCGGAAATAATCCCCGATGATCTTAAGCTCTTCCCTGGAAGCCGAATATCCCTTGATCTCTTCCTCGATCTTTGTAATCTCACTATTCAGTTCTTTGATCTTTCCTTCCAGATTAGCCTTCTTCACAGAAGGAACCTTACCTGTCACTTGCGAAGGTCTGGCAAAACCTCCGGACCTTAAGGCGTCTTCCACTTTTGTCTCTTCTTCCCTAAGACAAAAAACGCTCAGATAGGCCGCGTCCTTATCGCTGTTGATGATCTTGACATCAATAGCTTCTACCTGAGGCTCACGCTTTGCAACCAGTTCATATACTGATTCCAGCGTTGTCTCTCCCGGCATTGTCCCTAACAGCATTGCTACTTTGTCCGTGCCCTTGAACTTCATCGGCACATCCAATGCAAGCCATGGACGAAGCGACTCAATCTGATTTTCCAGTTTTAGAATATTCGCCTTATTCTCTGCTATCTCCTTGTTACATGCCACCAGTCGGTTTACCTTCGAAATGATCTCGCCTTTGCTGTCGGCAATCTCGGCAAACTTCTTCTTGTCGATCAGCTTCTTACCCTCCAGGCTCGCTAGCATCGAACGCTTCTCCGGTGCATACGCTTCCAGCACTGCCAGTGCCTGCTCGGCAGCCTGTGCCTGCTTCTCAAAGCTCTGCCTGGCTCCCAGGGTATCCATCTTCTCGAAGCCGTCTTCCTCTTCGGCGACCTGATTCATCTCGATCACACCCATGGACTGGATCTTCTCTAAGATAGCCTTACGGTCTTTTTTCAGCGCGCAGATACTAATTCTTTGCATCTGCAATACAGCCATAGCCGCATCCCTCCTTTACTTCAATTCTTTCCTCTGTCCGGCTGTGCAAAACCAGCCTGGCATAACATTTCGCAAATAACCAGATCTTCCGGAACACTCCCCTAGGGACGCTCCTTCGGTCATTTGCATAGTTACCTGCGAAACACTATACCAGCTCTGCGATCACAGCAGCTACCACTTCAGACTCTTTCGCCAGCGCACCCTGCTTAAGCGCCGCGATCTCCTTCTCGACGCCGTCCATCGCTTCCTGCTCTGACTTTCTTCCGGCTTCTTTCGCCTTCTCAAGGTCTGCTGCTGCTTCTGCCTTAGCCCCGGCTTCTGCCTTACTTACCATATCAGCAGCATCGGCTTTAGCCATCTCAAGGATCTCGGTATATGCCGCATCTGCTTTTTTTATAATCTCTTCTGCCTCATTCTCCGTCTCCTTGATGGTCCTAATGGTTTCTTCTACCATCTGTTCACCACCTCTCCCTCTTAAATGTTGCTGGTCGAAATATGTCCAGCCAAAAAATTATCAACATAAGAATTATAATATAATCCATTCCAAAAGTCCATATTATTATGGTTTTTTCTGGGCACTTTTCCATAAACAATATATATATAAATCAAATTTTATCACATATATGGCAATTGTCTAACTATATTACTTTTCTATTCCCACCTCAAATGATGTAATTCTCCGGTCAGAGCCATATCCGCGAACCCATTCTGGCGCAGCGCCTCATATAACACGATCGCCACGGAATTCCCAAGATTCAGGGAGCGGATCTCTCCCGCCATAGGGATCCGTATACATTCGTCTCTATGGTTTACCAAAATATCCTCCGGTATTCCTCCGCTCTCTTTTCCAAACATGATATAGCAGTCCGGCTCATAGTTGGCTTCCGTATAGATCTTCTGCGCTTTTGTCGTCGCCATATAGATCTTCGCGCCCTCGTTCCGCTTCAGGAAATCGTCATAATCTATATATGTCGTTACATCCAGCCGGTCCCAGTAATCCATCCCGGCGCGTTTCAGGCTCTTCTCATCCAACCGGAACCCCAAGGGCTCGATCAGATGGAGCCTGACGTTCGCTGCTACACATGTCCGTCCGATATTCCCTGTATTCGCCGGTATCTCCGGTTCATGTAACACGATATTCAACATACTCTTACCTCTGTCTAAGTTTCTCGATAAACCTCTCAAAACGCTCGATCGCTTCTTTCAGGTCTTCCAGAGAATATGCATAAGAAATCCTCACGAATCCCTCGCCGCAATCGCCGAATGCCGTGCCCGGAACCACGGCGACCTTCTCTTCCTCCAGAAATCTCTCTGCAAATTCTTCGGACGTCATGCCGAATTCCTTAATGCACGGGAACACATAGAATGCTCCGAACGGCTCGAAACATGACAGCCCGATCTTCTTGAATTCATTAAGCAGATACCTTCTCCGCTGATTGTAAGCGGTCCGCATCTGCTGAACCTCATCCTCACAGTGGCGCAAGCCTTCGATCGCCGCATACTGGCTGTTGGTCGGCGCGCACATGATCGCAAACTGATGGATCTTCAACATCTGCTCCACGATGATCTTCGGTCCGCAGATATAGCCGAGCCGCCATCCGGTCATGGCAAATCCTTTAGAGAAGCCATTGATGACCAGCGTCCTCTCCTGCATCCCCGGAAGCGATGCGATAGATACATGCTCCGACTTATAAGTCAGCTCGGAATAGATCTCATCCGACAGCACAAAGAGATCGTGTTCCTTCACCACCTCCGCGATCGGCTCTAAGTCTTCCTTGGTCATGATCGCGCCCGTGGGGTTGTTCGGAAATGGAAGGACCAGGATCTTGGTCTTGGGTGTGATCGCTGCTCTCAGCTCTTCTGCCGTCAGACGGAATTCATTCTCCTCCTTCAAGGGGATCGTCACCGGTACTCCGTCTGCCAGAACCGTGCAGGGCAGATAGGATACATAACACGGCTGCGGGATCAGAACCTCATCCTCCGGATCCAACATGGCGCGAAGGGCGATATCAATCCCCTCGCTTCCTCCTACGGTTACTATGATCTCCTTATTCGGATCGTATGAAACATTGATCTTTCTCTGCAGATATCTGCCGATCTCTTCTTTCAGTTCTTTCAAGCCGGCATTCGAGGTGTAGAAGGTTCTTCCTCTTTCCAGAGAATAGATGCCCTCCTCTCTGATCCTCCACGGCGTATCGAAATCCGGTTCTCCCACGCCCAGCGAGATCGCGTCGGGCATACTGCTTACCAGATCGAAGAATTTACGGATTCCTGACGGCTGAATGCCGACAATTTTCTTTGACAATGGATCTCTCATTATGGCGTCACCGGTATCCTTTCTGATTTATTCTTGCGGAACATCAATGTCCCATGGTCTTTGTATTTCTTCAATATAAAATGTGTCGTAGTGCTTATGACATCCTCGATCGGGGACAGCTTGCCGGATACGAACCTGGAAACTTCCAGAAGCGTCTTCCCTTCTACGGTCACGATCAAGTCATATCCTCCGGACGTCAGATAGACTGCCGTCACCTCCGGATAATTACAGATCCTCTCCGCCGTCTTGTCAAATCCCTTATCCCTCTGCGGCTTCACGCAGACCTCGATCAATGCGTTCACATGATCCTCGCCGGCTTTGTCCCAGTCGATCAGCGTGTGATAACCGCAGATGATCTTCTCCTTCTCCATCTGCGCCATCTCATTGGCGATCGTCACTTCATCCGTGTCCAGAAGAACAGCCAGTTCTCCCAGCTCTACCCGGCTGTTTTTCTCCAGATACTTCAATATCTGTTTTCTCATCTCTTCCATAATGTAACCTCCTGTTTAAATTCATATGTATATCTGATGTTCGGTTCCATATCGGCGTTCAATTGCCGGAACCGTACATTAGTATATGCCAGTATATATCCTATAAGAACAATCTATATATCTCATCCGGCGCCGGACGGTCAAGACAGCGCAGGTCCCCGCCGTTATGGATCACTTTATCATTTCCCGAAGTAAGCCTTCCTATGACAGACGCCGCAATCCCTTCCTTATGCAGTGTATCCGCAAGTCCTCTCCCATCCGAGGCAACCATCAGGAAACTCCCTGCAGATGTCAGCAGATAGGGGTTCAGCCTGTAACACTCGCAGACTTCTATGGTTTCCTGCAGGACAGGTATCTGCTTCAAGTCCAGATCAAGCCCCATCCCCGTCTCTTTCGACAGCTCCCACAGCGCGGCAAAGATCCCGCCTTCGGCGACCTGGCGCACCGTGGTGATCCCTGCCTGTCTCGCCATCTCCAGTTCCTTGTCTGCGAATATCTCATCTCTGTACGATTGGATCTGTCTTAGAAAGACCGGCGCGAACCTCTGCCTTAATTCTTCTTCTCTCTCTTCTGCGATCCGCAGCATCCCTTCCATGCCGATCCACTTAGTCAGAACGATCTCGGCGCCCGCCTGGTTCTGCAAGGTTCCCTCTCCTGCTGCCGTCCCGGCGCCTGTGACGGTCACGGAAGGCACGGATAACAATGGATTCTGTGCCGCACGGACGTCTGTCAATTCCACTCCCCGCTCTGCGCATGCCTTGCGAAGCCCTTTTTCTAACCCATGCCGAATCCGCCCGGCAGTAACCTGCCCTGCCTGAGATACGCCTGCGCCGGCAGGGATCACGATGTACGCCTCTGCCGCCAGACAGTCCGCCCCCATCGCTGCAAGCGCATTATATACGGCGGCGAATGCATATACCCCAGTCCGCTCCGACCACCCATATGCGGTATGTGTCCTGCCGGCAAGCTGTGCCGTATCGGTCTTTATCCTCATATCCTCTCTCCTTGTCTTACCCGGAGCATGCTTGAAAATTCATTCCCGGCTGCTCTTTCTCACTTCTGCACAGCGGCTCATTCCTGCTCTGGCAGCTCTTGCCCGCTTCTACGCACCAGCGCATTCCTACCCCGCAGCTCTGGCTCTCTGCGCTGTGGCTCATTCCTGCTCTGGCAGCTCTTGTTCTGTCACTGCATGTAGCGCCGCCTCGATCTTCTCCCACTCCTGGCTCTCAATGGCTTCCCGCACATAATCTGCGGCGCGCTGATCTGCCGTATCAGTTCCGATCTCTATGATCTTATCCGTCTTATCATACTTACTGTTATTCACTTTCTCTTTACCGGTTTCCTGTCCGTCCTGATATATGATCTTCCATAACTGCGCCGTCTTTCCCGTATGGGGATCGCTTACACATTCCACACTTCCAAGTGGCATCTTGCTGTTCTCCCTGTATACGACCTCATACTCTTCCACCGTTAAGATCTCGCTTCGGAACTCTACCCTTCTTGCGCCGTCCCGGCTCTCCTTCCCGTAGACCGTGAAACGGAGCTGGTTCTCATCATCTATCCCGCCTTCTATATAGACAGGGACATCATATGGATTGCGCAGCACAAGATCCAGATAATCCCCTGCGATGGCAGCGTCCCTTGCCGCCTCCACATATGACACCAGCATGGAATGAGGATAACGCTCCACAATCTCCAGTTCCGCCGCAAGCGCAGCGTTGTACAGAGTCGTAGAGACCTGACAGATCCCGCCTCCATAAGAATCTACCACCCGCCCATTCTCGTATGCGCCTGCTTCCACATACCCATGATCGGCGTCGTAAGGCGAAGTCCTGCCGTAGACAGACAATTCCTGCCCCGGCATCAGAATACTGCCGTCAAGCCTGTCGGCGCCTGTCTTTAAGTTCTGCCAGCGCCGCCCTCCGCCCGCATCCGTCGAGAATGTTCCGAGTTCGTCTTGTATCAGCTTAAGCTGATCTGCCGTGACAGCAGGTTTCTCCGTCTTCTGCTTCATCGTGACGGCGACGTCTCCCCGGGACCAGTCCTCATTCAAGATTCTCTCGATCGCGGACACCGAGCCTTTTATGTCTATCGTCCGTCCCTCTTTCTCCGGAGTGATCCTGAACTGTCCTTCTTCATGGCTGATCTGCGCGTCCTCTGCATGGTCCGTAAGCGGAACCGTCCGCTCTTTCATGATCTCTTCTGCTTTGCCATGATCCAGCACAAGGTTTTCTCCAAGAACCACCTTTTCCTTTGCCAGACGCCTGATCTTCCAACACCGGCTCCAGATATTCCCAGTCTTTGCATAGGAGCCTGCTTTCTGCACGGTCCTGCCGATATCCTGATACCGGAGCCCGAGTTCCTCCAGGGTTGCTTCCACCGTACTGCCGTCGACGGTCATGACAACCTTCTTCCCTACATCCTTCTCAAGACGGGAAAGAAGCGCCTTTTCTGCCTCGTCCGCCGTCATCCCCGAGACCTCCGTCCCGCCAATGTAAATATTATGGAAGATCCTGTCTTTGGGCAGCTTCCCTACATAATGGTACAAGATCCCATAGACTGTGCAGTATACGATCCCCGCGCTTATCACACCGCGGATAGCAAGAAGCTTAAGCTTCCTGCGGTTCTTCCGCCGGGCGCCTTCTCTTTCGCGTTCCTCTTTCTCCCTGCAAAACATCCTCGCCATACGGCAATAGCCTCTTTCCGTCAGACTCAGGATAACGCCGCTACATCATCAGATACGGTATGATCGTAGTCGCGACCATCGCTACTACAACCACGATCACGACGATCGCTATGATTCTCCTGGTCTTCTTATTATTAAAATCCATCTTTCTACCTTCCGCATATCCGTTTTTATATACATACAGATACCCTTCTCTTTTATTTATGTATATTCTTTACATTTTATACTCTTTATGTCACTTTTGCAAGATACAAGTTCGCGCATTCTGGCTCAGAGGATCCCGCTCTTTATAATCAAACAGGATATATTTTCCCATCCAGGCAAAATATTCCAGATGCGTCATCCTGCGCATCTGGCTGCTGTCATGATCGGTATATGAACGCAGATACCTGTGGGTTTCTTCCTCATTTTCATAAAAGGCGCGGAGAAATTCCTTCGTGACCTTATACTCCCCGGCAAAATGCGGACGGCTCTTCGCATTCTCACGCAGATAGTAATCATAAGTCAGAAGCTCGCGGTAATATTCCGCTTCTTCACAGATATCGGCACATTCCTCGATATAACGCAGCAAGATCTCGTAGCGTGCGCTGCGCCTGTGCTGCTGCCTCTCATAACCATATTTCTCATAGAATCTGTACATACTGTCATACATCAGAAACGCAGACGGGTAGCTCTTCTCCAGTGCTTTCAGTGTGTTCTTAAACTGGCCGCTGTTATAATAGACTTCCACCATCTCTTCGATCCCCTTAAGCCGTATGATCTCTTCATAGGAGAGCCACCTGGTATACAGCACTTCATAAGGCGGACGGCTCTGGCATACAAGTCCGTACTCCTGCCGCTTCTCATCCATATACGAACCCTTCAATACTTTCAGAAAACCAAGCTGCAGCTGATCTGGTTCGAGCGCATACACATCATCGAAGGATCTGGCAAAGCTCTTCAGATCCTCATGCGGCAGCCCGGCGATCAGATCCAGATGCTGATGAATATTCTTCCCTTTGCGTATCCTCTCCACCGCACCGCGGACTCTGCCAAAGTCCATCCTCCGGCGGATCTCGCGGAGCGTATCCGGATTCGTAGACTGCACTCCTATCTCAAGCTGCACCAGTCCCGGGCGCATTCCTTCCAGAATACCGAGTTCTTCTTCATTCAGGAGGTCCGCCGCCACCTCGAAGTGGAAATTCGTAATTCCCCTGTCATGCTCTGCAATATAACGCCATATGGCAATCGTGTGCTCATGCCTGCAATTGAACGTCCTGTCTACGAACTTCACCTGCGGCACTTCCCGGTCGATCAAGAACTGTAATTCCTTCTGCACCAGGTCAAGATCCCGAAATCTCATCTGCTTATCCACGGAAGACAGACAGTAGCTACATGAAAATGGACATCCCCTGCTGCTCTCATAATAAATGATCTTGTTCCGGAAGTCCGACATAGGATCTTCCCCATCGCCCTCCTCTGCCGAAGTCCCCGGCAGG
>OFGE01003238.1_pt1 | contig 10945 bp, 7 predicted proteins | sample 1521681 | NCBI WGS metagenome assembly OFGE01 (sample SAMEA3504093, study PRJEB24116) | mouse gut metagenome | biome: mouse gut; feature: mouse-associated habitat; material: faeces | place: Denmark | collected 2011 | reverse complement strand
CTGCTGATGGACAACCGCCTGTATATCCCGCCAGAGAGCTGAGCAAGTCGCTCACTGCTCTGACGAACAGGCCCTGTTTCAAAAATTTGCAGGGACAGGGCTTGGGTTGGTGTTGCCTTTTTGCGGCTCCTATGGCCCCTTTTGGCCAATTCTTCTCAAATTTTCCTTGCATCACCTACTTGACTTTATACCATTAGACTTCAAGACGTAACTGCTCGGTACTATGATACTCTATGAGCAGCCGCATGGCAAGAAATTGTTTTATCGAAGCACGAAAAGACGATGGGGTCTACCCTATTGCCCACAAACGAATTCAAGATCACAATTTATAATCGGAAGCAACAGGGGGCGGAACAATCAGTGCTGTCCCCTGTTAATTTCTGTGTTTCCGGAGTTCCTTTGTAAGCCAGGCGCTGACGGTGCGGCAAATGATTTTATAGTCGGCCTTAGACGCTGGCACATGGGATTCTCTCAAAATCAAAGAAGAATCTTTCATAAAAATCGCCTCCGGTAAACTGTATGAAAGAGAAAGTGCAAGATATGATTGTAATGTTGAGACAAATATAGTATGATTAAGTCGATAAAAGGAATTGAGCGCGAAAGGCAGATGGATTATGCTGCAAGTTGATTTATTGGAGAGCATATCAGAGACCAGATATCTCTCAGCGGACAACTACACTGTATATCGGACAATCATGCGCATTTTCTATCTGGAACACCAGAAGATGCACTATCAAATGGACCGGGATACCGTTCTGGTTCTGCTGCGGGGACAGTCCGTCTTTGGGAATTACACTCCGGAACAGCTGACACTGGACCTCCAGCAGCTGGTCAAGTGGAAGAACCTCACGCCCATCCAGGACCCGCGCAAGCCCCGCACCATTGCCGAGTTCAAAAACAAGCAGTACCAATATATGATGTCTCAGACAGCGATTGAGATTGAGCGGCTGACCATCACGCTGGAAAATCTGTCCACCCGGACCGCCGGTCTCTCTGTCAGCCCCTTCCGCCGCCTCCGGGAGGACCTGCACAGAGCGGAACATCTGGATGAAATACCGCTCTCCGAGGTCAGGGATTGGTGGCAGGACCTGGAGACGGATTTTCAGCGGCTGAGCCAGAACCACCAGGACTTTCTCCGGGAGTTCTACGGCCCCGGAATGGAAATGCAGATGAAATCGGTGGATTTTATCCTCTACAAACAGAATCTTGTCCGCTACCTGGAGGATTTTATTCAGGAGCTGCAGCACAGCGCCGCACAGATCGGCGCACAGCTGGATGCCTGCTCGCCTGAGCAGATCGCGGAAATGCTGGATCTGGTGGCGCGCAGCGAGCTGGAGGTCGTTCCCCACCCAAGATCCGCGCAGCCCTCCTGGCAGGAAGTGCGCTCCCGGTGCGAGGGCGTCTGGCAGGCGCTGACCACATGGTTCACCGGACAGGAGCCTACGTCAAGACAAGTGTTGGACGTGACCAACAAAGTCATCAGCGATGTGGTACAGAACGCGGCCCTGCTGGTGCAGCTGGAAAATATAGGCGTGAGCAACAAAGCCGGGCTACATCATCTCCTGACGCTCTTCGCATCCTGCCCCTCTCTGCCGGAAGCGCACAGGCTCTCCGCTATGGCCTTCGGCGCACAGCAGGCCCGGCACTATTCCGTCAACGCCGACCAGGAGCCGGACCGCATCGATCGAAGCACCTACGACGAACCGCCGCTGACATATACCGTCCAGCCGCGGCTGCGCACCTATAAACCGCGCATGGAGCGCAAGGGTTTTGCGGATAAAAGCGAGGAAAAGGCCCGTCAGCGGGAGAAGCTCCTGGCGGAAGAACAGGCGTTGAAACAGCAGGTCCTGCACTATATCCGCGACGGACAGCTGGATTTTGCCCTTGTGCGCGACCCGATCCCGCCCTCCGTGCGTACGGTGCTGCTCAGCTGGGTGGCTTCCGCGAACCTCGATCCGGAGCAGCGGGGCCATACGGAGTACGGACAGTCCTACCGGCTGCACGGCCGCGGCAAGGAGTGCCGCGTCCCCTGTACGGACGGGACGCTGACCATGCCGGACTGTGTGCTGATCTTCGAGGAGGGCGGCCATGTATGATTTTCGGGAGCTCCTGAACCGTTTTTGGGTCACCAGAGAGGCGGATAAGGAGCTGTATTTTGCCCTGAAACGCGCTGTGCCGGAGTACCGGAAATTTGCCCGCGAGCAGCTTGGCTGGAACCTGATCGTTGATGAGAAGGCCATCAAGCTGGAAAAGGTGCCGCCAAGGGCCATGCCGTGGATGGGGATCGAGAGCTTTACGGAGACGTTGGACTACTGTCTGCTGTGCGCCCTGCTGCTGTTTTTAGCGGACCTGGACGACGGGGAGCAGTTCCTGCTCTCCACCCTGACCGAAGCCCTGGAGACCTTCCTGCGGGAGGTCAGGCCCGTGGATTGGACGCGCTTCCCCCACCGGAAAGCCCTGGTGCGGGTCCTGCAGTACGCCCAGGAGGTCGGGCTGCTGCTGGTGTTCGACGGGGACAGCGGCGGCTTTGGCAGCGACCGGGAGCAGGAGGTCCTATACGAAAACACCGGCTTGTCCCGGCACTTCCCGGTACATTTCGGGAGGGATATCCTGTCCTGCCGGACGGTCGAGGATTTTGAGGCTTCAGAAGGCGCGGACGCGGAGCGCGGCTGGCAGCGGGTCCGCCGGGTCTACCGGCAGCTGGTGCTGTCCCCCGGCCTCTACTGGTCCGAGGAGAACAACAGCGACTATGAGTACATCAAAAACCAGCGCAGGCGGGTGGGCAAGACCTTGGAGGAGATCCTGGGCGGAGAGCTCCAGGTCAACAAAAATGGCGCGTATCTCATTTTTGAGCAGAATGACCGGAGCATCCTGACCTATCCGGAGAGCAAGGCGATCACAGACGCCGCGCTGCTCCTGTGCACCCGCCTGCGGGAACAGATCGCGGCGGGCGTCTACCAGCGGGGCTGTGATGATCTGGTGCGGCTCAGCCGCCGGGAGTTCCTGCACGAGGTGGAGCGGTGCCGCACCCTGTGCGGAGACGGCTGGGGGAAGGTGCTGCGGGAGCTGGACCTGGATCGGCTCTGCGAGGAGCTGACCGCCTATATGTCCGTGTGGTCGCTGCTGGAGGAGCAGGGGGACGACCTGCTGCTCTATCCCGCCGTCGGGAAATGGACAGGGGCCTATCCCGCGGACTATCAAGAGAAAAACAGGGAGGGGGATACGGATGGACCGGTGGAGGATGCATAAATTGGGGTTCCTGAACTTCTGGCTGTACGATCAGGAGGAGTTCCTGCTGGAAAACGGCCATATCCTCCTGCGCGGAAACAACGGTGCCGGGAAATCCATCACCACACAGAGCTTCATCCCCTTTATCCTGGACGGCAACCGGCGCCCGGAACGGCTGGATCCCTTCGGCTCCACGGCGAAAAAGATGGATTTTTATCTGCTGGGGGACAACGAGGACACCAAGGAGGAGACCGGATATCTCTATCTAGAGTTCAAAAAGGAGGGCCTGGAGGAATATCTCACCATCGGGATCGGTATGCGGGCGAAGCGCGGCAGCGGCATCGACCAGTGGGGCTTCTGCCTCAACGACGGGCGGCGGATCGGTCCCGACGGCGTCCGGCTCTATGAAAAAAGGGGCCGGCAGTTGATACCGCTGAGCCGGCAGCAGCTGAAGAGCCTGCTGGATGACGACGAGAACTGGGCGGATAACGCTGAGATGTATAAAGCCCTTGTCAACCGCCGGGTCTTCCGGTTCCGTGATATCCGGCAGTATGAGCAGCTGCTCCAGATGCTGCTGAAGGTGCGCAAGCCCAAGCTGTCCAAGGACGACTTCCGGCCCACGGCGCTTAAGGAGATCCTCAACGACTCCCTGCGGGTGCTGACAGACGAGGACCTGTCCGCAATGGTCAGCACGATGGAGCGGATGGATTCGCTGGAGGGTACGATCCGCGGCTGCCGGGAGGCCATGCAGGACGCCCGCACCATCCGGAACGAGTACACCCGCTATAACCAGTACGTCCTCGGGCGCAAAGGCAGGGCGTACCTGGAGACCCGCAGCGCCGTCCAGCGGCTGACCAACCAGCTGGAGGACCAGCGGGCGCGGTGCGGCGAATTGGAGAAGGAGCTCGCAGCGCAGGAACAGCGTAAGCACACGTCCGCGGAAGCTTACCAGCAGGCAAAGGCCCAGCGGGCCGCAATGGGCGACGACGAGCTGTCCGCCAAACAGAGCCAGCTGTCACAGCTGCTGGCGTCCTGCGAACGTCTGCAGAGCCAGGCGGAGCAGGGGGAGGCGGACCTCCAGCGGCAGAAGGACAGGATCTACCGGAAGGAGATCGATCTCCGGGAGCTGACGCAGCGGCAGAAGGACGCGCAGAACGGCGTCCGGCTGGCGCTGCGGGAGTTGCAGGACGGAAACGGGGTCCTGGAACTGGGGCAGGAGCACGAGGCGTATACCCGGCAGCTCCAGATGGGGCACAGCGAGGCGGACCAGAGGGAGATCCGCACCGCGCTGCGGCTGCGGCGGAAGCAGATCGACCAGGTCCTGCGGGGCCTGGACCGCGCCGGCCAGGCCAGGAAGCTCTATGATGACGCTTGCCGGACGCTGGACGAGAGCGATATGGCTGTCAGGACAGCGGCCAGCACGGTCAAGGACGCGGAATTGCAGGAAAACGGCGAGCGCGACCGCCTGCGGCAGGCATTTGCGACGTGGAAGGAGCGCAACGTCCGGCTGACGCTGTCCGAGGACGGCGCCCATACGGTCTATCAGGCGGTCACTCGCTACAGCTCACGGGCGGACTGGAGCGCTGTCTGCAATTTGATGGACGAGTGCGTCCGCCGTCTGGAGAGCGAGTGGAATGCGCAGAAGCTCCGGCTTCAGAATACGCGGGACAATTTGCAGCAGGAGCGGCAGGCCTGTGACCGGGAGCTGGAACGTCTCAGGAACCAGCCGGAGCCGACGCCGCCCAGGAGCCCGCAGGCCGACGCCACCCGGGTACAGCTGGCCATGCGGGGCGTCCCCTGCGCCCCTTTCTATGAGACCATCGATTTTGCGCCGGAGTTGTCCCAGGATGCCCGGGACCTGTTGGAAGCACAGCTGCGGGATGCCGGACTGCTGGACGCGCTGGTGGTCCCGCCGGAGCATCTGGACGAGCTCCGGGAGCTGCTGGCGGAATATCCGGACCGGTTCCTGCTGCCGGGAGCGCCGGTAAGGGACCCGGTGGCGAATCTGATCCCCGCCGGTGCGGGGACATTCCGGAGCGTGGCGGCGGCATGTCTGCAAAGCATCTCCCAAAGCGATCCGGAGGCGGAGACCGCCCTCTTGCCGGACGGCCGTTTCCGCAGCGGCCTGATCCGGGGGCACAGCCGCGGGGAGGGCCCCGCCGGTTATGTGGGCGCCGCCGCCCGCAGGGCTAATCGGGAGCGGCAGCTCCAGGAGCTGGAAGAGAAGCGCGGGGCGCTGACCAAAGAGACCAGCGCCTTGCAGCTGAAGATCGACCACTGTGACGCCTGTCTGCTGGAACTGCGGGAGGAACGGGAGCAGATGCCCACGGCGGTGGACCTGGATCAGGCGCTGGAGATGACGGCCCAGGCCCGCCGGACGCTGGACGAGGCGGAAGCGGAGCGGGAACGCCGTCTGTTGCAAATGCGCACTGCCAGGCAAAGCCTGAACGACCTGGAGAAGGAGGTCCGCGCAGCCAGCGCGGGACTGCCCTACATGCTGACGGTCCCCGCCTATGAGGAGGCCAGGGAGGCGGCGGAGGAGTACCAGGGGCTACTGGAGCAGCTGGAGAGCCAGTGTAAGGAGCTGCGCTATGCCGCCGGGGCGGTCCAGAACATGGAGGACACGATTGAAGGCGAACGGGAGCAGGCTGACACCGCGCAGCGGCTTAGCCGTGCGCTCCAAATGGAGCTGGAGACGAACCGTGCCGCCGCCGGGGAGCTGCGGGCATTTCTTGGCAGGCCGGAAAATCAGGCCAGAGCGAGGCGGCTGGAAGAATTGGACCGGGAGATCGAACATCAGGACAGAGAAAACCGGGATGCGGAGCGGGAATGCGTCCGGCTGGCAGAGCAGCTGAATACGGCAAAAGAGGCGGTGCAGGGGAAGCGACAGCGGCTTTTGGAGGCCACATTGAACGAGCATGACCTTGAGGCCTACTTTTCCGAGGACCTGGCGCTGGGATTTTCCGGGCTGGACGGCGATCAGGGCCTGGAAGCGTGTGCGCGGGAAGCCGTGAACAGGATGCAGGCGTCCGACCAGGACCGCTCCCATGAGCAGGTGCAGGACGCGCTGCGGAAAAATTATGAGCAGCACAACAGCAGCGTTTTGAGGTACCGCCCGGAGCTCAAGCTGGTTTTCGATGCGCCGGAGCAGCCCAATGTGCTCCGCCAGCGGTACTGCATCACGCTGAATTGGAAGGGCAAGGATATCTCACTGTATGAGTTCATCCAGGCGCTGCAGGCAGAGATCGAACTGACGGAGACGCTCCTGGAGGAGCAGGACCGGGAGCTGTTTGAGAATATTTTAACGGAGACCATCAGCTTGAGCCTGCGGGGCCGGATCGAAGAGAGCCGGAAGTGGACGGAGAGCATGACAGCCCTGATGTCCACCTTGGACACCTCTATGGGTCTGACCTTCAGCCTGGACTGGAAGGCGAAAAAGGCGGAGGGCGGCGGGGAAATGGACACCGCCCAGCTGGTGACGCTGCTGAACAAGGACCGGGCGCTGCTCAGTCGGGAGGACAGCCAGCGGGTCTCCTCCCATTTCCGGATAAAAGTAAAAAAGGCCAGGGAAGAGGCGTATACTCAGGGCTTGTCCCCCAATTACGCGGATCTGATCCGTACAGTGCTGGACTATCGGAACTGGTATGAGTTCCGCCTGTTCTACCAGCGGGAGGGGGAGGAGAAAAAAGAGCTGACGGACCGGGTATTCAACCGGTTCAGCGGCGGGGAAAAGGCGATGGCGATGTATGTGCCGCTGTTTGCCTCCGTGTCCGCCCAGTACCAGAAGAGCGAGGCACCGGTGACCTGTCCCAGGCTGCTGGCCCTGGACGAGGCCTTCGCGGGGGTGGACGAAAAAAATATCGCCGCCATGTTTGAGCTGGTACACCGGCTGGATTTTGACTATATCATGAACTCACAGGCGCTGTGGGGCTGCTATGCGTGTGTGGACGGTCTGGCGATCGCCGATCTGCACCGTCCCGCAAACGCCTCCGTGGTCACGATCCTGCGGTACCGGTGGAATGGACAGGCCAGGGAGGAGGCGCCATGACGGAGTCCGCGGTCTTTTGGACGGCATACTTCCGGGAGCGGCCCGCGTACAGCCGGATCTTGCAGGAGCTGCGGCAGAAATACCGGAGGTATGGGCATCCGGCGGGGACGGTCCGCCTGGAGGACGCCAGTGAAGAGGAGTGCCGCGCACTGCGCAATATTTTTGGAGAGCCATTTTCTCCGCCGGTCCGGTTCCGAGCGGAGCGGTTTGAAGCCGCGATGCGGCAGCTGAAGTTCCCGGAGGTCTGCCTCAAGGAGGTGCTGGAGCTCTATTTTGATGAAAAGCTTGTAACGAACCGGGAGCGCCGCCAGGCACGGGACAGCCGGTTTTGCCAGATGCTCCGCGCAGCGGCGGAGGAAGCGGAGAGCGCGGCCTGCCACCAGTGGCTCCAAGGCTTGGAGGAAAAACAGGGGGGCGGGGCTCTCCTGCTCTACCGGGAGGCGGAACGGGATCTGGACGGGGCGCGGGAGGCACTGGACCGGGCCTGCCGGAGTCTGGCGTGGCTGGAGCAGAACGCCGGACGGCAGGTACGGCTTGCCGTGCTCAGCGCCCAGGCGGCCGGGGACCCCCATGCTCTGGACAGCTCCGCGTTGGGCGGGAAGCTGTTCCTCCATCTGCTGGCGGCGCGGGGCGGGCAGGCCGTCCCGGAAAACGCGGAGCAACGGGACGCGCTGTATTTCCGCTGCGGCATCCTCTGCGACAGCATTTCCAGTACGGTCACCCAGGTGGGACTGGTCCTTATGCTGGGAAACACAGAGCATCCCGCCTATGGAGCGCTGCGCGGAAGTCATGAGATCTGTACGCTGACCCTGGCCACCTTATCCCGCCTGACCGGGGCGCACAGCCCGTCCGGAAGAGCCTACCTGGTGGAGAATGAGATGGTGTTCTCTCAGCTCTGCGACCAGGCGGGGCGGTTCCACTCCCCGCTGGTTTGTACATCCGGGCAGCCGTCGGTGGCGGCGCTGCGCCTGCTGGATCTGCTGGCGGAGAGCGGTACGGAGCTGTATTACGCGGGAGATTTTGACGGAAAGGGCCTGTCCATTGCCGTGCAACTGCTCTCGCGCTATCCGGAACAGCTGAAGCCGTGGCGTATGACGCCGGAGGACTATGCGGTATGTGTTTGCGATACACCACTGAGCGATGCCAGCGCGGCGCTGCTGCGGGGATGCGCTGGGACCGCCCTGGAGGAGACCGCACGGGCCATAGCGAGAGCGCAGCGCGCCGGTTATCAGGAGTTTTTGCTGGGGCAGCTGGAGGCGGATTTGACAGAAACGCCGTAGAATGCAAATAGTTCACACGTGGCATTTTTGACAGGCGCAGATGAGAGCAGTATGTCGACCTCGCCGCACATAGCGGCATACAGAGCGGCGGTAAGGCCGCCCTGGGGGAAGGCGGCAGCTTTGGCGGCACGGACGGATGCGCCTGCCACTGTATCAGGCGCAGTGATTTCGCGGGAGAGCCTCTGCATCTCTGCCGGTGTGGTGCCATATATCCAGATCCGCATTTCGATACAACCTTTCCGGGAGAATAAAGGACATATCTATATTCTACTGTGCTTGCGGAAAAATATGCATGGCCCGGCGGTGAGGGCATACCAGCGCTGTGGGGAAAAGTCCAGCAAACCTCTTTTCATTAGTAGTTCTCAATGCCGGCCTGGGAGATATGCCTCTTGGCCTCCAGATGGAGGGCTTTCAGGTAATTGCCGCCTACGAGAGGATATATTATTTCCGAGCTTAAAGCTCGGAAATAATACATTTGATGCAAGCCGTTTTGCTCGCCGCTGTAAACAGCGGCAACCGCAAAACATGGCAAATATTACTTCCGACCTTTCGGTTCGGAAGTAATAAAAGCGCGGGAGATTCATGAAGCCAATATAGACGCGCCAGTCTCTCCGTTCCAACCGTATGAGATTAGTTCATGTATGCTTCCCGAGGCCGATCTGCTGGCAGCGCAACTGCAGCCGTCACAGTTTTTGCCCCCATCTACGGGAATCGTTCCTACAGAAATCCACACAATGATATCTGCGATTTTTTGAGGGCGCTGGACGTATGTCGCCCGAAGGCCATCTTTCTGGCAACAGGCGTATCCTCAGCGAAAAGCCAACAGTTCGATTCCATTCTGCAAAAGATTGCCGATAGAGGTTTTCAGCTCGCATACAAGGTCGTTGATGTGGCTGAGACCACCGGAATACCAACTGCGGAGCGTAACACCTTCATCATAGGGTACAGAGTGGGTGTAAACGCTAGTCTCAATTTCCCGGAGCTGGAGCGCCTGCCCTCAATTCCGCTGGAGAGGTTCTTGCATTCAGATGAGCGGGTCGATTCCTGGTATTTCACCGGCGTTGATCCAGTCAATATCCCGATTGATAGAAATAGCAGCCGCGTTTACTGCTGGAAAAACGACCATTACGCCGGAACAATCCGTATGACGTGGAACTACTGGAAAATCCCGCTGATAGACACTGGCAAAAACCTCCGTAAAATGACCCATCGTGAAATTGCGAACTTAAAAGGCGTCCCGAGCAGTTATGTGCTGCCTGAGCACAAGAGCAGATCAGGGCTGTATAAAAAGCTCATGTTTGCAGTGAATGTGCCGGTTATTGAAAAGTTGGCCATAGGAATTGCCCGCAACCTGCCAACAAATCGATCCTGTTGGAACAGAGAGGTCTGGCTTGAGGACATGCTCCTCCGTTATCTGCTGAAGCTTGCAAGCACGAGGGATACACTAACCGTCAGGCGTGTGGTGGGCCGATTTGATTTTGCACTCGAAGTGTTGGACCAGCGCTTCTTTTTTGACTTAAAGTATTATAGCAATAAGCGCATTCCAACGGGGATGGTCAGAAAGCTCTGCGAACAGTTGACTTGCCCCAAGACAGGAGGACTGATCTTGGTCCTTACCAGCGAGGTGCCCATGCGGACCAAGCGGGAATGCCGGGACCAGTTCGGTATCAGCATTTGGGATGTCGGAGATCTACTGTGGCTGTTCAGCGAAGTTGAAGAGATCAAAAGCGAGTTCATCGCACTGCTGGATTATGCGATCGGGGACATCAAGCCCACGCCGCCAGCGTTTCCCGTTATATTGAAAGAGATCCCGATCGGACCGCCAGCCACTCCGGCAGCAGCCGGCGAGCCCCGCATTGATGCGGCCCGGGAAGGCGAGACGGAAACGCGGAGTGAGGCGTCAGTCTGGGAGCAGCGGCTGGCGGATATCCCTGCGGGACAAGAACAATTTCAGAAATATGAATCGTTCTGTACGGATATCCTGCAATATGTTTTGGGCGACTACCTGTCCCTCTGGGAGGCGCAGGGCCGGACGGATGATGGTCTGCATCGCTTCGACCTGTGCTGCAAAATCAAAAGCGGCGTGAACCAAGACTTTTTTGATACGGTCAGGCAGTACTTCAATACAAAGTACATAGTTTTTAACACAAAAGTCAACCTAATTTTGTAAATGAGATTTGGCTCCATGTAATGGTTGAATAAAAGCAACAATAGTTTGGGGAGAAAATTGCACCTGTCAAGTAATTCAAAGTCTCTATTTCTTTGCTTTCTGTTATGCAAAATTTGATTGGGCATCCGTCGCAAATAAGCAGAAAAAACTGTGCGCTCCACGCGGAATGGAACGCACAGCTTGCAATTTTATGGGTTTCCTACTTTACACATTAATTAT
>OFGE01003237.1_pt1 | contig 10956 bp, 9 predicted proteins | sample 1521681 | NCBI WGS metagenome assembly OFGE01 (sample SAMEA3504093, study PRJEB24116) | mouse gut metagenome | biome: mouse gut; feature: mouse-associated habitat; material: faeces | place: Denmark | collected 2011 | reverse complement strand
CTATCGTCAAGGGCGAGGCGGAGATCGGCGGCTGTCCGGTAGGCGGCGCGCCGGTTGCGGAGAAGATCGGCGCGATCATGGGCGTCGAGGCAGGGGCGCAGGCGCGTCAGGTTGCATTTGTCAAATGCGCGGGAACCTGTGATAAGGCAGGAAAGGATTATGAATATCACGGCCTGAATGATTGTATCATGGTCAATATGATGCAGGCGGGAGGACCGAAGTCCTGTAATTACGGGTGTCTGGGAGAAGGCAGCTGTGTGAAGGCCTGTCCGTTTGATGCGATCCATATCGTGAACGGCGTTGCCGTTGTGGACAAGGAAGAGTGTAAGGCCTGCGGCAAATGTATCGCCGTATGTCCGAAGAAGCTTATCGAGCTTGTGCCTTATGATCAGAAGCATCTGGTACAGTGCAGCTCTCACGACAAGGGCAAGGATGTTATGAAGGCATGCTCCGTTGGATGTATCGGCTGTAAGATGTGCGAGAAGGTATGTGAATCCGACGCGGTCAAGGTAGAGGGCAATGTTGCGCATATTGATCCTGAGAAATGTACCAATTGCGGCAAATGTGCCGAGAAGTGTCCGAAGAAGATAATCATGTAAGAGAAAGGCGTCTGCAGGAATCAGGCGGAGTTCATTAGCATTTTATGATGCGGGAAGGACAAAATGACAGTAAAATGAGACGGACTTTCATACAGGTGATCCAGGATGCTTCCAGGTTATTATGGAAAGACATAAAAGATATAAAATGGGCGGTTATAGTAATAATCGCCTATTTTGTGTTGGGAAAATATTATCTCTACAGCCTGTGCCCGATGGTGATGGCGACCGGGTTCCCATGTCCGGGCTGCGGGCTTACGAGAGCAGGGGTCTGCCTGCTTAAGCTTGATCTTGCCGGAGCGTTTCGGATACATCCGTTTATCTATCCCATTGTCCTATGGCTGGGGATGTTTGGCTGGAATCGGTATGTCAAGAGACGGAAGATGGGGAGCCGGCTTAAATTCCTGATGATCGTTCTTATGGTTCTTATAATCTTGTTCTATCTGTGGAGGATGCGGTATTGTTTCCCGGGAGAACCTCCGATGAGTTACTATGGAAGGTAGCGTTAATATCTGGATAAAGACTGCTGTAATGATTTAAAAATAAATAGCAGGATTGATATTCTGGGCTGTGCATGGTAGAATAGTAGAAGAAATAAGTGTTTATGAGGAGGATCGTATTATGGATAATAATTTTGATAATACACCAAAGGACAGCGGCACTCTGATGCAGCCGTTTAAGGAGTCAGGCGCCGGGGAACAGAATACGGATACAAACGCGGCTAAGTCTGAGTCAGCAGCAGACGCGGGGCAGAAGTATACGGATCCGAACGCAGGCCAGCAGACGAACTATCAGCAGTATCAGTATGCAAGCCAGAACGACTACGGCCAGCAGAACGCGTATAATTATAACCAGCAGAACAACAATTATCAGTATAATCAGCAGAATCCAAACAACGGCTATAATTACGGCCAGCAGAACCAGAATAGCGGCTATAATTATAATCAGAACAGTGGTTATAATTACCAGGATAACTATAATTACAACACCGGGAACAATAACCAGATGTATGAGCCGGGCCAGGATACTTCTCCGATGACGATGGGAGACTGGCTGCTTACGCTTCTGGCTGCGATGATTCCGTGCGTGGGGATCGTGCTGTATTTCGTGTGGGCGTTCAGCAAGACTACGAACGTGAACCGCAGGAACTACTGCCGCGCTCAGTTGATCATGATGGGCGTGGTGCTGGTGATCTATTTGATCTTTATCGCGATGTTTGGGACGATGATCTTCAGCAACGGTTTTTATTATTAAGATTAGACGAAGATAAAGGGGCTATCGGGAGTGATTTCTGATAGCCCCTTTTGAAGTTGGAATTTATTTTTTGAGTTTATGCTGAAAATTCTTGGAATAATGGATCTTGTTGTCCTTGGTGATAAATACGGCGTCTACATTGTCCAGCTGATCGATGAGCTGCAGGCTCTTGTCAAGGCCGAGGAGAAAACAGGTAGTGCTTAACGCGTCGGCCGTGAGTGAGGAGTCGGTGATGATCGTGACGCTGTGCAGGTTGTTCTCACAGGGGAGTCCCGTATGGGGATCCAGTATATGATGATAGAGCTTGCCGCCGGCTTCAAAGTAGCGCTGATAAGTACCGGATGTCACAACGGACTTGCTGGATATCCGAACGGATGTTATCGGTTCGCCTGCATTGTCGAAGGGCTTCTGGATTCCGATGTTGTAGTCGGAGCCGTCGAGCCGTCCGCCCATAGCGAGGACATTCCCGCCCAGATTGATGATAGCGTGCTTGACGCCTTGCTTCTTCAGATATTCCTTAACGCGGTCTGCGATGTAGCCCTTGGCAATGCCGCCCACATCGATTGCGGCATGAGGATCCGTAAGCCGGACCGTATTGTCCTTCACGATGATATTCTTGTAATCTACATGGCTTACAGCCTCATTAAGGACTTCCGGTGCGGGAGGCGCCGGCGTATCCGAATGAAAATCCCACAGCTTGGATATGGGGGCAATGGTGATGTCAAACAGACCGTTGGAAAACTCGCTGTAGTAGAGAGCTTTCTTGATCAGTTTGACAGTCTCGCCGGACACTTCGACCGGATTGCCGCCGGCAGCATTGATCCGGGAGATCTCGCTGTCCTCGGTCTTATTGGAGAACATGGCGTCGTATTTTCGGCATATCTCTTCGCAGCCTTTTAAGACGTCGTCGTCGACAGAATCAAGGATCTCGATGCGGACCACCGTGTCGAACAGTGTGTCGGTGTAGATCTGATCCTTCAGCGGGTTGAGCTTCAGCTTGCGGATGCGATGGAATTGGTAGGCCGCAAGCGCCACGTTCGACGCGAGTGCGAGCAGGCTTACCACGAAGAACGCCGTGGGGTTGTGCGTGGTCGGAATGGGGGCGAGCACGTCGGCGAACTGGGGCACCGTCATCACGAACATAATCCAGAGGGCCAGCGTCTGCGCCCGGTGCTGCAGCCACGCGCCGCGTTTGATGAAGAACGTCGGGATGGTGCACGCCAGAAGCAGCGCCAGACCGCAGTAGGCGGAGTGGTCCGAGATGCAGTTGTAGGTATAGGCGAAGTTCCAAAGATCGTAGGCGATGACCCAGGCCCAGATCATGTCCGGCCAGATCATGTCCTTCGAGGAGTCCTTCGAGATGAAAATGCCGAACCAGCCGCAGATCGTGATGATGTTCAAGATGCCCGCGATGCCGTTCATGATGTTCCACGGGCCCGAAATGGTCCAGAGGTTCTCAACGACGCCGCCCTCCCACAGCGCGAAGCCGAACACCTGGAAGTCGCGGATGACCGCCTCGGCGATGTTGATTGCCAGAATGAGCGGCGGGAAGCAGAGCGCCCAGCGCTTCTCGTAGAGGTAGTGGGTCTTGCCGTCCGCGCCGCGCCATTTCACGAAGCGCAGTGCTATGAACCCGAGGCATCCGGCCAGCGCGGAGTAGGTCTTCACCCAGTTGAACCAGGTGCCCGTGCCGTATTCGTTGCCGGGTGCGGCGGTTTCGGGCCACACGAAGAGCGTGAGCGCAATCGGCACGAGGGCGAACAGAACGAGCCCGCACCACAGCTTGACGCGGCCCAGCTCGTTGAAGGCCATCAAAGCGAAGAGAACGAAGAGCCAAATGACCCAATAGATCGGATCGGCTGCCTGGTAGAGGATGCCCATGAGGTCTCCTTTCGTCGTGCCTCCGCGTGCTTTGCGAGCGGGGATGCGGCTTGCGGTGCGTTCTTACGCGAACCGATTTGCTTGGAGTCTAGCAAATGCCCGAACTGCGATATTTCACAAAATGCTATGATTTGTGAAGGACATTTTGAGGGGGAGAAGCGGAGCGATTCAAAGGATGGCGATCAAGCGCGATTACGGGAAGATGACGCCGCTGCAGGCGGCTGGCTGTTTGCGGGAAAGGCGTCGCGACCTAACGGAGTCGCGGCGACTGACCGACACGCCAGGTGCGATTGTGGCCGCCGCACGCAAGCTCTTCGAGCGGCAGGGGGTGCGGGCGACGTCCGTTGCGTCCATCGCGCGGGAGGCGAATGTTACGCGCGAGCTCGTCTACTACCACTTCGCGAATCGCAACGGCGTGATCGAGGCGGTCATCGACGACTACGTGGAAGATTTGGTCGAAAGCGTGATCGTGTGGAACGAGGCGAGAATCTTCGGCGACACGCCCGGATCGCTGAAGAAGTGCATCCGGACGTTTCGGTACTCGCTCTACGACGGGGCGGGAAGGCCGCGTCCGATGATAGCCGTGCTCGAGGAGCTGGGTGTGAGGGATGCCTTCGACGTGCGCGCTACACGCGAAGCGGCAGATTGCCTGGCGAATCACATCGCAAAGGAATACGCGGCCTATCATCAGGTCGAAATCGAGCTCGTGCATGAAATGTTCTGCGTCGTGATTTTCGGTTTGGTGGGCCTGATGAAAGTGAATCCCCAGATAGAAGATGACGTCCTCATGAAGGTGGTAGAGCAAACGCTCCGCCTCGACATGGCGCCGATTGAGGCGGGGGAGGAGTGAAATGAGCGATGTTTGAGGCGACAGCCTGCCGATCCTGTACGGCAGAAGCGCTGCGATCGGCGAGCTCGTCCATGTGGATGATGCTCCAAGTGGGAAGGCGTGTGGGTGCGTATGCTCGGTTGGGTTCATTTAGGGGGTTAGGTAAAACTTCGCGCGTGTGGCTTGTCGGTTAAATGATGCCAACTAAATGCGCGTAGATAGCCACTGCGGCATCGAGGGCGATGAAGAACGGCAGACCCCAAACAAAGTACCACTTTGCCGTCTTGTGACGGACGACGTACATGGCGACAAGTCCGCCTACGGAGCCGCCGATCAGGCAGAGTGCGAGCAGTCGCGCTTCCGGAAGACGCCGGCTGGGGTTGTTGCCGTTCTTGGCAACGTGCTTGTCCCAGACGAAGGCGATAAAAGTCATGATGTTCACCACGGCCAAGTAGGTGGCCAACACCCCGAGCTTGCCCCCATCCCATCCCGAGAGCAGGCCGTCAATGCCCATGCTCGGCGAGAGCAGCCCGAATTTTGCGGCAGCGACAAGTCCCCAAACGATAAGGCAAACGATGGCGAGGAACCACCAGGCGATGTTGTCCTTGTTCATGCGGTGCCCTCGGCCGAGACCCGCCAGAAGAAACAATGCGAGCAACATTCCGGCTGCTCCGCCTGCAAGGGGGAATATATCAAGGATAAGCGAGTTTGCAGCCATGTTGTCCAGAGCGGGAAACTTCAGGCAAAGAAGGTAATCGATGGCAAAGACAACGAATGTTGCTGCATTGACCGCAATGAGATAGAGGAGAAACGGATCCAAGAATGCTCCTTATGTTGTGTCAACTTGCCGTCGTAGCATAGCACTTGCGTTGCTGTGTCGCTCGGATCGACTTCGCCTGGTGGGAGATATGTCGAACGGCTACAACATGAGCCAGTTGCTAGGTAAAATTATGGACGCAGAGGTCAAGAAGATTGTCGAGGCATGTCCGAAGGGCTGGGAGCCCATAGCGTTCTTCTGTTAATGAGGGCGGGGGAGCTGGTACAAGCTGTCGGCTCGCTCCTCTTTCCTCTGCTAGTGTGGTTGCAAAGCTAATAGCTCGGTGAAATTAGCGCCAGCCTCCCTGCAGACCGAAACAAAGTGGTCGTAAAGACCCCTGTCCTCTATGTTGATGACGAGGTTCGCGGTCGGCCTTGTCATAAGCACATATAGATGCCTTTTTATCCAGGACTCAATATGGTCATCGTTGCTCAAGCTCGCCTGTAAAACCGATAGCCCGATTCTTTTCGGAATCTTTAGGTAGAGGCTTTCAACTTCTCTAGATATTAGCTCGTATGCCGATAGCGCATAGTTGGGCATTATCTGTTCTGCGCAGAAGAATTTGAACGATTGGCTGAGATCCTTTCTTGCTGGTTGAAATGTTCCAGCAGGATCAAGCGCTGGCGAGAGCATTGGTATGAATCGATGTTCGCAGTATGGGCTGCAAGATTCGCCGCATGCTTGCGTTGGCGCATCAGTGCGCCTAATGCCGGGCATATAATCTCTTGGATAGAAATAATAATTTGCGGGAAGTGCATAATGCTTCTTGAATGAATGATCGTCCTCAAACTCCGAAACGAGAGCTTCATCCGAGTCGAAAATCAGTTGAATGCGAAAGTCGCATTCAACAAGAGGCGGCTTTCCTTCCCCCAAAAGACTTCTTACAAGAACGCCAATCTCTGGGGGGATGCCAACCGATTCGGGCAGCTCGAATGTCTTGAACTCCTCTCCGCTCCCCTCGCACACGCGCCGTATTCCCAAATCTCCTCTACGATTTAGCTTCTGATAATCGTCTCCACACAGAAACACCTGGCTCGGATGACTCGCAAGAGCTAATGCCTCGTCAAAATTGCTGTAGTTGCCCAGTCGCTGAGCTTCGTCGCATAACACGATATCGGTGTTTGCGAACAGCATTTTCTGTCCCTCGACCCATAGACCGTCCGACTTTCTTCTATCGTGATGAAAGAACCTTTGGTTGTTCTTGCTAAGCGCCTCCGCGATATCCTTCATGAGTTTAGCGACATAGTCAGCGATTCCCTTGTTTTCTATTGCCGCTTTAATCTCATGGAGCTCGCGTAGTGCATCAGCGTTTGCCTTCTCGCACTCGTCATCCCCGATCAGCCGAATATGTTCTTCTCTGTCTTGATAATCAAAAACGTAATTCGCTTTTGCGGTCTGGGTTTCCTCAAATAGTTTTATTATTCGAGTCAATTCAAGTTTGGTTCTCTTCCCTTTTGATTCCTTATCTGTGGACGCAACGAAGATGTAGTCGCCTGGTTTGCTTTTAGCGATTCTTGTGGCAACAAATTCTGGACGTCCTTCAATTGTTTCTTTTCTCCATCGAGGTACGCATTCGAGTTTTTGCAATGGCCATTCCCTCATCTTGATTTCCGCGTCAAGAAGTGCAGGGTTCGAGACATAGTTTTCGACCATATTCTTTCTGCGATTCTTGTCTCTCACGTCGTCGAGGATGCATGGGTCGGTTGTAAACAGCTTCCGGATCTCGGCCTCATCGAGCTTGCCCCATATTCTGAAAGCATCCCGAAGCGCGTCATAGAAATACCAATTCATTAGTAGCATCTTGGCGTTGTTGTGCCTAGAAAGGAGAGACATGGCAATGATCGTCTTGCCCGATCGTGCTGGTCCCTCTAAAAGGACTCTAGCGCGAGAGGATTGGGCTAGGGCTTGGTCAACTTCTTCGATCTTGTCCTCGGTTTGCCTAATTAGGTTCAGGCTTCCCATAAATGCACGAGAAGCGTCGATGACGTCAGAGTTTGAGTCTTGGATGCGGAGCAGTTCATTCGCGGGGTTACTCACGATAAACACCTTGTTATTTATGCTCTTCGCGCTCTCTTCCTCAGACTCGTCCTGCTTGCTGCTTTCAAGGTTGAATAGGTCGGTTTTTCCTGCTCGCTTGATATCGTAGTTTGTGTTCCAAACGTAAACCTGAAAGTCGTCCCTCGAGGGTTTGAAGTGTTGGCTCGTCATTCCAAGATCAAGGGCTCCGATATCTTTTATCTTAATGAATATGACGTAAACATATGATCTGATGAACAAGGACGGGAAGTGCTCCTTGAGCCAGTTGTAAGTTTCTTTGTAGACACCATTGATCGCGATTCGACCATCAATAGGAACGAAGATGCAGTTACGCCACTGGAAGCGAGATAGGCGACCCGTTTCCTCGGTCAATCGCTTAACTGTGTCCTGAACGCAGGCGAAGTGCAGAAGCTCGTTTCCTGGTAAAGGGCAACTGAAGTCGCTTCTGTTTCCTGTATCAAGAAGGCAGATTTCTTCGAAGAAAAATCGCTGGTAAGTTGATAGATCATTTGCAGAAATGGCAATCGGTCTAATCATTTGCGTCCTCCTTGAGCTTACGAATTGCTGCCTTCCGCTTAGCTTCGATGCCGGTTGCTTCAAGAGGGTCGAATGGGTCTAGCATCTCCAGCATGGCAATTTCTTTCTGCAACTTGACGATCTTGCCGCTGATTTTCTTTTCGCGTGCGGTAACATCTGCCTGATCTTTTTTTGAAAGAATGGGCAAAACGAATGAACTGACGTCTTCTTTTGAGAGAGGTTTTGGGGCGGCGTTGACCTGAGACCTGAAGATGGAGCTTCTTGCCAGGCAGTCGATGTACTCTGATTCTGCCTTATCGACTTCTAGGCGAATGAAGAAGATGTTGTTAGATATCAAGGTAGGCACCTTTGCGACAAATGGAACGACAGCCTTTCCGTTCCTTGGAATTAAGATGCATGTACCGTCTTCGGGATAGAGCGTATAGCGTTGCTGGCCATTCGGGATTTCGGAAATCACCTTCGGGATGACGGTGCCATCTTGCTGGATGCATGCATTGTCAATGTACCAGAGATCGTCACCGTAGATGATATATGTGCTGCTCTTGAGACCCAAGGGGACTGGACCTCCAAAGCCAGAGAGACTCACGAACTCTGAGGACGATTTTTCCTTTGATCTGTCTTTCTTGTATATGGTGCCGAGGACATCCAGATCCTTGCCACTTAAGGTTGTCCCGCGTTGGATCTTTTTCGTTAGGGATCCAAGGCTCATGTTGCTAGCGTGAAGGTAGTCGCCGGAGAGATAATAAGCGGGGCAGTAGTTGCGATTGAGCGCGACCTCATAATTCGTCACCTTTACGCTTACGCCTGCATCATGTAATTCGTCCTGAGAGGAGCATGCGAATAGCTTTGTGACGTCAAGGGCGGTGCAGTCTATCATTTTCGTGTCTTCGGAGCCGACTGGCCCCCAATCGAATAGCCACGCCCCCATCATGTCGGGCAATTCCATCACGCTAGATAGGCGCTTGAATACTGGAAGCGAATCCTCGTAGGGCATGAGGACGTCTCCGATATAACCGCTTTCATTTGCGCTCAAGCTGTCCCAAACGACCACGCCCTTAATAGAGTTCTCCAATTCAGGCAACGCGGCCCAGATGGGATCTTCTTCCAACATATAGCTGAATCGAGGAGATAGAGCTCCGACGCCGCTTGTCCTTCGTAACTGGATGATCTTGGATGAGTCCGCGAGCTCCTCCAGGTCATGTGGCGTCTCGACCAGCCCCGCGTAATGGTCAGCAACACCGGCGAATCCTGCTCGCAAAATGGTGTCGAGGTCGTGGTATACATCAGGCGGGAATTCGATGCCTATTGTCTGGGTGGCAATGGCAAACCGTGGGCCTTCTCTGCGGCTGCAAAGTTCTGGGCAGGCCATAATGCTCAATAAATCAAGTACGATCAGAGAGTCTTCGCGAGCACCAAGCTCGATCTCAAGAGTCTTCACTACGCCCTCTCTGAAGGCGAGCTCTTCAGGGTCGTATCCGAGGGCATCAATTGCAGAGATAATCAAGGTCAACATGTACTCTTCAACGCTGATCGCTGGGTCACTGCACTTCTTTGAAGCAGCTACTATTGAATCAACCGTGCGCTGGTCCATCATCTCGATTCCTTTCTAAGCGGCGAGCTCCAGCTGCACCGCAACCTTGTTTTCGTAAGTTAGATTCGCGAATGATGCGAAACGCAAAAGCCTAGTAGCGACGCGCCTGATCTCTGCATGAATGGTTACTCTAAGACCTGTGCCTCTCAAAAGCCCCGCTTCCTCTGAAAAGATCCCATCGCCGGACACAATGACGACCTCTCTAAATCTATTCGCTACGCTTTCATCCCTGAGCACCTTCTTCAAGGCTAGATCCGCGCCATCATGGCCACGCTTCAAAACGATGCGAGCTGAAGTCCATGCATGTGCGGAAAATACGTTTTTGCTATGGCTTACACCGATCACAACAAGATCTTGACTGCAGATTGAATAGAGCCCCTCGAGCGAGTCTTTTACTCGGAGTACGTCATTCTCGGTAATGGCTCCGCTTCCAATAACGTTTTCGATGTCTACGACAAAGATCCTTCGGTGAGAGTTGAGTCCTAGACGCTCGTTCATTGCTACCTCCTTTTGGTATCACGATACCAAATATATTACGCAAAGATCTTTGGTATGTCAATACCAAAATTTGAAGCCATTTTGATCGCGAGAAAAAAGACTCTTCGAACGGGTCTTTAGTACGGGGAGCTGGTAGTCTCCAGTTGGTCGCACATCTGGTTCTCACGACGCGTATGTTAGCGGCTTCTGACGATCATTTTTTGACGCTATGCACGAAGAGAAAACTTACGATCATCATGTTCTTCTTCTGCTCCGAACTGCCACTCTTGTTTTTGAGACTCTATCGAAGAATGCCCCGATCGGAAGTCCCATGCCGGGCGATGGCGAGATTCTTTCGGCTTACGTTCGGGGTATTGTGGTGGAGAATAATGGTTGCGGCAGCCGTCAGATGGGGCGGGCCTTTCGTGCGTGTAGTGGTTTTTGTCGTCCATTTCGTTGGCGAGTTTAGACATGTGCGTCATGGGACGAATTTTTTAATAGCGTTCCGTCTAATAGTCAGTCCAATACTGAAAGGGCTAGTAAAATAATCAAAAGTATTTTCAATCAACGGGAGACAGTGCATGAATTGGGGAGATCTCGGTACTGTCAATAATCTTGCGCACTTTGGGTGAGCACTCCATACACTTCGGCATGATCACTCGTCTAGCAGCGATACGTCCAGATATCTTCTTGATCCCCACTCGCTGTCGGCCACGTGCTTCAGCCTGGCGACCACCAGCATGAGGGCGCTCCTCCCGTCGGGAAACGCGCCCGCCAACCGCGTGCGTCTCCCGATCTCGCGGTTGAGCCTCTCGACGGCCTCGAACGCCTTCTCGTTGAGGCTGGAGACGGTTGCGGCCGACACGCTCGCGCCCCACAGGATTGTTTTTGTCAACTAGGAACTTTCACTAGTGGCAACGAAAACTTTCATGCTGGG
>OFGE01003234.1_pt1 | contig 10961 bp, 9 predicted proteins | sample 1521681 | NCBI WGS metagenome assembly OFGE01 (sample SAMEA3504093, study PRJEB24116) | mouse gut metagenome | biome: mouse gut; feature: mouse-associated habitat; material: faeces | place: Denmark | collected 2011 | reverse complement strand
TCAGTGATTTGCAATTTTATGATATTTTCTGAAAGCGTAGGTTCTGGAGCCTCTCTCTCCGCCAGAACGACTGAAAGCGATTTCAGTCGTTTTTTTTGTTTTGAACTTGCGACTGTGCAATGAGCTTGGAGTTGAAATATTCGATCGATACATCGGCTTTGACAACAGCAGCATGTGTAGCAGCCATAGCTTTGATTGTCGTAGCGATTTGTTGTATGCGACTAAGACATAGATCGAAACGGCTATCGGAGAAGATAAGACGTTTACCCTCCTATGAAAGTGCAGTAACGAACGACGGTAGAAAAGAGGCGGCTTATGCTCGTAATGAACATTTTTCAGTCGATATCATTTCGGATTTAGAAACCTGTTTTACAAACCGCTACATAACCTTTGCGCAGGAAAAGGAGTTTGCCAACTACTATACGGATTATTATAAAGAAACGAAGCGGCTTGTTCCGCAACTCAAAACTTTCTGTATCGAGCCATCGGAAGTTATCTTGAAATTTCTCCATGACTTCGATAATATCGGCAAACTCGTCAGATTGCATAACCGGCAAGTTATCCGAAATACGCTCGGTACGCATAAACTCTTTTTCGATAATTGTTTGAAATATCCGTTGGACGAACAGCAGCGGCGTTCCATCGTATCGGAGGAGGACAATTGTTTGGTAGTAAGCAGCGCAGGAAGCGGCAAAACATCCTCCATTGTCGGAAAGGTCAAATACCTGATCGAAATAAAGAAGGTCGATCCTGCCCGGATTCTTCTTATCAGCTATACGAACAAGGCTGCCGCCGAGCTGACCGAGCGCATGGGAATCGACGGTCTGCGCGGCTATACCTTTCATAAACTGGCTCTTGACTTAATCGGACGGCAGACCGGGCAGAAACCCTCGATCTGCGACAATACAGATGTGCTGTTCGTGAAAATATACCGCGACCTGCTGGCCGATTCGCGGTTCCGCAAACACGCGGTCGAGTATTTCGTCGACTATCAAGCCAACGAGGCGGACTGGGAGAGACGGAAGAATGAAAGGCGACAGCAGCTATCCGAACAAAAGGACGTGCGGCTGAAAGCCCTGCTTCCGGATATGGACGGCAAACAGATTTACGTGCGGAGCGAGCAAGAACAAAAAATCTGTTTTATCTTATCGTCCCTCGGCGTGAAATTCAGATACGAGGAGCCTTACGAACATCCTGTGGCCGATGCGATGCACTCCCAATACAAACCGGATTTTTCGATCCACTTCGAACGTGACGGCAAACCGCAGCGTCTATATTTGGAGCATTTCGGTGTGGACGAACACGGACTTGTGCCTGCATGGTTTGCCCAAGATCGGAATATCTCCTATGAGGAGGCCAATCAAAAGTACAACGACGGCATCACATGGAAGCGGGCCGCCCACGAAAAATTCGGGACGAACCTGATTACGACGTCGAGCGCGGATTTTTACCGTTCGGATATTCGTGAGACGCTCCGACGATTGTTGCTCGATGCCGGTGTTCCGTTGCAAGAGCGAACGGATGCGGAGTTGTATGGCATGGTGCTACCGGAAGGCAGCAAGCAGGAAAAGGCATTTATCCGATTGATCGCGACATTCGTTACCTTACTGAAATCGAGTTGCCGAACATTGAAAGAGGTCTTGAAGCAGGCAGAAGATGCCGGCGACCAGCGTAGCGAGTTCGTAATCAAAAACATCTTCCGTCCCGTGTATGAACGCTATGCGGAGGCTTTGCGCAGTAGCGGACAAATTGATTTTACGGATGCCATCTTGCAGGCGACCGAACTTTGCCGGTCAACGCATCCGGTGTCGTATGATTACATCATCGTCGATGAATTTCAGGATATTTCCGTCGATCGTTACAACTTTCTCAAAGCCCTGCGCGAGGGCGATCCTCCGGCGAAACTCTATTGCGTAGGCGACGACTGGCAATCCATCTATCGTTTTTCGGGAAGCGATATGGCTCTTTTCAACGATTTCTCCCGTTTTTTCGGCCCGACCGAAATCAACAAGATAGAAACGACCTATCGGTTCGGCGAACCGCTGGTCGGTTTGTCTGCCCGATTCATCCAACGCAATAGGGCTCAAATACAAAAGAACATCCGACCGTTCAACGGACAGGCCAAAACGGAGTTGTCTTTCCAATCATACGACCGAAACAGTTATTGCAATGTCATCGGACAGCTTATTGCATCCATTCCGGCCGACAAATCGGTGTTCCTGCTGGGGCGATACTCGTTCGACGATTACTACCTCTCGTTCATGTATAAAAGCATCAAAGAGGGGAACAGATTTTACTATATCATCGGTGGCCGCAAGGTCGAATTCCTGACCGTCCACAAATCCAAAGGTTTGGAGGCCGACTATGTTGTTCTGCTCCAATGCAACAAGGATACCTACGGCTTTCCCTCGCTCGTAAGCGACGACCCGTCATTGCAGTACGTGTTGACGGCAAGCGACAGCTTTCCTTATGGCGAGGAGCGGCGATTGTTCTACGTGGCGATTACGCGCGCCAAAATTAAAACATGGGTTCTCTACGATGCCCGCTTTCCCTCGGTCTTTGTGGATGAATTTCTGCGTCCCGAGAAAGTTATGGTGGAGAGTTACGCCAAACATCCGAATGCCAACAAACGGTGGACGCGCCGTGCCGACCAATTCCTGTTGAGGCTCCATCGTGAGGGCAAGAGCATCCGATATATTGCGGAGAAAATGGGGAGCAGCCAAACATCTATCGTAATGCGGCTTGGAAAATTAGATAGCCGGCCGGAGTCGCGACATTGATTGCGGATTTTCTTTTAACTGCGCAGCCGCAAAATATCTTAATTCCGAGTTGTCGCTTCCCGATTTTAGTTCTTTTTATCAAAGCATCCGAATCCGCCGTCGAACGCTATGTGGGCGGTATCGGCTATGGCGGTCGATATGGCTGCGTCAGGCGACGTGTCGGGGGGGATCGGATATGGCGTATGCGATGCTGTCGGTCTGCGAAATAGTTTGCGATTAGTTTGCGGATATTGATCTATTTTCGTATTTTTGTTCGATATAAGCATAAGCGAAATAAAATGCGCGTTAATCGAAATAAAACAAAAATATTAACAGCTGATAAATATCTTGGATCATGATCGGAAAAATCTTTTCGTCGATGTCGTTGACACTCTCTCTTCTGCTTGGCGGCGGGCATGCTGCCGCGCAACTGCCGGTAGACCCGGCGACTCTGCCTCGTCAGATATATTCGGGCGAGCAGGGCGCATTCCATGTGCAGGGCATTGCGGTCGACCTCGAACGCGGCCACGTATGGTTTTCGTTCACTACGTCGCTCTTGAAGACCGACATGGCGGGTAATCTTCTTGCCAGCGTCGAAGGCATGACCGGTCATCTGGGCTGTATGTCGGTCAACCCGGAAGACGGGCGGCTATATGCCTCGATCGAGTACAAGCACGACGCTATCGGCAAGGGTATCCTCGACAAGCTGGACGGCCGGCAGAACGACGATGCGACGGGATTTTACATCGCCGTATTCGATCTCGACAAGATCGACCGCATAGGCATGGACGCCGAGCGCGACGGGGTCATGCAGACCGTATATATCAAAGAGGCCGTAGACGACTACCATGCCCGTGTGGTAAACGGCGGCCGCGAGTGGGAGCATCGTCACGGCTGCTCGGGCATCGACGGTGTTACCTTCGCACCGGCTATCGGCCGCAGCGACGGCCGCTACTATCTCTATGTCGCATACGGCATATACGGCGACAAGGAGCGCACCGACAACGACTATCAGGTAATACTGGCATACGACGTTCGCAACTGGTCGCGGTACGAGCAGCCGCTCTCGCCGCAGAATCTCCACAAGAGCGGTCCGCGCCGCCCGCTGCACAAGTACTTCGTCTACACGGGCAACACGTCGTGGGGCATCCAGAATCTCGCATACGACGCCTCGACGGGCAACATGTATGCGGCCGTATATCGCGGCAAGAAGCCGTCGTATCCCAACTATTCGCTCTTCGCGATCGACACCTCGGTCAAACCCCGCCGCGAGACGTTGAAGGGCTACGACCCCGCGATGCGCGGCGAGGTGCTGTCGCTCGTGGAGGCGGGACTCCACCACGAGCCGAGCGGCACGCGGGGCTACGACTTCAAGTGGGGAGCAACGGGATTATGTCCGATAGGCGACGGATATTTCTATATCTCGCACAATGCCGTTACCCCCGACAAGAAACACCAGAGCAGCCGTCTGAGGCTCTATCGCCTTTCGACCGATCCGGACAAGGCGTTCGATGAGGTGGAGTAGCGGTGCGGCCGCTGCGTCGGCCCGATGCCGGATAATATACTCGGGGGCTGTCGGTCAGTGCCACGAAAACGAAAACTACCCCTGCCGGAGCAAAATCCGGCGGGGGTAGGACTCTTAATCGGACTTATCCGACAGCCACGTGTCACGGACTGGCGGCCTCGGCGAGTCTCTTATCACGGACTGTCGGTGTCGGCCGTCCCGTTTTTGCTGCTACATCTGCTCGGCGGGCTGTTTGGCAGATTGCTTGGCAGACTGCTTGCCCGACTTCATATCGGTCTGGCGATAGGCCTCCTCCTCGCTCAGGCACGAGAGCAGCGAGTCGGTCTTTTTCTCCTCTTTGAGCGTGGCCTCCAATTCGCTGCTGACCTCCTTCTCGCCCAGCAGCTTGGCGTAGTAGCTGAGTGTCTCGTATGTCGCGATCTCGTAGTGCTCGGCCTTGCGGGCTGCGATTATCAGACCGGCATCGCGCGTGAAGCTGTCGGTCTCGGTATCCTCGATTACGCTCATAGCCTCGGATACGAGTCCCTCCATGGCGTCGCATTTCTTTGCCTGCGGGGTCTTGCCGAGCAGCTCGAATACCTTTTTCAGACGTTCTATCTGACCGTCCGTCTCTGCTATATGCTTCTCGAACGACGATGCGAGCGTGGGGCTGGTCGCCGCCTTTTTCATCTTTTTCAGTGCGGCCGACAGATGTTTCTCTGCCCAGTAGATATCCTTTATCTCATCGATGAAAAATTCGCGGAACTGCTTGTTTTCGCTGTTGTTGCGTTTTGTGTTCATAACTCTTCGTTTGATTGGTTGTACAATTTGTTATACTTTATGTTACATCCTTTCGGAACAAGATCCGTGCCATGCGCCCTACGCTTCCGGGACGCCGTCGGGGTATGAAGTTTGCAGACGTCTCAGATGCGATTTGTAAAAAAACGTACTAAAAATTTATTATTATGGAAAAGGACACGACTTACAAGCAGAACGATGACAATCGTTTCAACCAGAATGACCGCAACGACCGTAACGGCCAGCACGACATGCACAAGACCGGGCGCTGCAACGAGCAGACCACGGACAAGATGTACGACAAGACCCGTCAGGCGGGCAACTATGCCAAGGATACGGCAATGAAGGCCGAGAACGCTACCAAGAACGGCCTCGACAAGGCTGCCGGTAAGGTGGAGGAGTTCGGCTCGAAGATTAAGGACGCCACGAAGGACGGTATCTCTAAGGCTGCCGACAAGGTAAAGGAGACCACCGACCGCATGGCCGACAAGGTTCAGAACAAGATGCGCTAATCGGCATGTGCTTGCTCACGCGCGGACGGCTTAGTGCCGGCTTCGCCGCGTCGCAAGACGTCTCCGACGTCGCATCATAATGATTCCGCCCCGATGCCGACCGGCTTCGGGGCGGAGTCTTTTGCCGCCGCAGCGCGGCATTACGGCGCATGGCGGATCAATGCAGTCCGGTGTGCGCAATACGACGAAATAGAGTGTCTAATAAGTTTTTTTATCTCCTGAGAATTTCATATAGGAGTGCGAATAAAAAGGGCTGTCTAAGATTTGTCAGACAGCCCATTGTCATGCGGCTCGGCGCCGCCTCTGCTTCGTGGATTATTTGAAGAAGCGGTTGTACAGCCCCTCGAATCCCTTGCCGTGACGCGCCTCGTCCTTGGCCATTTCGTGTACCGTGTCGTGGATAGCGTCGAAGTTGTTCTGCTTGGCTATACGCGCCAGACGCATCTTGTCCTCGCATGCGCCGCACTCGGCGTTCTTGCGCTTCTCCAAGTTGGTCTTCGTATCCCATACGCAGTCGCCCAGAAGCTCTGCGAACTTGGCTGCGTGCTCGGCCTCCTCGAAGGCGTAACGCTTGAACGCCTCGGCGATCTCGGGATAGCCCTCGCGGTCGGCCTGACGGCTCATCGCCAGATACATGCCCACCTCGGTGCACTCGCCGATGAAGTGGTTGTTGAGTCCCTCCATGAGCTCGGCATTGTCGACTTTGCCGTCGCCGATCTTATGCTCGGTAACGAACTCCAACGCACCGGCGTTCTCCTCTGCCTGCTTGAACTTATCCTTGCCTACCTTGCACATCGGGCACTGCTCGGGTGCCTCGTCGCCCTCGTGGATATAACCACATACGGTGCAGATCCATTTCTTTGCCATAATACTGTAAGTTTTATCGGGTTTGTTTATTTCCGTCAGCGAAGGTACGACATTATGCGATGATACCAAAATAAAATCGGTAATGATTTTTTATAACGTCATAAGCGTTATTTATAGACCGTCAGCCCCAACTCTCCGATCGTATCGCGCAGCGTCGTGCCGTCGTCTATCGAGCATATGCCGCCCGTAGAGAGAGCGGCACGGTGCCTGCCGCCGTCGAAGCGGACGAAGTTGCGTATGCTCTGGCCTACGCAGTAGTCGCCGCACAACCCTACGAACAGCACCTCGTCGCAGCCGTCGCCGGCGAACGTATCGTCGTAGAGCTGCTGCGAGGAGAATGCGCCGTACTCCTCGCGGCCGGCGTCGCGGCCTTTGAGTACGAACGAGCAGTGCGAAGCGTTGCGGGCAGCGGCCGACACCACCTCGGAGGGTATGCCAGCACCGACGGTGTAGGCCACGCAGTGCGACGGCCACATGCCTCCCCGGTCGACGAACGAACAGTGGTCGGACGGATGCCAGTCGAGCGTGAATGTAACGCGCCGGCAGCCGGGAATCATCTCGGCTATGCGCGGTACGATGGCCTCGGCGCCCTGCACTGCCATCGAGCCGCGTATGAAGTCGTGTTGCAGGTCGACTATTACCAGATGTCGTTTCATATTATCTTGTGTTTGCCTGGTGTTCCATTACTGCATATTCGACCTGTTCGACGTTGATGCCGTCCTTGACCAGAACATGCTTTCCGCTGTCGAGCAGATATATCGACGGTATTGCGCGCAGGTCGTACAGCCGCTCTCGGGTCAGCGCCTGTGTGCCGTCGTAGGCGTTGATCCACCCCTCGGGCATCTGCGGGAGATAGTCTCGCCATGCGTCGAGATCGGTGTCGGGATATATGGCCAGCACCTTGAACGCACCTCTCTCGCCCAACTCGTTGAGCAGCGGCGATGCCGTTACGTCGTCGGTTATCTGCCGGCACGCCGGACAGCCTGGGTTGTTGAAGAGTATGAGCAGATAGTCGGTCTCGATGTCGTACATGCGCCGGCTGCGGCCGTCGGCGAGCGTGTATGCGAAGTCGTTGGCCGCTTCGCCCGGGCGGTTGCGCAGCGCCATGTCGAGAGCGTATTGCGGTGCTATGCGGTCGTACTCGTCGTAGTAGGGCGAGGCCACGAGCATGCGCAGCACGGGTATGTAGTATTCGTCGTTTCGCAGCGGCGAGTTGGGGTCGTGCAGCACCTCGTCGGCGAGCATGGCGAAGTAGTCGAGCATGGGGCGCGAGCAGTGTGCGCGACGCATCAGACCGCCCAAAAGCGAGTCGGCATTCTCCGGCGTCACGCACTCCGAGACATATTCGGCCAATGCGCGGCACATGTCGAGCGTGTCGTATAGCGTGGGGTCGGTCTCGGCCTCGAACGGATAGTCGTCCCAGAAGTGGCCGGCGAGCCATGCCCGGCGCTTTTCGACCGTTATGCTCTCTTCGATCGGTACGGTCGGCCGCCGCAGCGTACGCGAGCGTGCGCCCTGAGCCGTCTGTTCCTTCTGTTCCGTATGCCGTTGTGCGGGCATACCATTCTTTCCGCCCGAGCCGCATGCCGAAGCGGCGATTGCCGCCGCTAAGATCAATATTGTATGCAGTTTCATATATCGTGTTTTATTGCCTCTAAGGTACGAAATGTCGATAGCAAAAACAAACTTATGACCGTCTTCGCGTATCTTTTCTACGTCCCGAAACAGTCCGTGCCTGCTCTGTACGCTTTCCGGCCTTATGCGCACGCCTTGCCGTTACAAATTCCCTATCGATGCCGGTGTCTCTGCCCGGGCATCTTCTTCCCGGCGCTTCTGCCTTATGTGTCGGTTCCGTCGATTCTTTCCGGCGCTTCTGTGCCGGCACCTTATTGATGTCCTATTCCGGCACATCCTACGCGGCTGCTCTGGCTGACCGACGGCAGCACCGTGACGGAGTCGCTTTGCCGGCGAAGCGTGGCATGGCGAACACTCGGATGCAAGCGCAGTCGATGCGTCGTATTATATCGGCCTGCAACAAAAGAGCCGCGGACGATCGTCCGCGGCTCGAAAGATATATGTATCGGGGATTAGTCCTCGAACTTGGCCGACAGGAACTCGCGGTTCAGACGGGCGATGTGCGCGATCGAGATCGACTTGGGGCACTCGGCCTGGCAGGCACCAGTGTTGGTGCAGTTGCCGAAGCCCAGCTCGTCCATCTTGGCTACCATGGCCTTGGCACGACGGGCACCCTCGACGCGTCCCTGAGGCAGCTTGGCCAGCGACGATACGCGTGCTGCGACGAACAGCATCGCCGAACCGTTCTTGCAGGTCGCCGCACATGCGCCGCAACCTACGCAGGCCGCTGCGTCCATGCTCTCGTCGGCATCCTTCTTCGGAATCGGAATGGCATTGCCGTCGGGCACCGAGTTGGTGCGTACCGAGATGAAGCCGCCGGCTTGCAGGATCTTGTCGTATGCGCCGCGGTCGACCACGAGGTCGCGTATTACGGGGAATGCGGCCGAGCGCCACGGCTCGATTACGATCGTCTGGCCGTCGCGGAACTTGCGCATATAGATCTGGCAGGTGGTCACGGCCTGCTCGGGTCCGTGGGCATGTCCGTTGATATGCAGCGAGCACATACCGCAGATACCCTCGCGGCAGTCGTGGTCGAAGGCTACCGGCTCCTTGCCTGCATGGATAAGGTCGTTGTTGAGAATATCCATCATTTCGAGGAACGATGTGTCGGGAGAGATGTCCTTGACCTGATAAGTCTCGAACGCTCCGTGCGATTTAGCGTCTTTTTGACGCCATATCTTCAATGTAAAATTCATGGTAATTCGAATTATAAAGTTTAACGTCAAAAAGTCTTAGTCCTTGTAGTTGCGCTGTGCGGGGTGTACGAACTCGAAGTTGAGCGCCTCTTTGGTCAGCTCCGGCTCGGCATCCATGCCCTTGTACTCCCATACGGCTGCGTATACGAAGTTCTCGTCGTCGCGCTTGGCCTCGCCCTCCTCGGTCTGGTGCTCCGAGCGGAAGTGACCGCCGCACGACTCCTCGCGGTTGAGTGCGTCGCGTGCCATAAGCTCGCCCAATTCGAGGAAGTCGGCCAGACGCAGCGCCTTCTCCAACTCGACGTTGAAGCTGTCGGCCGTACCTACGACCTTGACGTCTGCCCAGAACTCCTTGCGCAGAGCCTGAATCTCCTTTATCGCACGCTCCAACGACTCTTTGGTTCGTGCCATGCCGACGTTCTCCCACATGATGTGACCCAGACGCTTGTGGATGTCGTCTACCGACTGCTTGCCGCCTATCGAGAAGAGCTTGGCGATCTTGTCCTTGATCTCCTTCTCGGCCTTGTCGAATGCCGGCGTGTCGGTCTTGACCTTCGGAGCCTGTATCTTGTGCGAGAGGTAGTCGCCGATAGTGTAGGGCAGCACGAAGTAGCCGTCGGCCAGACCCTGCATCAGAGCCGAGGCACCCAGACGGTTTGCACCGTGATCCGAGAAGTTGGCCTCGCCTATGGCGTACAGACCGGGGATCGTGGTCATAAGGTTATAGTCTACCCAGATGCCGCCCATGGTGTAGTGCACGGCGGGGAATATCTGCATCGGCTGCTCGTAGGGGTTGGTGTCGGTAATCTCCTCGTACATGTCGAAGAGGTTGCCGTAACGCTGCTTGATGACATCCTTGCCCAGACGCTCGATAGCGGTCTTGAAGTCGAGGAATACGGCCAGACCCGTCTCGTTGACGCCGAAGCCGGCATCGCAGCGCTCCTTGGCGGCACGCGAAGCCACGTCGCGCGGCACGAGGTTGCCGAAAGCGGGGTAGCGGCGCTCCAAGTAGTAGTCGCGGTCCTCCTCCTTGATATCCGACGGCTTGATCGTGCCCTTGCGGATCTTCTCTACATCCTCTTTCTTCTTCGGAACCCAGATGCGGCCGTCGTTACGCAGCGACTCCGACATGAGGGTCAGCTTCGACTGCTGGTCGCCGTGCACGGGGATGCACGTGGGGTGGATCTGCGTGAAGCAGGGGTTGGCGAAGCCGGCACCCTTGCGGTAGCACTGGAATGCGGCCGAGCCGTTCGAAGCCATGGCGTTGGTCGAGAGGAAGAATACGTTGCCGTAACCGCCCGTGGCGATGACCACGGCATGCGCACCGTGGCGCTCGATCTCGCCCGTCACCAGGTTGCGGGCGATGATGCCGCGGGCCTCGCCGTTCTCGATCACGATGTCGAGCATCTCGTGGCGCGGGTAGCTCTTGACCGAACCTGCGGCGATCTCCTTGTTCAGCGCGGCATAGGCGCCCAGCAGGAGCTGCTGGCCCGTCTGGCCGCGGGCATAGAACGTACGCGACACCTGCGCGCCGCCGAACGAACGGTTGGCCAGCAGGCCGCCGTACTCGCGGGCGAAAGGCACGCCCTGGGCCACGCACTGGTCGATGATCAGGTTGGCCACCTCGGCCAGACGGTAGACGTTGGCCTCGCGGGCACGGTAGTCGCCGCCCTTGATCGTGTCGTAGAAG
>OFGE01003233.1_pt1 | contig 10963 bp, 6 predicted proteins | sample 1521681 | NCBI WGS metagenome assembly OFGE01 (sample SAMEA3504093, study PRJEB24116) | mouse gut metagenome | biome: mouse gut; feature: mouse-associated habitat; material: faeces | place: Denmark | collected 2011 | reverse complement strand
GTCTCGGTGCGCCGCAGGTCGTTGTCCACGATGTGCCTCGCGAGCCGCGCCACGTCGTACTCCGCGCGCTCCTCCATCAGGATCCACTGGGGCCTCGCGCCGGTCTGCCTATAATACGCCAGGATGTCGTACACGTCCCGTGCGTGGTACCCCAGCAGCCGGTCCCGCTCGCCGAACAGCGTCCGGTCCACGTGGCCGGCGGCGGCGTCCAGGTCGGACAGGTCGGCGGTCTCCATCCAGTCCATCAGCTCCCGGTAGGCCTCCTGCATGCAGTCGTATACGAGCACGGTGCAGTTCCGGCCCTCGTCCTCGCCGTCCGGCAGGTAGGAGAACTGGTACAGCCCGACCGGGACGCGCTCCAGGAACGGGAACAGCTCGCCGGCCTCGTCGTCCAGGTTGTCGTCGGCCAGGCGCGCGAACTCCTCCAGCTTGGCGATGGACACGAGCCGCGTGGCGAACGCCCTGCTTTCGGGCGTATGGTCGCCGAAGTCGGCGTTGAGGTCGATGTACAGTTTCTCCGGGTTGACCCAGGCGATATGCTCCTGCCAGTCGTCCACGAAGCTGACGATGTACGCCTTCTCCGTGCCGCCGGCCTTCTCGCCCCGGAGGGCGCGGCCGATCATCTGGGTCATCAGGATGGTGGACTTGGTGGGGCGCGTCAGGAAGACGGTCTGCACCTGCGGCAGGTCGGTCCCCTCCGTCAGGATGTTGACGTTGACTAGGACGTCCAGCTCGCCGTCCCGGAAGGCCCGGATGGCCGCGTCGTTCTGCTCCTTCGAGCGGCTGGCGCCGGTCCCGCTGTCGCGCAGGCTGGACACGACGTAGTCGGAGCGGACGCCCCGTTCCCGGAACAGGGCGTTGAGCGCGACGGCCATGTCCACGTTGATGGTGAACACCAGCGTCTTCCCGTAGGTCTCCCGGTCGGCCATGTAGGTATCCACAATCAGCCGGTTCCTCTCGCTGTGGGCGGCGATGAGCTTCGCGGCCTCCATCCCCAGCGACCCGGGGCTGTCGAAGTCGAAGCCCTTCTCGTTGACGATCTTGTCCAGGATGGTGTCGGCGTCCTCCGCGTGGAACCAGTCGGCCATCTTGATCCCGGTATCGACCGGGCGGAAAATCGGCTTGGAAAGAATGCCCTGCTCGATCAGCGTGCGGAGGTCCGTCTTGAACAAGATATCGTCCGGGAACAGCTTGCCCAGGAGGCCCTGCTCCTTCTCGGCGGTACGGAAGGGCGTGGCCGTCAGGCCCAGCAGGCGGAAGTCCCCGCCGGACTCCCGCAGGACGCCGATCAGCTTCCGGTACTCGCTGGCCGGGGCATGGTGGGCCTCATCGACCACCATGCAGATGCGGCCCCCGTTGGGCTCGACCCACTTCTTCCGGATATGGGACGGGTCGTGGGCCAGGCTGCCTTTGCTGGCGATCAGGATGTCGTCCTCCGGCCGGATGTGCACGGACTTGTCGTGCTGGCCCGAGACGATCCGGTAGCGGTACTCCTGCCTGTTGGGGGACAGGTCCCGGTAGCAGACGCGCTCGAAGGCGCGGAGGGCCTGGTTCAGCAGCTCGTGCCGGGGGGCGACCCACAGGACCTTTCCGCCGCCGTCCAGGACGCTCTTCATCAGCCAGTAGGCGGCGGTCAGCGTTTTGCCGCCGCCGGTGGGCAGGACGAGGAGCCCCGCGCCGCTGCTGCCCGCGCCCTTCCACTTGTCGAGCTCCCGCACGGCCTGCTTCTGGTGCTCGTACAGCCGGATGCCGCTCTGCTCCTGGGAGACGGTGATGGTCCCGGCGTATTCGTTGGTCGTTTTCTTTTCCAACAGCTTCTGAAGTTCTTCCATGTCCACGCTTACATCCTTTGCAGATAGTTTGGCGACCCGTTCCCGGTAGTATTTCGTCCGGAAATGTTCCGGGTGGGATTGGACGAGGGCGAGCAGGTCCCCCGTCCTCCCCAGCTTCTCCAGGACGTCGAACAGGTTCCGGGCGGCATATCTCTTGTTTTCGTCGTGTTCCAGCGCGTACCGGAGGTACGGCTCCGCCTCGGCATGGCGCTTTTGGCGGATCAGGGCCCAGCCCAGGTTGTTCTGGGCGTATGGGTAGTCCGGGTCGAACTCAAGGCAGCGCTCGTAGCAGGCGATCTCGGAGTCGGACTTCTTGAGCTGCCCGGCCGACCATGCGGCAGCGAAGAACAGCGCGGCGGTATGGGCCCGCTCGTCCTCCATGGTTTTCCGATAGGCGTCCAGGGCCTGATCCCATTTCTTCAGGTTATAGCAGATGTCCCCCGTCTCCGCCCAGGCCCAGGCCCATCGCGGGTCCTTTTCAAGCACGTCCCGCAGCAGCCTCAGTCGGTGCTGGTCGGAGCCCTTGGACGCCCAGGCCTTGCAGTAGAGGCCGAACGCGGACTTCGGGAAGTACCTGGCCGCGTATTTCTGGTGCGCACGGATGATTTTCCCTTCGACCTGGTCGTCCCAATTCCCGAGGATGGGAAGGCACGCCACGATGGAGACGAAGTAATGGTTGGCCGTGAACCAATCCAGCCAGCCGGGATCCTCGGCACTCTTGGCGGCGTAGAAGCGCTCCGTCTCCGCCAGGTAGCTCCGGTAGTCGCCCCGGATTATGGCCCCGATGGAGCGGTAGAACGGCGCGTCCGCGTCGCCGTCCGGCAGGAGCGCGGCCAGCCGGTTGAGGACGGGCAGGCACGCGCCGAGCACGTCCCGTAGCTCGCCCTCCGTCGCGGCTTGGACGTTCAGGAGGCCGTCGGCGCACCTGTCGAGGTACGGACGGGCCCGCCCGTCGCCGGGGCCCATGTCCCCCAGCGCCTGGTTTATCTCGGATAAGTCGTCAAGAATCGACTGGGCCATATCGCCGGCCTCCCTTTTGACTGAATATGTGATAAGAATACCATATCGGCGGAAAAATGACAAGCCGCATTCGGCACCGAGGCGAGCATCACGACCTAACGGCTCCCCGGACGAGGCGGGCCACCGGATCTATGATAATCACTTTCCGGCCCAGGCTCCTGGCGTTTTGCCATAGCACACCTCAAAATGAAATATGCTCTAACCTCTGGAATGCGAGGTGGGAGCAGGAAGCACGACACTATCCTACGCCATGCGGAGTTTCATCGAGCTAAATCTGTAAAAAGCAGCATATTTCGATGGAACACACTGATTCGGCGCGAGTATGGTTGTGGGGAGGGAGTATTGAGCAGTCCCCAACCATCCTCCCCTCTCCTCGATCTTTTCCCCATAAGGGTATCCTTCGCAGGAAAGTGTTTTATCCCTGGTGCCCCGGCAACTGTACCCAGGCATCCCTCGATAATGGGGATGGAACGAGGGGAGACTGGGGACGCAGGCAGGGAACGAAGGCGTTTCGCGGAAGATGGTAGCTGCCTGGACATTCTTGGTCCACTGTTCGGTCAATCAATGTACGGAAAAAGTATGGCAAGTGGACGGAAAAAGCATGGAAAATGTATGGAAAACGTACGGCAAAGAGCCGCTGCTTTTTTGAAACCATTGGGATTTCCGGGCTGAAGCGCCAAGCACCGCCGAATCGAGCGGCAAAGCGATTATGGAAAAAGGGCGGCAATCGTACGGAAAATGTACGGCAAAACGATGGCAAAAATGCGGAAAACGTACGGAAAAATACACCGTTTTCCCTGAAAAGTTTGGACTTCTGAACCAAATGTCCGCTCTTTGCCGGAAGGCCCTCCAGTGGAGAGGGAAAACACACGGGGGATGCCGGGGGAGAAGATCTACGGCGGGAAGATACGGCCTCATAGTTGAACTGTGGATACAGCTGAAGGGGGAGAGATCGTGGAGAAAAAAAGGGAGCTTCCAACTTCGCGGTTGAAAAGCGTTTGGACTTTTTGTATCATACAGGATGAGGTGCAATGTCTAGCCGCTGTTTTCTGCCGGCAGAAAAGAACTCTTCGCCGAGTGACCCATTACATGAACTGTCCCCCATGTCAAGGACAAATTAAAAAGTACAGGCCATAATTTTAGACAGTTGTATTTTCAGGCCCCTATAGAGTGGACACATATAACATCAGTGTTGCTGGATATGATGCAAAAGCCGTAAGTCCACCACGCCTTGGGAACCATTGATGGTCTCTCAGGATGCGGCAATATGACCTCCAATTTAGGACCCTTTCGATTTTCCCAGCATTCACTTTCTTTTGTCCCCAAACTGTGCTATCATAGGATCATATAAAAAGGGGGGACAGCACTGATGATCCAAAACATGATCCATCACAAATACTTGGAATGTGTGTGCAGCTTTTGCAGGAGCATACCGCCAATACTCCAACTTACCACTGAGGAGATAGATGCGTATTTCCGCTCCTGCGCAGTGTACCTCTGGGCCTCCAGTGGGCAGCCCGAGGGGATCTTTGATGGAATCAATCTGTTATACACAGATTCCCTGGTAAAGCTTACGCAGTGGGAGTTTGAAGACCAAATCAGCCATTACCGCTCTACCCCCGACGATACCGTTGGCATCCCGGACTTCTTCCGCCGGATGCTGGCATTTGACAGAGCTTCGGATACTGTCCACAGCCGCAGGTTTATGGAGTTGCAAAGCCAGGTCCTCACGCTGTGCGGGGAGTATGACGGTGCGTTCACCTTTTCAGAGAGCCGGCGCATGACATGTCTGTATCAGCAGCTCGCTGCTCTGTGCGACCAAGCCGGAATAGGGACAGCCGACAGCAGGGCAAATACTCCCGAGGCGGAGCGAAACCATATGCAGGAGCTAGGCAATCTGGTGGAGGAATACTGTATGTCTTTGTCTGACGAGGAGGACGAAGCTCCGGAAATCAATGCGGAGGATGGAAAAGTCCCGGAATAGAGAATTGATGAAGGCGGAGACACGCAAAATGTCTCCGCCTTTTTCTCGTTATTGTTGAATTGTTATCAGTCTTTTTGCGTTGCAATCATAGCGAAAAACGAAATCAGACAAGGCGCCTTCCCCGGAAGTCCCTTTTGTTTCCTGATTGCCGTTCCGCAGCAAAGCCGCCAGTATCTTCGGAGAAAACATACTCGTTGTGCCGGAAATCATTACCTCCCGCGTGTTTATGGGGGTAATATGGTAGTCGCCGTCAACGATGCGTCCCAGCTCCTCCAAAACCGGCGGCATCAACATGAGGGCCGCGCCGCCTGTTGGCGCATCATTGGTCAGCACGTACAGGCTCTGCGGATCGAAGCGCACGGCGGAGAATGGCTCGGACTGCAAAATCGTATCCGCTGGGAGGCTGCTGGAAAACTCCGATGTATTTGCCAGGACAACGCCAAACTGCGCCAGCGTGTTTTTGCAGGCAGCGACAAACAGTTCATCCATGCCGGTGTCCAGTTCCTTCTGCTCGCCTTTTGAGAGATAGGCATCCCGGCTTGGGATGTAAAAGAGTCCCACAATCCCGCCCCGACTGACAGAAGCGCTATCACGCTGTGTCAGGGGGACAGCTCTCCTGCCGGCTGCCCGTAAAATGACTTCCGCAAGAACGGCCTGACCATCACGGCCTGGCGGCATTTGTACCGGTCTGCCGGTGAGCATGGTGTGAAATTTTTGGGCAATGCTGTCTGCCGCCTTCTCGGCGGACACGCCGGCAGGGATGTCTTTCAAGTATACGACCGGAACGATGCGCCGCCCGGGAACCCGCCCAATCACGCCAGTCAACACCTGTCCGTCCACGCAGCATTTGGCAGCGGAAACCACCATATCGCCGCCGTGGACCTGCTGCAAACAATGGACAACTTCGCGGAGGAAACCTTCTTCGAGCCTCGTTTCCATACAGATCCTCCCCCAGAGTATATATACGCCAAAGTGAATATTTAATCATATTTATGCATATTTCGGCAATTTCTCTTGTATTTTAACATCCGCAAAAAGCCTGAAATTTTCGTGTGTTCAGCCGGGAAGAGGGCCTTTGAGCACATCCGCGAGCCGAAAAAGAACATTTGTCTCAAAAAAGTTTGGCTGTAGAAAGTTATCAAAAATGGCAAAAACAAGTAGTTTTTGCACCGTTTAGAACAACTGTTCCGACATGCAATTTCGACAAAAAATATCGAATTTTGGCGGTTCTGGGCAATCGAGTTTTTCCGGGGCTTTTCGAGAGATTCTCAACTTTTCCCAATCAAAACCCACCGGTCAGATAGTTGATCATCTGAAATCCGCAAGAATAAAAAAATTTTTAGACCTACGTTATTTGCAATCAGGCCCCCGCCGGTCTCAAAAACGGTCTGCAGGCACATCATCCAGTGAATACTCTATGAATAAACAAGCATCATGAACTACCACAGCTCATTTGCCCGGTCTGGCTTTTTGTACGCTTGGCTTCTTTGCGACAATCCGCAGAACGATCAGGTCGTCCGGCTTGGTCTCTTCCAGCCGGCAGGGGATTTCTCCACGGGAGAACATACCGATCCTGTAGAAGCGCAGGCAGGTCTGGATGCGCTGTGCCACCTGCGGGCGCAGCCGCTGTGCGTTGAGCTGGCTGAGCAGCGTCCGGCGCTTGAGCCGGACATATGCTCCACCCGGCCCATATAAGAGCCGGATACGGAGGGTTTTAAAGAACAGATCGACATCTGCAAAATCGCTCATGTAGTCTTCTTCCTTCAGGCTGCCGCCGACGTCGCGGCAATCCTTACTGATTGTCTTGAGTTCTTTGTCAAGGGAGTCCTTGTGGTAGTAATAGCTCTCCCAGTACAGCGTGTCCAGATAAAGTCTGCGCCTGTCTGAGCGGTACGGCTCTCGGAGATAGGCCCGCTCCTTTGCCCAGATATTCCCCAGGATTTCCGCCTCGCTTTGACAGTCCAGTGCCAGGTTGTTAAAGATGACAGCCAAGTCACGGGCGGTATAGTAGAGTTCTTCGTTTCTTTTTTTACTTTCCATATTCCTCATAACACTTATAGCAGATGATCTGCATATTCTCCGGGACGCTCTTTCCACCCTGCTCCATCGGAAGAATGTGGGTCACATGGAAGCGTATCTTTTCCGCGTAGACGGTTCCGCACTTCGCACAGCGAAACTGTCCATCTTCGCGCTTGAAATTCTCAAACGCCGCGTGACGCAGCTTCTGCTCCGTATCCGGGGCGATATCCCGCACCTGCGCAAGCGGAAGATCTTCCAGCTCCTTGTCCCCATAGCGCACCGTATTCTGTGGGGCGTACAGCTCCGGAGACGCGAGCTTGGCGTACTCCAAATCGATCTGCCGCAGGAAATAGAGCTTCTTCCCGAAAAAGAGCTGGAGCAGGTTATCATCGCTATCCTCCCACAGCGCGTTTTCGTACTGCCAGCGCTCCTCCCTGGTAAGGCGGTTGTCCCAGATGTGCTGGGCAATCTTCTGCACGTCCAATTTGCCCCGGTCGATCTCGTCAAACGTGTAGGAACGCGGCGCTTTGCCATACTGCGCATAATATTTGAGGATGTTGATGACATCCTGCTGCTGATATGGAGGCACCATTTCCCCGGTGAAGTAGGTGTTATAGCAGTGCCACTCCATTTCCTGTAAAAGTTCCTCCGGCAAAAATTCTTCCGTGGCGGCATAGGAATCGAACAGGACGGGCAAATCCTCCATCAGCTGGTTGTACGCCTCCACCGAGTTATTGTACACGATCACCTGATAGAAGATGTCGGCGCCATCCTCTCCCTGCTCCTCCAGACGGATGAAGTACACCTTCTGCGGGATTCGCTCACAGAACGGAAGCCGCTCCAGGTCCGTTGTGTCCACGGATTCATCCAGCATCCGGGCAAATTCCTCAATTTTCGCAACGGCAATCGTGCGGATGGTACTCTTCGCCCGGTTCTCCCCCTCGTCCTCTGAATCACGCAGCCCCTGGAACAGCGATTGCGGGTTGACCCAGGCAATCCGGCTCCCCCAGTTATCAATAAAGCAGACGATGTGCGCGTCTGACGTTCCGCCCGCCTTTACGCCGCGCAGGGCGCGTCCCACCATCTGCGTCATCAGAACAGCAGAAACGGTGGGCCGGGTCAAAAAGACTGTCTTGGTGGAAGGCAGGTCTACCCCCTCCGTCAAAATGTTGACACTGATCAAAACCTTAAGTTCTCCCCGGCGGTACGCCTCCAGCTTCTCCTCGTTCTCCGAGGTTTTCGTGATTGCGCCGGTGGAGGAGTCACGCACACCAGATACGATATAATCCGCTTTTATTCCCGCATCAAGAAATGCGCCGGCAAGCTGGACGGCGTGGATCACATTGATCGCAAACACGATGGTTTGCCCGTACATCTTTTTGTTTGCCAGATAGGCGTCCACGATACACTGATTCCGCGCCACGCTTTTCGCCATCTGCCCGGCGATCTCATCAGGGATCTGATCAGAACGTTGGATGCTCTCCAGCGCCCTCAGGCCAAGTTCTTGGCCATAATCCTGAGACGTCGGGCAGTCGTTGAAATAGGGCGTTGCCAGGATGCGCCGGGCAATCAGGGCATTGAGGCCGATCTGGTAGACAATGTCGTCCCGGTATATCTCGCCCAGCAGGCCGGGATCGTCGATATCCTTCCGAAACGGAGTCGCAGTCAATCCAATCAATTTCAGTTCCGGGATCTTGCTCTGCAGGTATTCAATCGCTTTACGGTATGACTTGGCCGTGGAGTGGTGCGCCTCGTCCACGATACAGTAGAGTTCCCGCACTCCCTCCAGCCACTCATCCAGGCAGGACGGATGCTGGGCAATGCTGTCTTTGCTGATGATCAGGAGGTCGTCTTCCGGTGTAATGTTCGCCACACGGTCATGGTTTGCGGCCCCGGAAACGACCCGGTACTGAAATGAGTCAATGTGGGGGATAACAGACTCATAGGCGTACTGCCGGAATGACGCTGCTGCCTGATCCAGCAACAGATGCCGGTGCGCCATCCAGAGGACCTTCTTCTTTCGGTCCAGCGCGGTCCGCAGGAGCCAGGTTGCGGCGGTGTAGGTCTTGCCGCCTCCGGTGGGCAGTACGACGAGGGTACTGTAAGATGGGGATTTTTTCTCCATCCTGTCCAAGCTCATCATCGCCTCATCCTGATGCTCGTATGGGTGCTTCATATTGAGGCATTTTTGTGGGGTTATTTTCCCGGATGCCAACATTCCGGCAGATTCAGAAGCCATCATCAAATTCCTCCCAGTCACTCTGTCGTTTCCTGTAGTATATCATTTTTTGCCGTGCCTGGCAACATGAATCACCCAAGAAGCAGCTTCCGTATGGAACGCACCTATTCAGAATCCCCGCAGAAGGTATTCCTTTGAAAACCTTCTGCGGGGACTTTTTCGTTTTATCCAAAACTTTTGTTTGTATAAAGCCGATATTTTCAGCCCCTATAGCATAAAATATGTCGAATGCCGTAGAAATACACATTTTAGGCACTGACAGTTGACAAATAAAAAACATGCTATTATGATTGGAGATGACCGCTATATGACTGAATCATTGAAACTGCACCAAGGCCCCGGGCTGAACGGCTTGTTCCAGGCCGCCGCCAGACCGAAGGGCTACGCCCTGCACATTCCCGAAAGGGCCCCCGACAGTCTCCTGCTGAAACCTGATACGCTTAAACTCCTGGACATTCTGGTCTGTAAACTGGGGGACAGCAGAGGCTCCTATCGGGTGGGACTTCCCTTTGAGGAGTTCCTTCGTCTTGCCGGGTACGCCGTCACTGACACGAATAAGGACTTCGTCCGGCACCGGCTGAAGGAAAGCATAGCGCTCCTGGGGAAGCTGAGCGTGGACTGGCAGGAAGACCAGTACACCTACCATGATGTACGGTTCTTCAGTGAGATCACCTACCGGAACAGTTGTGTGTATGCCTGCTTCAGCGGCGAGATGGCTCAGTATCTGCTCAACTGCCCCATTATGCGCCTGCCCCTCTCTCTGCTCAATATCAGCGGGAAGTCCCGGCACAGCTACCTTCTTGGGCGGCGCTGCCTGGTACATAATGAATCCAACAAAGATCGGAAACTGCAGACCATCCGCGTGGAGATCCTGCTTGCAGCATGTCCGCGTATTCCCGGGCCGGCTTCCCAGGAGATGCGGACGCCCAGCGCCCTGGAACGGAAGGTTATCCTTCCCTTTACAAGAGCAATGAAGACCCTGAAGGAATGCGGCATCCTCACCTGGACCTTCCAGGAGCCAGTATGCCGCGACAGCTATGAAGGCTTTTCCCAAAGTATCGTTGAATTCCGCGTACGGGGCAATACCGTCTCTGCCCTGCCGGCTGAACCAGCTGCTAAGCGTGTGTGCGGTCCGTTCGATTCTGACTGGTTCCATGCCCTTCAGGGATAAACGGCTGGACAAACAAAAAGAGGAAGTAGCAAATCATGGACAGTACAAAAACAGAAATCATCATTTTCATCCAAAGGTGGATCTATCACGCCGGAAAATCAGATGAGAAGAACATTTTTGTTGGAGCAGACGCATTATTTGATGGAAATCAAAGGATGTACTTTGCAAGTGAGATAGAGTATACATTTGTGTACGAATCTATCCCGGGGCTGGCGGAGGCCAGCCCGGAGATATATACCGGGTCACCGCAGCAGAGGAGGACTCTGCGTATGGGCATCAATGGCGGATCGCTTCGGCTGATCGTATAGAGTCAGCGATGGTTCATGAGATCCGGAAATTTCTGATGCAGGTCAAAGGACGATATATCACATCAAAGAGTTGCAGTGAATTGGTAAACGCCTACGGTGCAAAAACCCTGGATACTATCCTTGCGGACCGTTCCGCGCTGGACTTTCTCAAAATCAAGCAAAACAGCAAGGACAGGATTTACCACACCATTGCAGAAAACCGGGGCTTTGCCAACCTCCTGGCATTCCTGACAAAGCGGAACTGGGACTGCCGTCTGGCGCTGCCGCTCTATATAACATATGGAGACAAGGCTCTCTCAACCATCCGGACAGAGCCCTATCGAATCTATCAGGATCATCTCACCAGCTTTCTGACGGCTGATTGGATCTTCCTGAATCTTGGCGGGGGGG
>OFGE01003225.1_pt1 | contig 10992 bp, 8 predicted proteins | sample 1521681 | NCBI WGS metagenome assembly OFGE01 (sample SAMEA3504093, study PRJEB24116) | mouse gut metagenome | biome: mouse gut; feature: mouse-associated habitat; material: faeces | place: Denmark | collected 2011 | reverse complement strand
TGAATTCATGCTGTCTGCGGGGAATGACCATGATTCAGTCCACGCTGTTGAACTGCTGGAAAAGGTAGAAATCAGCGGAAGCAATGTATTAGCAGACCGAGCTTATGGAGCAAAGACGGTCCGAGCTTACATCCCGGAACAGGGAGCCGGCTATGTGATTCCGCCACAGAGCAATGTTTCTGGATCCTTGGCCGGTAGATTGGTGGTTGTACAAAGAACGGCACTTGGTTGAATGCTTCTCCCAAAAACTCAAATGGTTTCGCAGAATTGCCACCAGATTTGACAAATTGGAGGCGTCGTTTCTTGCTTTCGTCTATATTGCCGCTCTCGCTATTTTGTTGATTTTACTCTTCCTTCCTTATTTTTTAAACAAGGCCTAAGCGATGACCTTGCCTCCGCAGGCCCTGACTGCTTGGGCCACCAAGGCAATATCCAGCAAGCAAATCTCATTCTTCAGCCAGAGGTTGCCGTTGGTGTCGGCGATCGTGCCGCAGATTAGGCCGATGTCCAGCTTCGGAGCGGGATAAAACAACCACTCATCGCCTCTGAAGTGCTCTACCTCGACAATATCCTTAGTGGTGCAGCGGTTGAATTTGCCGCCCTCCAGGCGGGGGTCGATATAGGTGTTCAGGCCGACTTTAGTCAGCTCGCCAAGCATACCAGTAATCGTGGCGCACAACATAGCCGCAATCGTACCCCGGGGCAGGTTATAGCATTCAATCTTATTGTCAATTGCCAGTTGGCTGATCTTAGGGATGGAGCCGTAATGGCCGCAGATAATCTGGGCCAGCAGGCCCACATGGGCAAAGTGGTCGTTTCCCAAGCCGGCCCAAGGGCCACCCCGCACAAGGACAACAACAAAACTACCGTTCAGAGCAGGACAAACGGGCAACAATCATGATGATTGCTGCCCGTTTGCTGTAGTTGGTGCCCCTGATTCCAACACATACATCATTTGGCTTGCCAAAAAAATCTGCTCCAAGGCTTCTCGCTGAGAAATATACAGATTATCATGGGATGCTGGATTTCGATATGCGGCAAAAGCTCCTTCAAATAAAGATTGAATCCCGCGACGGTAATTGCGGTCACTCGCCGTTGTGTCGTTTGCAAAAGTATATACTCCTTTTTCACTTAAAAGAGCACCAATCAGTCCTGCTGCATTCGGAGGCGGAGAGGCTCCTGGTTTTAGTTCTAAGAATAACTCTCGCAGACGGCTTTCTACTTCTTTCATTGCTTTTTCAGCGGCTGAAGGAAAGTGACCATCAGCATACAGTGGACCCGATATCCGTTGAATGCGAGGATGTATCTTTGAGAAAAATTGAATATTGATTGGTTCACTGTAAAGATGCCTTTCAATTACGGAGAGTTCCGAAAACATCGTTACATTCAACGCTGGATTAGGTTGAAACCTGGGTGGTTGGTTTCTAATAAACAGTTGAGAGGATATACTGTAGAGCTGTGCAGAATAAAAAGGGTAATCAAGATTAATGCAGTTTGCAATACACTGAATTCCGTTCAAAACATTAGCTTCGATGCTTGGCGTTATAATAAAATTTATGTTTTGCCTAAGATAAGAGTTTATTTCATTGATCCACTGGTGGAGTGCATCTAAATGAGTTCTATATATTGTCTGCATATACCGGCTCCATTCTGATGTACATATAGTCAGCTATCTATAAAATCCGCAATGCCAAGCCCAAAATACTTCTCAAAAAACGCTTTGAATTTTTCGATAATGCCCTGTTTCTTTTTTGACCGATTTCCTCCTCCAAAACGGGAAACAGGCGGCATCAGCTTATCAATATCGGTACCAGTGGTTTTAATGGCTCCGTCACGAAATGCGTTTTCCATGAATTTCCGGGTTTCCTCCGGCTTGAGTTTTTCAGTTGCAATAATTTCCGCCAAATCAGATTCTTCCTGTTCCGAAACATATCGCCGCCAATCGCCCTGGACGGAACTCTCCACATTGACCTGACGGATAAACTGTTCAATCAATTCCTTTTTACTGCGGAGTTGGATACTAGCATCAACAGCTTTGCGGATCGTAGATAGGATTTCTTTGTCCTCACAGTTCCCATCATGGTACTTCTCCACCAACATCAGGATATAGTCGATATTGACCTCTACCTGCTTGATCAATTCGATCTCAAAGACGATATCGTCATTGATGTTCTCTTTATCCCCGGCGTCCTTCCGGCGATATTTGTCATACAGGTCGATATACCGGCTTTGATAATCCTGCAAATCCCGTGCGGCATGAGTCTGCATTTCTTCAAACTGGTCAAACGAGGACAGGATATTTCGCAGAGATAAAATACTGCCAAAAAGTCGAATAAAGTCCTTTTCCGCTTGCTCTCCAACAATTTCCGCATCCAGAGGGAATTCCGATCCCAGCTTTGCGATCAAGTCCACATAGCCGGGGTGATGTCTGCCGTTGTCATCCTCATAGCCGTTATAATAGTCCGCAAAGCTTCTGAGCAGCACGATACCATTGGCGTTTTTATCCCCAAACAAGGCGATGGCATCATTGGTGGCCTGCTGCAAGTCCCGGAAACAGACGATATTGCCATAGGTTTTTACGGAATTGAGGATGCGGTTCGTCCGGGAATACGCCTGGATCAATCCGTGCATTTTCAGATTTTTGTCAACCCACAGGGTGTTCAGTGTAGTGGCGTCAAAGCCGGTCAGGAACATATTGACCACGATCAGTAAATCAACTTCCCGGTTTTTCACCCGCATGGACAGATCCTTATAATAATTTTGGAATTTGTCGGCGGAGGTATCAAAGTTGGTGTTAAATGCCGCATTGTAATCCCTGATTGCGCTGTCCAAAAAGTCACGGGAGGTCTGGTCAAGAGCATCGGTGTCAAAACCTTCGTCACCCAGCACATCATCTGGATCGTCCTCATTGGCAGCATAGCTGAAAATGGTGGCAACCGTGAACTGCCGGTTCTGCTGGGCAAGCTGCTTTTTGAATTCTGCGTAATACTTCATTGCCATAGGGATGGAGCTAACTGCGAAGATGGAGTTGAAGCCGGCCATGCGCTGGCCTTTCAAAGAGTAATAGCTACTGCGCTTAGTTTTCTGGTCAAAATGATCCAAGATGTACTTCACAATCTCCTGCACCCGCTCCGGGGCGCCCATCGCCTTTTCAATGTCGATAGCCCGGACATCCTTGTCCTTGATATCGTCCTTCTTTTTTACCGTATCCACATAGTCAATGCGGAAGGGTAGGACATTCCCATCGTTGATAGCATCCACGATAGTATATGTGTGAAGCTGGTCGCCGAAGGTCTGCGGGGTGGTGAGTAACTCCAGATGCTTGCCCTTTGCGGCGTTCTTGGCGAAAATCGGCGTCCCAGTAAAACCGAACAGGTGATAATTCTTGAACGCCTTGACGATTTTCACGTGCATATCCCCGAACTGACTGCGGTGGCACTCATCGAAGATAATGACGCAATGCTTTCCATATACGGTGTGGCCTCTGTTTTTCGTGATGAAGTTGTCCAGCTTCTGGATGGTCGTAATGATAATATGGGCCTTTGTGTCCTCCAACTGCCGCTGCAGAACCGCCGTTGATTTGTTGCTGTTGGCCGCCCCTTTCTCAAAGCGGTCATACTCCTTCATGGTCTGGTAGTCCAGATCCTTACGATCTACCACGAAAAGCACCTTGTCAATGTAGGGGAGCTGAGAGGCAAGCTGCGCCGTTTTGAAGGAGGTCAGAGTCTTGCCGCTGCCGGTGGTGTGCCAGATGTAGCCGCCTGCGTCAATGCTCCCCATCTTTTTGTAGTTTGTGGAAACCTCAATACGGCTCAAGATCCGCTCTGTGGCCGCAATCTGATAGGGCCGCATGACCATCAGCATATCTTCCGAGGTAAACACGCAATACCGAACCAGCACATTCAAAATGGTATGCTTGGCAAGAAAGGTCTTGGTAAAGTCAATCAGGTCGGCAATAACCTTATTGTTTCCATCTGCCCAGAAAGAGGTAAATTCAAAGCTGTTGCTGGTCTTCTTTGATTTCCGCCTACCAGCCTCATTTATCTCTTTCACATGGCTGGAACGGGTGGTGTTGGAGTAATATTTGGTGTGCGTTCCGTTGGAGATTATAAAAATCTGCACATACTCAAACAGCCCACAGCCAGCCCAGAAGCTGTCCCGCTGATACCGCTTGATTTGGTTGAACGCTTCCCGGATGGCTACACCCCGGCGCTTCAACTCCACATGGATGAGGGGCAGGCCGTTGACCAGGATAGTCACGTCATAGCGGTTGTCGTGGTTAGCCCCATCCGCCGTGCCCACCTCATACTGATTGATGACCTGCAAACGGTTGTTGTGGATGTTTTTCTTGTCAATAAGAGAGATATTTTTGGTCATGCCGTTATCCCGATGAAGCACTTGGACATGATCTGTTTGAATTTTCCGAGTTTTCTCTACGATGCCCTCATTATTGTTAGCAATGCAATCAGAAAAAAACTGTTCCCACTCACTATCCGTAAATACATACTGATTAAGCTGTTCTATCTGCTTGCGAAGATTGGCTACCAAGTCAGTTTCCGTATGAATATCCAGATATTCATAACCTTGTGCGGCTAATATTCGGATGAATTCCCGTTCCAGCTCCGCCTCGCTCTGATAGGCATCGGAGCGGGCAGATTCGGGAGTATATTCAGCAACTACCGTGCTTTCATTGCTGGCGGCAACGATGTTAAAAAATGACATGGTTTCACCTCATCTGTCCGGCTATTGATAAAGGCCCTGCGCCTCCCTTTCCTCACGGATGTCGCGCAGCTTTTTCCCCTGATAGGTCCAATGAACGGGGCCTTGCAACGGATAGGCTGTCTGTAATATTTTCTGGGCAAGGGAGGATAAAGAATAAGTTTGTCCCTCATACTCGATTTGGCGGTCATCACTTACTGTAGCGACAATATCGGAACGGCCAACCAAAACGATTTCAGCCCCAATATTGATCCCGCATTTGAAAAATGAAAACGGGGCCTTTCTCTCTTTTGCCTCAGCCTGAACCTCGGCGGCCACTTCCTCATCCAAAACCTCGTGTCCCTCCGGCGTTAGCCGCCGCAGCTTATCCATGGTGCCGCTGAGTTTGGCGATGCTCTCCAGAAGCGCGTAAGCGTCTTCAGCAGACATAGCGTAAAATTCCTTTGTCCTGGTCTTCCCATCAAAGGTGTCGATTGCCCGCAGTTCGGGGTTCAGACGGTCAATCAGGCTGTGCAGTTCTTTATCTTGCAGCGGGGCCGATACCTCATAAATCGCATAGACCCGGAACGCAAAAGGGATACACTCGCTTCGATTAAGCTGTGCCAATCTTTTTTCAATATCTGTCGCATAGCCTATTTTTACATAGTCTGGGAAAGACGGATTTGTCAGGATGTAAATCACACCAGCTTTTTTCTCTTTTCCCATGTTTATGTCCTCTCCTCAAATGTCAGCAATTTGTCCCGGTAGTATTCATATTGCTTTTGGCGGGCAGCTATTTCGGCAGGCAGGCCGGAGGTTAGGTCGTTGCAGAGGGTGTCAAAACGATTCAGTATATTAACAATGCGTTGCTGTTCTTCCATAACTGGAACAGGAATTTCGTAGTTCATAAAGGCTTTCACATCCAGTGAGTCAACTGTCCCGCCTTGTTTTTTGGCCTTTTTCAATATGTCATCGCTAAACGCAAAGATTGCAAAATATGCATATCGTGGTAAAATGCTTTTACCTGTGACCAATGCCTTAATGTCTTGGTTTACCGTTGTCGCAAATGGAATATAAGCAACTGGAAGAGTATGCTTCAAGATTCCTGACCGTGCAACAATAGCGACGATATCTGCTGGCAACATTTTAATTGGAGTTCTTTCCAGAGCTTTCTCCGTAATATGATCCTGTGTATCCAATAGCGTTGCTACTTTCATGTCTTTAGAGGATATCCATGGAATCGTTCCATTTTCCCAATATACAGTTTCGGCCATAGATGGAGTGCACCCGCCAGTCCACTTTCCCAAGTTTCGTATTGGTGTAGAAACAGCACTTTTCCCCTCCTTCAATATTTTTTTACAATAATACTTATACTGAAGTTTTCTCGCTGTAAGCTCCGCTGTAAGCTCCGCTGTAAGCTCCGCTGTAAGCTCCGTGAAATTGTCAAGAATCTTGACAATTTCACTCTGCACTTGCAGAGGGGGGACGGGGATGACAATATCTTTGATAGCCGGAACACTGGAGTGAACGACTTTGCTTTTTACCTTACCGCTGCTTTTTTGCTTTCGCGCATTTGTCGTTGCCAGAGCATAGCTGAGGTATTTAGGGTTTTGTGTATGTTTCAGGACAACAACATCTCCTCCTGCAAGGCATCGCTCATGCCCTACATATGCGGTGGATTTTGCAATATCTTCAACGCTTTCCCCAGTAATTACAAATAAAATGTCCCCATGCTCAAAATATTTTGGGCTGTTGATTATAGTGACATCGGTATGTGAAATGCACGTATCAAACCAGATCCCATATGTCGTGTAAATTTCTCCATAACGAACACAGGGAGTTCCTGTTGGGGTGATCTGTTCCCGCTTGATTCCAGAACCCCGATATATGTCTGTCGCAATTTCACCAAGTTTTTTATATTCCACCCCATCCGAGCAAAGCTCACTTAACAGTTGCTCCAGTTTATTCATTTTATCCTCCGCACTATATAAAACTGGTAAAATTTAATGCCTAAAAAATTCTTCTGCGGCCTCATCGGCCTCGGCTTTATAATCTGCCTCTGTCTCGGCTTCTCTTTGAGAAACACTAACAAACACTGTCTCCATTACTCGGCTCGTAGCACAATCGCTTAAATCTTCATATTTCACCCTTGAAAGTAGACGGCTATAGAAATCCAAAACATCTGTATCGCCAAGTATCCAACCAACTTGCGAATTTGTTTCCGCTGCTAAACATATATCTTCAATTTGTGACTCTGTCCATCCATCGTATTTGCACATCATTGCAATGACACCATGTGTCGATAAGAAATTGGGGCTATGTGTTAATTTTGAAATTAGCTCCTGCTTCTCCTGCTCACTCCTCAGTTGAATATCCCTAAAATGGTCGTTCAAAAATGGAACCAGATTTTTGTAAAAGAAAATATTTGAATGCTTTTTGCATTTCCACTCTTCTTCGAGAAATGGATTTATCATATCGTCAAATAAATCGGATCGATAATCTTTATCGGAACTAATTAAGTACAAATCTTCTCCATCTGGTATAGATGATAACAAACACTCCCAATTAATTGCATCTCCATATTTGTCGTCTTTCCCTGGAGGATTACCAATTCGATACCTATTGAACGCTTTTTCTACCACCGAATCGCATTCTAACAATGTAGTTGTTTCAAAAATTTCATTAATTGTTTTGTCTGCTGGCAAAGATTGATTTTTTATGTCGGTATCAATCTTTTCTTTCCAGGCCTTATGTCGTTGAATGATGCTCTTATAATCATTAGAAAACTGCTCATATTCTTCATAATCCTTGCAAAAAACTGGAAACTGAATCGGTCTAATTTCAAATTGCTTAAATGCCTCTTTGAGTTTTGCCCCACGATTCCTCTTAACTTCATCATAAACTTGCTGCGGGACAAACAGCTTGATATCTGTTCCGTTCAATTCCTTAAGTTTCCCAAATTGCACAAGGTCATCGTTGGTAAAATGATAGAGCGATAGCCATATATTGGAGTCAATAAATAAATTTTTCATGATCCCACCTCAATTTCTGTGATAACTTTTGCAATCGCATCCCGCAGCACCTGCTCCCGCGCTACGATAGCTTCGATCTCGGCGTTGAGCTTCACAATGTCGATCTTCTCCCGGGTGTCCTCCGTTTCCACATAAGCGGATACGGACAGGTTATAGCTGTTCTCTGTAATCTCGCCGTACTCCGCCAGATGGGAGAAGTGTTTGATTTCCTCCCGCCTGGCAAACACAGACACGATGCGCTGGATGTTCTCCGCCGTCAACCGGTTGTTGTTCGTCACCTTGATACACTCGCCGGAGGCATCAATAAACAGCGTTTTGTTGTCTGCTTTGCCCCGTTTTAACACCATGATGCAGGTGGCGATGCTTGTCCCGAAAAACAGGTTGGCCGGGAGTTGAATCACGCAGTCAATAAAATTGTTATCTACCAGGTACTTCCGGATTTTCTGCTCCGCGCCGCTCCGGTACATGATGCCGGGGAAGCAGACGATAGCCGCCGTTCCGTTGGAGGCCAGCCAGGACAGGGAGTGCATGATAAAGGCCAGGTCTGCTTTAGACTTCGGCGCCAGCACTCCAGCAGGAGAGAAACGGGGGTCGTTAATCAGAATGGGGTCATCATCCCCCGCCCATTTGATGGAGTATGGAGGATTGGAGACGATCAACTCAAAAGGCTCGTCATCCCAGTGCTGGGGCGCGGTCAGGGTATCCTCGCAGGCGATATCAAACTTATCAAAGCCCACATCGTGGAGGAACATATTGATGCGGCAGAGGTTATAGGTTGTGATGTTGATTTCCTGGCCAAAGAAGCCGTTGCGAATGGCGTCTCGACCCAGCACCTTTTCCGCTTTCAGCAGCAGAGAGCCGGAACCGCAGGCGGGGTCATAGACCTTGTTGATTTCCGTTTTGCCCACGGTTCCAAGGCGGGTCAGCAGCTCAGACACATCGGCAGGGGTAAAGAACTCGCCGCCGGATTTTCCTGCATTGGAGGCATACATGGTCATGAGATATTCATAGGCATCGCCAAAGGCATCAATATCATGATCCTTCACCTCTCCCAAATTCATCTCCGCCACGCCATTGAGGAGCTTAACCAGCTTTTCGTTGCGTTTGGCCACTGTCGCGCCCAGTTTGTTGCTGTTCACATCATAGTCGTCAAACAGACCTGCAAAGCTGCTCTCAGACTGGCTGCCCTTGGCGGATTCCTCAATATGGCGGAAAACTGCCTCCAAGGTTTCGTTCAGGTTTTCATCTTGGGGTGCGTTATTCCTGACATTGCAGAACAACTCGCTGGGCAGGATGAAAAAGCCCTTTTCTTCCACCAGTCCGGCCCTCGCTTCTTCAGCCTCGCCGTCCGGCATATCGGCATAATGGAAATCCGCATTCCCCGCATCCCATTCGCCCCGGTTGATGTAACTCTCCAGATTTTCAGATATATAACGGTAGAACATTGTGCCAAGAACATAATTCTTAAAGTCCCAGCCGTCCACCGCACCTCGCAGCTCATCAGCAATCGCCCAGATTGCCCGGTGGAGCTCATCGCGTTCCTGTTCCTTCTTCATGTCAGCCATGACTATTCCTCCATCTGTGCGGTTTCGCCATATTTAACTATAATCATACATGAATTTTGTAATTTCCGCAATATAAATTTTCCAGATTATCAGCTGCTACGCTGTCAACCTGTGCTTCTATCATCTTGACAAATTCACCAATTGGCGTTATACTACATACAACAGCAATTGATTGGAAAAGACATTTTAAATAATTGTCTTCATTATAACAGGCTTTCTCGAAAGAGATTGGATATCATTTACAGGCTTATCGCTGCACCCCAGGCACGCTTTTGTGTCTGGGGTAAAAGTAAATGACCGTCCAATCGGATACTTTTTCGGGGAAGCCTGTCATGATCTCAGTTTGAGGGAGCGGGCCAAGGGAAGCCATACGACACAGCGCCGAGCAGGGTTGCCTGTCAGGAACCGGATTGGGTAGAACGGCAATTTGCGGCGATGACCTGCAAAATCAAACTGAAGGAGATGTACTATGCAAAACACAAAAACTGAATACAGCAGCTCTGAGCGAACCCCTGTCGTTCTGCCGGAGATGGAACAACTGCTCCCGCCGTTAAGCGGAGAGCAGTTTTCTGCTTTGGAGCGCGATATTCTGGAAAACGGCTGCTACGCCCCCATCATTGTCAACGAGGATATGGTCATCATAGACGGACACAACCGTTTCCGTGTCTGTGAAAAACACGGTCTGCCCTATCGAATGCTGGTGTTCTCGTTTGCCGACCTGCTGGAAGCCAAGCAGTGGGCGCTGGATACCCAGAAGGGCCGCCGTAATCTGGACAAGTGGGAATTGGGCAAGATCGCGCTGAAACTAAAGCCAGAGATTGAAGCCAGGGCAAGGGCTAACCAAGGAACCCGCACCGACCTTTCGGTGAATTCACCAAAAGGTTACTCCCCTACGGACACCCGTAAGGAGATGGCCCAGGCTGTCGGCATCGGGGATCAGACTATGGGTAGAATCGCGCAGTTGACTGAGAATGCGCCCCAATCGTTGAAAGATGCTCTGGAAAACAAGGAAGTGTCCATCAACCGAGGCTGGAGGATTTTGAAAGCTGTTCAGCAGTTGTCGCCGGAGGAGCAGGATTCCGCTGCCGCCGAGATGCTGTCGGCTGTGCGGGAGATCGACCAGTCGGATACGAAGATTGACCGCCGCCATAAAATTGCTGGATTGTTCTGCAAAGCATATGAACGGGCCGTCCTGCTGACCCCCACGGAGGAAAACGTGCTAATTTGGACGGAGTGTACCCGCATGACCTAGGAAGAAATCAAGGACTCTGTACAGGAGTCCTACAAACTGGCCCAAACGTTTCAGACCATTGGAGATCTGCTCAAGAATGCAATGTCATGTGTGCATCAGTGGCCAGACGTGCCATCTGATAGGGTAAACTGTACCCCAAGTCAAGGACAATTATAGGGTGTCACTCAGGGGCCTGGGGCGGTCTCACAAAGGGATCTGCGGGCGCAGATTTCTTTAAGGGATAAACTCCAGATTCCAGGTAACGCGCATATTCGTTCGGAGACAGGAGTGCCAGGTTCCATTGGTAACGATCGTTGTTGTAATAGTCTGCCCAATCGTCTATACGGGCAAGGAGGTCGTCGTAATCGCCGCAGGCGGCCAAGTCCAACTCATCCTTCATATGCCCGAAAAAGCTTTCCTGGGGTGCGTTGTCCCAGCAGTTGGCTTTTCTGGACATGGACTGGCG
>OFGE01003223.1_pt1 | contig 10995 bp, 6 predicted proteins | sample 1521681 | NCBI WGS metagenome assembly OFGE01 (sample SAMEA3504093, study PRJEB24116) | mouse gut metagenome | biome: mouse gut; feature: mouse-associated habitat; material: faeces | place: Denmark | collected 2011 | reverse complement strand
CCGCCGCTACGGAATCGCTCATTCCCGGTTTTACGCTTTCAAAATATTCTTTTTCGTTTTCACTCAGGAGATCGCCTTCCAGTAAAAAAGAATTTTTCTGATAGATATCAAATATAATACTCGCCATAGAGAACCGCATCTCTTCATAGCTTCGCCCCTTTACTTTTGCAAAGCTCAGAAACAGTACCGGGAGCGTTCCCTGTAATTTTCTATAACTTTTCTCCTTCCATATGGAAAGCCCTTCAAAAAGATCCGCTCTGTCCCCATAGCGATTAGAAAAAAAACATTCTGCCATGCTCATGTTCAAGGTTTTCCCAAAGCGGCGGGGACGGGTGATAAGTGTCACGCTGTCTTTCATTTCCCACCAGTCTTTTATAAAATCTGTCTTGTCCACGTAAAAAATATTGTTTTCGCGTATATTCTCAAAACTTTGCAGACCAATTGCAACCTTTACACCCATAGCCTCTCCTTTCCCCAGCTTTTTCCCGAACATTGTTTTTCTTTTCTCCACAGGATTGTTAAATTCTGTCTTTCTTATAATATACAGGAAACCTCCCCTAAATACAATGTCAAAACCGGAATAATAAATAGCATTTCTTCCCGGCTTTCCTCATAGAATACACCAACAATATTTCTGGTGAGAATATGAAACGTAAAAAGCTTTTGATTGCAGGCATACTCCTGCTTCTTTTTCTGTGCTGCGGCGCTTTTTTGCTCCCCCGGCTTCAGGGAACTTCCGTTGAAACTACGGATGAGGCATTTGAGCGTTTTACTCATACATTATTTCTGAACGAGGTTTCCTCCAATGCTCTGACGCTTCACTACACGCTCTCGGAGCCGGAGCGTTTTGGAATTACGGATGTTCCTTCGGCTTTTTGCCTCTACTCCAAGGATTCCTCCGATGCGGCGGCGGCCGGTCTGGAAAATACCAGGCAGGCGCTTTCTGCTTTTTCCCGGGAGGAGCTTTCCGATTCCAACCGGCTTACTTATGATATTTTGTCCTATCAGCTTGAAAAGCAGGCGGCGCTGCTTAATTTTCCATACTATGAAGAAATATTAAGCCCGACCTTGGGCACTCAGGCACAGCTTCCGATTCTCCTGGCCGAATATACTTTTCGATCAGAACAGGATATTGAAAATTATATTTCTCTTCTTTCCACGATGGATGCCTATTATCAAAGCTTGATGGACTATGAACGGGAAAAGGCAAAGGCCGGACTGTTTATGTCGGACGAGACGGCGGAGGCCGTGATTGCTCAGTGCCGGGCCTTTCTTTCGAATCCCGGAGAGCATTTTCTTCTTTCCACCTTTGAAGAGCGGATTGATTCCGCAGATTTTCTTTCGGAGGAAAAGGCGGAAGAGTATCTTGCTTCCAACCGGACAGTATTTTTCGGACATGTAGTTCCGGCTTACGAGCTTTTGATTCAAGGTCTGACCGAGCTTAAAGGCTCCGGAAAAAATTCTTACGGACTCTGCTATTATGAGAAAGGCTCCGATTATTATGAGGCATTGACGGCTGCCGTTACGGGAACCGGGCGGGATATGGAGGAAATCCTGCTGCTGATTGAAGAACAGCTTGACACGGATCTGGAAACAGTTACTTACCTTGTAAGTCTGAACCCGGAAATTCTGACGTCCGTATCCCGTCAGACAGGGCTAACGGAGCCTGCTGTTATATTGAAAAATCTTCAGCAGGAGATTTTGGAGGATTTTCCTTCTGCTCCCTCTGTTTCCTGCCAGGTAAAATATGTGGATTCCTCCCTGGAAAAGTATTTAAGTCCGGCCTTTTATCTGACACCTCCTTTGGATCGGATGAATGAGCATGTGATCTATATCACCCCCGCCAATCACTATGACAGTCTTTCTCTTTATACGACCCTGGCACATGAAGGGTGGCCCGGGCATCTTTACCAGACGCTTTATGAAAATTCCTGCGAGCTCGATCCGGTGCGGAATCTCTTTAACTTTGGAGGGTATACGGAAGGATGGGCTACTTATGTGGAATGGCTTTCCTATTCTTATGCGATTGCGGATCAAGAGATGGCGGAGCTTTTGGCGGCCAACGGAGCTGTTTCCCTGGGACTTCATGCACGGACGGATGTGGGGATTCATTATGAAGGGTGGTCCCTTGAAGATACGGAGGCTTTTTTTGCCGGATATGGCGTGACAAATCCGGAGACGGTATATCAGATTTATCAGGCTGTTATTCAAGATCCGGGGAATTATCTGAAATACTATCTGGGGGCGGCTGAGATTCTCAAATTGGAAGGGGCGGCTGAGGAGGCTCTTTCCGAGCGCTTTGTGCTGAAGGATTTTCATACCTTTTTCCTGTCTATGGGGCCGGCGCCGTTTCCGGTGATTGAGGATTATATGGAAGGGTGGATATCGGAGCAATAAGTGTTTTCATTCATTAAAGTGGTAAAATTATTGGGATGTATTGCTTTTGTCATTCCCTGTTGGTAATCTTTTGTATTATTGGTAATGATATGGAGTAAAGACTCGCTGGTCAAGGAGAGTTTTTTAGAAAAAGCTATCCGCCAATGCCCGCTCTGCGAGCCAGATCACGGTAACAGTATATGCAGATATGGAAAAAGAGTTGCATGAAACAACTCTTTTTTCCCAGAAAAGCCTTGCGGCCAATCTACCTTACGAGACTAGATGACTTATTTGTCTATACCTTAATTATGGCATTTCCAATAGGGAAGTCAAGAAAATTTACAGTTCAGATGCTATCCCAATAGCATCTGAATCAACATCCAATTTGCCCGGAAGGGCCGCATCAGATTCCAGTATCCGATTCCCAGGAATCCATACTCTATAGCAGTCCGAAGCTTTACCTCCATACTTCTCACATCCTCAAACCATACCCCATGTGTCAGTCCGTTTCGCTCATAGGTATACCAGGGGCTTTGAGCTGTCTCATCGTATTGAATCGGCGCTCCCTGTATGGCCGCCCGCCGGACTGCCTCTGCATTTCCCATGATTTCCGCAACGGATTCTCCCCTCACGAAAGGCAGCGTCCAGTCGTAGGCATAGTTTGGGATGCCCATCAGAATTTTATTCCGCGGTATTTCCGTAACAGCATAGTCCAATACCTGGCGAACCTTGTTGATCGGTGCGATGGCCATAGCCGGGCCGTGCTGATGTCCCCACTCATAGGTCATTAAAAATACATGATCCGCATTGGCCCCAAGAAGCGCATAGTCCATGCCCTCATAGAGAAGTCCCCTCTGCTCACCGGAGGTTTTTGGCGCCAGGGCTACGGAAACCTGCCATCCTTCCCGGTTCATGGCCCCCCTGAGATTACCTACAAAAGCGGCGTAGCCTTCCCGATCCTCCGGAAGAATATATTCAAAGTCTACATCCACGCCGGCATAGCCCTGTTCTCTTACGGTTTCCAGCAGGTTTTCAATCAGAATCTGCTGCATTTGCGTATCCTGGGAAACTGCTTTTACCAACTGGTTATTAAAATTACCCTGCTCTGAAAACGGAGTTAATACCAGAATCGGCCGGACGCCCATCTGCCAGGCCAGAGAAATCATCCAATTCTCCGGTATCTGCGGCGGAATCAAGGCTCCGGCTGTTGTAAAGCCGTAGGAGAAGATCAAAAGCTCATCCAGATACAACAGGGCTTCTCTTAAAACCGCTTCCTCGATAAAGGGGTAGGCATATCCGGTCACATATAGATTGTTGTCCTCCTGTCCCCGGTAGCGGATCACCAGGCTTTGTCCTGCGCGCAGGTAAGGCTGTTCCGGCAGATAGGGATTGTTCCGGTAGAGCTGCCTTTCCGTCATGCCATAGGCTGATGCGATTTCCTCCGTCGTCTCTCCCTCCGATACCGTATGGATGAGAGCAGGAATTAAAACGAGCACCGCCATTCCTGCCGGAAGGTAGGGCAGTACTGACAATTGATTGTCATATATCAGCCTCTGCGGGGATACGCCATATAAGGCTGCAATGCTTTCCGGCGTGTCGCCTGGTTGAACCACATAAATTTCCATCATTTATCCTCTTATTTTAGTTCCGCAATATCCCATTCAGTACGCAATCAACGGAGATGCATTTCCGGCCACAAAAGCATGCGTCCGTAAATCCATCTGGGTACTGACTGGGATATTGCTGTTTCCAGTTCCGTAGCCCCCATGCAATGCGCAGACAACGGAGATGAATTTCCAGCCACCAAAAGATGTGTCTGCAAATCCATCTGGGCATTGTATGGGGAACTACTGTTTCCAGTCCCGCAATACTTTACTGCATCATCCCGGCCAGTACCACGCTTGCTGCAATTCCTGCTGCCGTTGCAAGCAATGCTCCGGTCAGCGTATGCCGGGTCCTTCTCACCTTAGCCGTCATGAAATAGACGCTCATCGTATAAAAAATCGTCTCCGTACACCCCATCATAATCGAAGCAATCAGCCCCAGACGGGAATCCGTTCCGTATCTCTGAAAAATATCCAATGCCAGTCCCGTAGCCGCCGAGGAGGAAAACATGCGGACAATCGCAAGCGGTACAAGCTCCGACGGAAAATGAATCAAATCCGTCGCATAACTCAGCGCCCCGGACAAAAAGTCCAGAAAACCGGAAGCCCGGAGCACCCCTACCGCCACCATCAGGCCAATCAGTGTCGGCATAATCTGAATCACCGTCTGAAAGCCGTCCTTCGCCCCCCGGACAAAATCGTCATAGACCGGCCGCTTCATCAAAATCCCATATGCAACCACATAAAAGATCAAAAAGGGAACCAGTAAATCTGAAGTATAAAGAATGATACGAATTGCCGCCTGCATTGCCTTGACCGCCTGCCGAAAGCTTTTTTCTATTCTATGATATAGAAAGGGAAAATATTTCTTTGCCTCATCCTTTTCTTCCCAAAAGCTTCTCCCTTTGGCGGACCCGATACTCTCTTGGCGTCACCCGGTATACCTCCCGGAATGCCCGGTTAAAGGTCCTCTGGCTTTCAAATCCTGCATCCAAATAAATCTCCGTAATGCTGCGCTTTGTGTATTCCAGCAGATCGCAGGCATAGGAAAGCCGGATTTCATTTACATACCGGTTAAAATTCGTGTGAAAGACGCCGGAAAACACCCGCGACAAAACATACCTGCTGACCCCTATCTCCAAAGCCATACCTGACAGGCTCAGTGGTTCACGAAAATGCGCGGAAACATAAGCCACCGACTGCTCCACTATATCCCCGCTTCCCTGCATACTTCTTTCCGTAAGCTTCAGAAGGGGAATACACTTTGCCAGAAGAATCTGCACATACGCCTGCCCTGCCACCGGCTCCGGCTCTTCGGCCCCCTTTAAACACATCACAGCATTGACAGCCTCGCCAGGCACCTTTTCCTTGCGCAGTACCGGATTCTCGGGAACATATTTTAAAAGCTCCTCCCCAAAAGCACCGCATACGCCAGGATTCGCAATCACATAAAAGGCTCTTCCCTGCTCCTTTGAAAACACCTGGTAATGGTGAATCATATCAGGAAACACAACCCCGAGATCCCCTTCCTCCATGTGATACAGCTCCCTCCCCATGCCCAGCTCCAGGCTTCCCTTAGTCACATAAACAAACTCCATAGCCCGATGAAGGTGGGGCGCCGTATGCCCCGGCTCCTTGTCAATCAGCCGGATATCTGATATTGACGCTTCATAAAAAGGATACATTCCTTCCTCCCTTCCTGCAAAAAATGTCTGCTTTCTGTTCTCATCTGGCGCGTAATTCTCTCTTCTGTCTGCTAGAATAAGCCTGTAAATAAGAGAACCGGACAGCAAAAGCTTTCGCAAAGCTGTCTCTGACGAAAAGGAGGATTACCATATGAACCGAATCAGACATTTTATCAATGAACTTCTGGACTTCTATGCGGTTTATTTCAGCCATGTATACCGCGCATAAAAGCCGCCTATTTAAAAAAGCACTGTCCCATAGAGTGTCTCTATAGGACAATGCCCTAATCCGGACTGCCTTCTATCTTATCCAATAAGCATCCTCATCCTTTTCCCTAAGCTGTTCTTTCAGCTTTTCATTCGCGCCTTCCACATTCATCCTGGAGAGCACCAGGGTAATCACCAGATTGATAATCAAAGGAATCCACAGATACATAAAATAAAGCATCTGCATACAGGATTCCGGCTGAACGGCAAGATTTTTATCGAATTTGCTTGCGGCAAGCAGCCATCCTGCAATAGCCGTTCCAAGGCCGCCTCCCAGTTTTACCCCCAGAGAGGTACAGGAGTACATGGTTCCGTCTACCCGTTTACCTGTTCTCAGATAAGTGTACTCGGAACATGAGGCAATCACCGCATTCATATCTCCCTGCCAGGGTCCCTGCCCGAAGGCTGCGATTCCCGTAAAGAGCAGCATCAGAGGAACGCTGCCAAGATAGCCGGCCACAACCACCAATGCGCGGCCCAGAGTTCCAAGCATATAGCCTCTTAAGTTCAGCTTATACATGCCCTTCCACCTGGCTACCAGAGCAGGGGTAAATACAAGGGCCGCAATCAGCGGGATGTTCATGGCCCAGGAAAATACTCCATAAAGATTTTCATTTTTCAGAACATAGGTCATATAGTAAATGCCCATGTTTATCATAGCCGTGTAGATCTGCTGGAGGATATATACCACACAGATCATCAGATAAAACTTGTTGGAGGCCAGAAGCTTTGCGGCTGTGGCAAGGCCGTATTTTTCCTCCGGCTTATTCTCCCCTGTGCCTTCACGCAGCTCTTCCTCCGAAAGCTCCTTAACGGACAGAGCGGAAACGGTGTTGACAGCCAAGCCAACCAGTGCATAGATAATGGCAACCATTCTCCATCCACCGGCCCCGCCGCCGCAGGCAGCCACCGCCTGAATGGTAACGGACTGAATCAGCAGGCTTGTGCCGAATGCAAAGATAAACCGGCAGGACCCCATCTGTACACGCTCCTTGCTGTTTTTTGTCACAAGAGCGGTGAGGGCGGAGTAGGCAATATTGTTTGCCGTGTAAAATACCGCATTTAACAGGGTGTAGGCAATAAAGAACCATGCGTACTGAGCCGTTTTTCCCAAATCTAAGGGGATGGCAAAGATAGCGGCCAGTGTGACGGCGCAGCCGATATACCCATAGAGCATCCACGGCCTCGCTTTTCCGAGCCTGCTTTTTGTCTTGTCAATCATGGCTCCGAAAAAGATGTCCGTCACCCCGTCAAAGAGCTTGGAAGCCGCGATCAGCGATCCTACCACACCGGGATGAAGCCCTACGGTGTTGGTAAGGTAAATCATTACAAAGGAGGATAGGAATGCATATACCACATTTCCTGCAATATCTCCGGAACCATATCCAACTTTGTTGTACCATTTTAAATATGTTTTTTCCTGCATAAGTGCTCCCTTCTATTACAGTTTTGCACCTATTGAGCAGTACCCGATTGTGTGGATGAATCTCCGGCCTCAAAGGAATATGTCCGCCTGTCCATCCGGGCACTTTCCAATAGGTACTGTTTGGAATCATTGTTTTCATCTCTCCCGGACATCCGGTTCCGGATTCTGCATGCTAAGATGCCCGGGGGAAATGATGCTGCTGTATTCTGCTGCAATTCACAAAGTGAATTGTAACCTACTTCTTTTGAAACGGCACAAGCTTTATTTCAAATGTAAATGCTTCTTCATCAAACCGATAGTCTTCCTTAAGCGTCGGTCCGCAGCTGTTGGAGCCGATTCCGTTCTGGGCATAATCCAGGCACAAAACGGTGCTGCCGGAAGGCTCCAGCTCATAGTAATGTGTTTTTCTCTCCAATTCCTCTTGTGTGTAAACAGATGCGTTAAACGAGAACGGCTTTTCGGATACTGCCGTCAGGCCGCAGGCGCCTCCTGATAAAGTCACATAGTCGCAGTCCATATGGCTTCCGTTCTCCTGGGGACGAAGATAGTCCTCATGAAGCTTTTGAACCGGGGCCTGGTACAGCCCGTGGACAGATGCCCGGCGCTTATCCCTGTAGCTCTCATACGGACCCATGCCGTAATAGGACACCTGGTCAAGCTCCCGATTCAGGAACAAGCGGATTCCAAATCTGGGAAGCTCGGGAAACTCCATATTGCGCCTTACGGAAAGGGAAGCTCCAACTCCTCCGTCCGCTCCCACCTTCCAAACGGCTTCTATCCGCATCATGGGCTGCACCGCGGCGGCGGAAACGGACATATGGCTTCGTATTTCCGTAGCGGTTTCCGTCCGGCTGATCACGGCATCGTAGGCCCGCACATAAGCCCGGTCATACTGGGCGCGCTTCCACTCCTGCTTGATATACATGTCATTATCCGTAGGCGCACGCCAGATATTCACCTCCATAGGGCGGTTCAGGTATTCGCGCCCCTCGAATTGAAGCCCGGAAAATAACCCGGTCCGGCGGTCAAAGCAATAAGTAAAAGCTTCTCCTTCCAGTACAAAAGCTTCTTCTGTTTCCGTAATTCTTACTGCGGTATCCGTCGCTGTCTTCTTTGGCTCCATAAGCCTGCATACGGTCTGATTTCGGTTATCCCCGGTCTTAAGGGGAAGCTCTTCATATCCCAGCAGGCATCCGGACGGAACCAGCGGCGTTTCTTTTTTCCGATAATAGGCGAGCTTCAAATAAGCCCGGCCTGATTCCGGTACGCTTATCCGTAAAGGAATATTTGCCGTCTGTCCCGGTTTTATGGAGCAGGCCGGAAGCTTCCCTGTCTGCCGGTATGCGCCATCGCAGCTTATCTCGTAATGGATTTCAATTTCTTCCTTAAGGTCCGTAAAATCCAGATAGCTTTGGAGCATAAGTTCTCCGGTATTCTGATCATAGGAAACAATCCTCGCCGGACGGTATACATTACGATATTCCAGAAGTCCCGTATGAGGCCGGCGGTCCGGATATACCAGGCCGTCCATGCAGAAGTTTCCGTCATGGATTACCTCCCCATGATCTCCGCCGTAAAAGTATACATGTTTTCCTTCAAAGGTTACTCCGTGATCAATGGCGTGGTCACACCACTCCCAGACAAAGCCGCCGCACATGGCTTCATTTTCATGGAACAATTCGAAGTAGTCCTCCAAATCCCCCGGGCCGTTTCCCATAGCATGGCTGTACTCACAGAGAATCATGGGCTTTGCGGGATCATGGGTCAGATAATCCTCTATATCCTCAAAGGAGGGGTACATCCGGCTGTATAGATCCAGATTCTCATAATTATAAATGACATCGTAGTTGCGGTATCTTGCGCTTTCATAATGCGTGAGCCTGTCTGGATCAAATTTTTTCGTCCATTCCAGCGCCTTTTCGAAATTACAGCCATAGGCACTTTCGTTTCCCATAGACCATATCACGATGCAGGAACGGTTTTTGTCTCTTTGTACCATATTCTGCACACGGTCTATGACTGCCTGCTCCCATGCCGGATCATCCGCAATCTTTTCGTTCCAGCGGCTGAAACGGTTTCGGTCGGTATCCTCGCTGCGGTACAGCATAAACGGCCCGTGTGCTTCAAGATCAGCCTCGTCAATTACCAGAAAACCATACTGGTCACACAGCTGGTAAAAATACGGTGCGTTCGGATAGTGGCTGGAACGGACTGCATTAAAATTGTGCTGTTTCATCAGGGCTAGATCGGTTTTAATCTGTGCTGCACTGACTACAAATCCTGTTTCTGGATCAGAGTCATGACGGTTTACTCCGCGGAATTTGATTTTTTCTCCGTTAAAATAGATGATCCGGTCTTTGATCTCTATTGTCCGAAAACCGATCCGGTCTGCGATTACTTCATGTTCTGTTGTAAGGATTATGTTATATAAATAAGGATTCTCTGTATTCCAGAGGATAGGATCTGGCACGGTAAGCTCCAGTGAGCCATCCTGTGAAATCCCGCCGGATGCGGCGATGGCGCCATTGTGATCTTCGACTGTAATTGCGGCAGCTGTCGGGCTGCTGAAGCAGACGTCTATTTTTACGGCGGCACTGCCGTCAGAAAGCTTTGTCGTAATGTGATAGTCTCTTATGGATTTTTCCGGTCTTTTTAACAGGTATACATCTCTGAAAATACCGCTCATGCGGAACTTATCCTGATCCTCTAAATAAGAGCCGTCGCACCATTTGAGCACCAGAACAGCAAGCGTATTTTCTCCGTCCAGCAGAAGGGAGGTTACGTCAAACTCACTGACAGCATGGGATACCTGGCTGTATCCTGCATAAGTGCCGTTCACCCATATGTAAAAGCAGCTGTCTACACCTTCAAAGTTTAAAAATGCCTTTGGCGCTTCTGCCTCCTTTTGATAAGAAAAAGTATGTACATACGCTCCGCATGGGATATCCTGCGGGACATACGGCGGATCAAATGGAAATGGATAGCGGATATTCGTGTACTGATGACAGTCATATCCGGCCATCTGCCATACACCAGGAACGGAAATCTTGTCAAATTCTGATGTATCGTAGCCGTCCGCATAAAAAGCCTCCGTCACATCATAAATGCTTTCAAAATACTTAAAATCCCATTCTCCATTCAGCAGCTGAAACCGGTCTGAGCATTCACGGTGCTCAGCCAGATGATCCTGCCTTTTCGAGGCCGGAATATAATAGGCTCTCGCGGGCATTGTGCGGTCATGCAGCATGTTAAGGTCTTCATAGTAACGTGGTACAATCATGGCATAGTCCTCCTTTTGTATGCATTTTTTTGTACTTTAAAATTGTCTCTTGTTCTGATAAATTTCTTCCTAGTCCGTCCAATTGCCGTTATCTTCTTGATTTGTTGGTATTATCATACATTTTTAGGCAGAATCTGTCTATAAACAGAAGTGGACAGAATATGCACAAAATGATACAATTAGAAAAAAGAACTTGAAATGCCTAAGGAGGTGGCTGCTATGTATATTAATTCTGGCTACAAAAACAATTCTTTCCTTGATTTTAAAGATAAAAGCAGGCCGCTGATTGTGGGGAGCTGCGGAACCTACCGCCTGTCTTCACATCTGAGGCTGCCGACCTACCGGCCGAGGGGCAGG
>OFGE01003222.1_pt1 | contig 10996 bp, 10 predicted proteins | sample 1521681 | NCBI WGS metagenome assembly OFGE01 (sample SAMEA3504093, study PRJEB24116) | mouse gut metagenome | biome: mouse gut; feature: mouse-associated habitat; material: faeces | place: Denmark | collected 2011 | reverse complement strand
GGGGGGATGAAGCCGGTGGTAGCGGTCTATTCCTCGTTTCTGCAGAGAGCCTATGACCAGATCCTCCACGATGTGTGCATCCAGAACCTGCCCGTGGTCTTTGCCATAGACCGGGCAGGGCTGGTGGGCAGTGACGGGGAGACCCATCAGGGGATTTTTGACCTGTCCTATCTCACCAACATCCCCAACATGCATGTATGCGCCCCCAAGAACAAGTGGGAACTGGCGGACATGCTGAAATACGCGGTGGCTTTCGAAGGCCCCATGGCCATCCGCTATCCCAGAGGGGAGGCTTATGACGGCCTGAGGGAGTACCGGGAGCCCATTGTCTGCGGCAGGGCGGAGTGGATCTACCGGGAGCGGGATATTGCCCTGTTCGCCGTGGGCAGTATGGTCAAAACAGCGCAGCAGGTTTGGGAGAAACTGCATGAGGAGGGTATGCAGGCCAGCCTGATCAACGCCCGTTTTGTAAAGCCCATCGACGAAGAAGCGGTGCTGGAAGCCTGCAGAGAGCACCGGCTGATCGTGACGCTGGAGGAGAACGTGGCTGCCGGAGGATATGGGGAGAAGGTGCTGAGACTTCTCAATCACAGAAAGATGGCATCGGACTGCCTGCAGTTGGCGCTGCCCGACGCCTATATCGAGCATGGCAATGTGGAGATGCTGAAGGAAGAGATCGGCATGGACGCGGACAGCATCTGCAGGAGTATCCGGGAGAGGCTGGCAGCACAGGGGGCCGGGCTTACCCGGGAAACTTAAAAAGGAGTATCGGAGGTCTTGAAAGGAAGGGTATGAAAGAACGTTTGGATGTGATCCTGGTGGGGCAGGGCTATGCGCCTTCCCGGGAGAAAGCCAAGGCCATCATTATGTCGGGGATTGTGTATGTGAACGGCCAGAAGGAGGATAAGGCCGGAAGCATGTTCGAGATGACAGGGCTGCGTCTGGAGGTCAGAGGTACAGGACAGAAATATGTGAGCCGGGGAGGCCTGAAACTGGAGAAGGCCATGGGGGTCTGGGATATTTCTCTGGAGGGGCTGGTGTGCATGGACATCGGAGCTTCCACAGGAGGATTTACCGACTGCATGCTGCAAAACGGAGCGGCAAAAGTCTATTCCGTGGACGTGGGGCATGGGCAGTTGGATTGGAAGCTGCGCAGCGACCCCCGGGTGGTGTGTATGGAAAAGACCAATTTCCGTTATATGCAGCCTGGGGATATCCAGGAAAAACCGGATTTTGCCAGCGTGGATGTGTCCTTTATCTCTCTGACGAAGATCCTGATTCCCGCCCGGAATCTGCTGGAGGACCAAGGGCGGATGGTGTGCCTGATCAAGCCTCAGTTTGAGGCGGGCCGGGAGAAAGTGGGCAAAAAGGGAGTGGTACGGGATCCTGCCGTACACCGGGAGGTAATTCACAAGATCCTGGACTTTGCGGATTCCATCGGTTTTGAAGTACTATGCCTGGATTATTCCCCCATCAAGGGGCCGGAGGGGAATATTGAGTATCTGGTACAGATCCGGAAAGACGGCATACGCTGCCGGGCACTGGCGGACCTGGGGGAACAGGAGGCGGAGGCAGGGCTCAAGGAACTGCTGATAAAAGGGGAGGGTCTTTCCTGGCGGCAGGGTTGGCCGGAATGTATAGAGAACACGGTGGCCATGGCTCATGACGGACTGGACGGGGGCATGTAACGCCGGCGGGAGGCAGGGATGAAGCATTTTCTGATCTATACGAATTGCCATAAGGACAGGGGATTGGCCGTGACGGAGCGAATCCGCGGCTATCTGGAATCCCGGGGGCAAAAATGTACGGTGATCCTGCAGGACATGGCCAGGGAGCAAAGTCCGGCGGAGGGCTGCCTTTCGGCAGAGGGTCATACATATACAAAAGAAGAGGACTGGCCCGGGTACCCGGAGGATGCATATTGCATGATTGTACTGGGGGGGGACGGCACCATGCTGCAGGCCGCCTGGGATGTGAGAAAAGCCCATATCCCCCTGATCGGCGTGAACCTGGGGACTCTGGGCTATATGACAGAGGTGGAGCCCGGCTGCCTGGAGGAGGCGCTGGACCGGCTGATGGGGGGACAGGCATCCTCCGAGAGCCGGATGATGCTCAACGGCAGGGTATTTTACCGGGACGGCAGGGTGACGGAAGACTGGTGTCTGAACGATATCGTCATTTCCAGGTGCGGGGCCCTGCAGGTCATCAAACTCAATATTTTTGTAAATGGGCAATTCCTCAAGGAATACAGCGCCGACGGTGTGATCATCACCACTCCCACCGGCTCCACGGGCTATAATCTGTCTGCCGGCGGCCCCATAGCAAAGCCCTCCGCCCGGCTCATTATCATGACGCCCATCTGTCCCCACACCCTAAGCAGCAGGAGCATCATTCTGTCTCCCGAGGATGTGATCGAGATCGAGATTCCTCAGGGGCGGGAGGGACGCAGACAGCAGGTGACTGCCAATTTTGACGGCGCCCATGAACTGTCCATGAGCACCGGCGACCGAATCCGCATCGTGGAGTCGGAGAAGACCACGGAGATTTTGTCGGTCAATAAGATTAGTTTTCTGGAAGTACTGCATCGCAAGATGCGGGAGACGGAATAGTGAAAAGGCGAAGGATTACAGTATAGGGGGAATATATGGGACTGAAAAAAAACAGACATAATACGATCCTGGAGATTATTTCCGGCCAGGAGATCGACACCCAGGAGGAACTGGCCCGGCAGCTTAAGGAGGCGGGATACGATGTGACCCAGGCCACCGTATCCAGGGACATCCGGGAACTGAATCTGTGTAAGGTGTCGGCCGGTGGGGGGAGACAGAAGTATGCCATATTGCAGCGGGAGGACAGCCGCCATCTGGAGGATAAATATATCCGGGTGCTTAAGGACGGCTTTTCTTCCATGGATATGGCCCAGAACATTCTGGTGGTCAAGACAGTCTCCGGCATGGCAATGGCGGTGGCGGCGGCCATTGACGCCATGCATTTCAGGGAGATCGTGGGCAGTATTGCCGGGGACGACACTATCATGATGGCCGTGCGCACGGTGGAGGATACGGAGAAGCTGATGGGGCGGATCCGGGAACTGCTTCATTCACCCCAAACCATGTGATGCAGGCGTACAGGCCCCTTGGGCTTGGCGGTTTCTTTGACACAGGGAGTTGGGGGACCGCGGGAGAGGGCCTGGGAGGAAGAAAGAGATGTTAGTAAGTTTACATGTGAAGAATCTGGCTCTGATTGAGGAGACAGAAGTGGAATTCGGGGAGGGACTGAATATCCTCACCGGAGAGACCGGCGCGGGCAAATCCATCCTTATCGGTTCGGTTAATCTGGCGCTGGGAGCCAGATTTGACAAGGATATGCTGCGCCAGGGGGCAGAGAGCGCTCTGGTGGAATTGATGTTTACCTGCCCGCCGGAGGATAAGGCGCTGCGGGAAAAACTCAGGGAACTGGAGATCCCCCTGGAGGAAGATATGGTACTGATCAGCCGCCGCATGCAGCCGGGAAAAAGCGTACTGCGCATCAATGGCGAGACCGTATCCGCCCGTCAGGTTAAGGAAGTTGCGGAACTGCTTATCGACATGCACGGTCAGCATGAGCACCAGTCCCTGCTGCACAAAAAAAAGCATATGGAAATATTGGACGCCTATGCGGGAGAGGCGGCACAGGAAACTCTGGATCTGGTGGCCGGACGCTACCGGGAGGTCCGCAGACTCAGGGAGGAGATGGAGGAGAACCGGCTGGATGAGGATTCCCTGAAGAGGGAGCAGGACTTGCTGACCTTTGAGCAGCAGGAGATCCAGGAAGCCTGCCTTGTACCCGGTGAGGACGCGGCGCTGGAGGAAGCCTACAGACGGATGGTGAACAGCAAAAAGATCACCCAGGCTCTGGGGGAGGCCCAGGCCTATGCGGGCAACGAGGAGGGAGGCGCGGGCAGCGCCCTGAGCAGGGCTCTGCGGTGTATGCACGGTATAGCGGAATATGACGGCCGGCTTGCGCAGCTTACGGAACAGCTTAACCAGATAGACGGCCTGCTCAGTGACTATAACCGGGACATGGCCCAGTATCAGGATGGCCTGATCTGGGACGAGCAGGAATTCCGGCAGACAGAGGAACGTCTGAACCGTCTGAACCGCCTGAAAGACAAATACGGCAGTACTTTGGAACAGGTGCTTGAAGTATACGGAGAGAAATGCCGGAGGCTGGAGAAGCTGGCGGATTATGACCTGTATATACAGAAGCTGGAGCAGGAATTGGCCAGGGCAGAGAAGGGACTGGAGCAGGCCTGCGAAAAACTCACTAAAATCCGCAAAAAGAGCGCCAAAGGGCTGACGAAGGTGTTGACGGAGGCGCTTCAGGGTTTGAATTTCCTGACGGTACAGTTACAGATTCAGGTGCAGGACGGACAAGGGGCCGGCGCAAAGGGATGGGACGATGTGGAATTCCTGATCTCCACCAATCCGGGAGAGCCGGTAAAGCCCCTGGCCCAGATCGCCAGCGGCGGCGAGTTATCCCGGATTATGCTGGCCATCAAGACGGTGCTGGCCAGCCGGGACGATATCGACACTTTGATTTTTGACGAAATCGACGCGGGTATCAGCGGCAAGACCGCCTGGAGGGTTTCCGAGCAGCTGGACAATGTAGCCCATGTCCATCAGGTGATCTGTATCACCCACCTGCCCCAGATTGCCGCCATGGCCGACCGGCATTTTGTTATCGAAAAAGTGGCGCGGAAGGACAGTACCGTTACGGGAATCCGGCGGCTTCAGGAAGAGGAGAATCTGCAGGAACTGGGCAGGCTTTTGGGCAGTGACGGCATGACGGACGCAGTGCTGGGCAATGCCAGAGAGATGCGGCAGCAGGCGCTGAAACATAAGTCAGCCGCCCCGGATTGACAGAATTCATTTTTTAAAAGCCATAAATTTCATTGATTAAAGATTTGAAAATAATCACACACTATTTGCAGGACAATTTGCGGAGAGTGTGTGATTTTTATGTGGAAAAAAACATGTGGAAATAGAGATATAAAACAGGAAAATGAAGCGCTTCGGGACCAGGCCGGGGCGGATATGGTGGTACTTTTGGCTAACTGGCGTAAGACCCGGAGACGCCGCAGAGCCTGCCGCTATTGCCTGTGTACTGCGCTGGTATGCGCCAGCCTGATACTGGGCGGTATGGGCTATTACAACCTATATAATCAGATTCCCTCGGTGCTGCGCATCAAGGCGGACATGGAACAGACCATCGACCTGGGTGTGCCTCTCACCGGAGAGATGGTGGCGGTGAGCGGCCAGGACGAGTCCAATATCCCCACCGGGGCAGTACACATTGACCTGAGCCGCCAGGTAACCATGAAAATGGGCTCGGACCAAAGCTACCAGATGAATGTGAAGATCTTTGGCATCCTTCCTTTTAAACAAGTGGGGATCCAGGTCATCAGGGATCAGGAACTGACCCCTGTGGGAGCGCCCATCGGGATCTATGTGAAGGCGGACGGGCTGCTGGTGGTGGGTGTGGGAGATTTTCAGGGGCCGGACGGCATCAGTTATTGCCCGGCCAAATACGCGGTCAAATCCGGAGACTATATCCTGCAGTTTAACGGGGAGCCGGTAACGGACAAAAAAGATTTCGTGCGCCGGGTGGAGGAATGCCGGGGCAGGGAGATTACGCTGCGGATCAGGCGGGGAGACGAGATTCTGGACGTGGGAGTACAGCCGGTGCAGAACAGCGAGCAGAAATATAAGCTGGGCATCTGGATCCGCGATAATGCCCAGGGTGTGGGAACCATGACCTATATAGACGGGGACGGCAACTTTGGCGCTCTGGGACATGGCATCAACGATGTGGACACCAGTACCCTGATGAATCTGGACGACGGCACTCTGTACCAGACGGAAATCATCGCCATCAAGAAGGGAAGAGACGGTGAGCCGGGGGAGATGACCGGCATGATCGTCTACAGTCCGGAGCGTATTCTGGGAGATATATACTATAACGGGAAAGAAGGCATTTTCGGACATTGCAATGAGAAGGCTCTGGCCATGGGTACGGAGGAAGCGCTGCCCATCGGACTGAAACAGGATATTCAGAGAGGACCGGCTCAGATTCTTTGCACTGTGGACGGCACACCCAAATATTATGATGTGGAGATCACGGCGGTGCATCTGGATCATGACAATGTGAACCGGGGCATCGAACTGGAGGTGACGGACCCGGAACTGCTGGCCCTCACCGGCGGTATTATTCAGGGTATGAGCGGCGCCCCCATCATCCAGAACCGTCATCTGATCGGTGCAGTAACCCATGTGCTGGTGCAGGATGCCAGCAGGGGATATGGGATTTTTATAGAAAATATGCTGGAACATTGAAAGCGGGCAGTATTGCGGAGGAGGACAATTCCGCAGTACTGCCTGATTTTGCTTATGCCGGGACTCTGCCGGTTGATGTAAAATTCTTTATTCCAGAATGTACATTCACAACCGCCTTGAAAAATGCACATAATTATGATAGAATATTGTACAAAGAAGGAGGTGCCTTATTTATGCCACAGATTAGACCAATTACTGATTTAAGAAATACAAATGAAATCTCTGATGCCTGCCATGCGGTCAAAGAACCAATCTTTATAACAAAAAACGGTTACGGAGATTTGGTCGTTATGAGCATAGAAACTTACGAGCAGATTGCCGAAACACAGCTTATCGACAATGCGATTGCGGAAGCAGAAGAAGAGTATGAAAAGACAGGCATTCTATTAGAGGCCAAAGAAACCTTAGCGGGACTAAGGAGGAGGCACTTTGGATAAATACAAAGTAAAAATGCTGCCTCGTGCGTCCAGAGATCTTGATAATATCTACAATCATATAGCAGACAACTTCAAAGAAATCGGAACAGCCGAGAAAATGGCAGATTCATTGGAAGCGGCAATCCTTAGTCTTGATGAAATGCCATACCGGGGAGCTGTCAGACGAACAGGAGCCTTTGCAAATAGAGGCTACCGTCAGATATTTGTCAAAAATTTTACAATAGTCTACCGAATTGATGAACCGCATAAAACAGTCATTATTGTGACAATCCGTTATACGCCAAGTGGTTTTTGAGTAAATTATCATGAGGTATCGTTATTGCTACAGAAGCAGAGAGATATTGGGTGCTTTTGGATAGCGAGAGTATGCCGCCGGCATTTGAAGGTGTGGAACCGTCATTATGAATTTTTATAGAAAATATGCCGGAACATTGAAAGCGGGCAGTATTGCGGAGGAGGACAATTCCGCAATTCTGCCTGGTTTCGTTTATGCCGGGACTCTCACATTCCCAGCGTGATCAGGATTCCCTCTGCGATGGCCCGGGCCATATCGTCAAATCGTTCATCAAACAGCTGGTTATCCGCATCTGTGTTGATGAAGCCCGCTTCCACCAGCACGGCGGGTATCTGGGTCCGGTTCAGAACCACCAGATTGGTGCGTTCGTTGACTCCCTGATTGAGAAATCCCACTGTCTCAAGCTGCTGGTTGATGTTATTGGCCATGCGGGCCGCCTCTCCATAGCGGTTGTACACCAGGGACTCCACCCCGCTGTACTGGTTGGGGCAGGGACTGGAATTGCGGTGAATGGAGACAAAGTAGTCGGCCCCGGTCTGATTGCCCTCCTCGGCTTTCTGCGCCGGGGCTTCGTAGACGTCTGTGGTGCGGGTGTAGTTACACATCCATCCCCCCTGGTCCTCCAGGATCCTTTCAACAGCCAGGGTCAGGGCCAGGGCGTCATCTTTTTCCTGCCGTCCCTGGTAGGTGGCGCCGGGGTTGGCCCCGCCATGTCCTGCGTCCAATACGATAAGTGGCATGCTTTTCCCTCGATATTAATGAAAGTACTTATTATGTTATATGCGGTTGCGCTGTACGACATGCTTATTTACTGTAAAGTCATTTTATGGCATAAAAAGGGTGAGGATTTTGACGAGCTGCCCAAATCTATGTTGTGCTTATTACCGAGCGTAATGTGAAAAACGTAATGTGAAAAATACAAATTGTGATTGACAGGGCAGGGGGATATCATCTATAATAAAAAAGTAAAAAGACAGAAAGGACGTACGGAATGATTATTATTTGATGAGGAACCGATCAGGAATAAGAAAGGGAGAGGATAGCCTCTTTCTTTTGGATGTTGAGATTTGGGGATTATCACTAATAATCATTTTGCTTGGAAATTGTCGGGAAATAACGGATGCAAATGCCTTTTGATTACAGGGTCCGCGGAGCGGTTCCTGTAGTTTGCTCAGGAAAAAGCCCGGAAATGCCATGAAAGGTCAGACAGTCTGTTGCAGACAGCAGACCGTAAAGCGAAATGCAGGACAAAGATTAGGATAATCCCTCTGAAGAACAGGAGGGATTTTTTATATGGGACAGAAATTGTTGATGCAGGCGGAACGGATCGTCTTAAGATTCGGAGAACAGAAAGTCTTGGACATTGACAGGTTCGTGGTATACCAGGGGGAGCGCATCGGCCTGGTGGGAGCCAACGGCGCGGGCAAGACCACCCTTCTGCGGGTGCTGGCCGGGGAGTTGGAGCCGGATGCCGGCACCGTGAAGGTCATGTGCGACACCCATTTCTTCCGGCAGTTCTCCGAAGGAGTCGATCCTTTTGAGCTGGAGGGGAAAGAAATGAAGGCCATGCATATCCAGGATAAGGTCTGGCAGGAGGTCGTCAGTGGCGGCGAGGATACCAGGATGCGGCTGGCCTGGATGTTCAGCAGCGGGAAGAACCTGGTGTTCTTGGACGAGCCCACGGCCAACCTGGATATGAAAGGCATCGCCCTTTTGAAGCGCAAGCTCCTGGAGCTGGATACCATGGTCATCGTCAGCCATGACCGGGCGCTCTTGAACGCCATCTGTACCAGAATCGTGGAGATTCGGGAGGGAAAGCTGTCCGAATATGAGGGAAACTATGACGATTACACCCGGCTGAGGGAACAGGCCGTCCAAAGGCAGTGGACAGAATACGAGAACTACACCAGCGAGAAGAGAAGACTGGAAAAGGTCTATCAGCAGAAAAAGCAGAAGGCCGCGTCCATCGAAAAGCTGCCCAAGGGTATGAGTCCCAGGGAGGCGAAGCTGCGCAATTTCGTCTCCAGGCACCCCAAGGACGCCAAGGCAGGGAGGATGGAGTCCTCCGCCAAAAATGTGCTGGAGCGGCTGGAGCATATGGAGGTAAAGGAAAAGCCCAGAGAGCTGCCCAAAATGCGCCCGGACTTCCGGCTCACCAATCCGCCGGAGAACGCGGTGGTGATCAAGGGGGAGGGCATCTGCTTCTCCTATGATAACGGCGGGGAGATTTTCCGGGACGCCTCTTTCCAGATTCGGAACCGGAGCCGGGTGGCTGTGGTGGGGGCCAACGGCGCGGGCAAGACCACGCTCTTAAAGCTGATTCGTCAGGAATATCCTCTGGAAAAGGGCTCCATCTACGTGGTGCCAAAGGCCGCCATCGGGCTGCTGGACCAGAACATGGCCTCCCTAGACTACGAGAAGACCGTCCTAGAGAACGTGATGGAGGACAGCGTGCAGAATGAAAGCATAGCCCGGACGATTCTGGCCAGGCTCCTTTTGTCCGCCCAGGACATCCGCAAAAAGGCAGGCGTCCTCTCCGGCGGGGAGCGGATCAAGCTGGCTTTCGCCAAGCTGTTCGTGGGCAGGGCCAACGTATTGATTCTGGACGAGCCCACCAATTACCTGGACATCCCCTCGGTGGAGGCCCTGGAGGAAATGTTCGCGGAGTATGAGGGGGTTCTGGTGTTCGTTTCCCACGACGAGGCGTTCATCCGGGCCTGCGCCACGGAGATTCTGGAGGTAAAGGACGGCAGGACCATAAACTGCCTGGGCACGCCGGAGGAATACTTCGCCCGGGGTTTTCGGAGAGAAAGAGAGGGAAATGCCAGTTCTGTGCCCAGGTGAAAGCGAAGCATCAGTGCAGCGAAAAAATGGAGTACAGCGCCTGCAGCTGGGAGAGGGGCTGGAACCCGGCGCCACATGTCTGATTAAGTCTGTGAGGCCTTGTGGCTGCAAAGCATCTCTGTGAAAGCCTCGATGCTGTCTGCTTTGGCGGCAAGTTTATGGTATCTTCTCAAAGTATCGGAATCGGCGCATTGGAGCTCTTTTGCAGTGTCGTCCATGGCATTGTCGGCAGTGCTGTGGTGCAGATACTGCAGCATGGTCTTGATATTTCCATTGCCGCCTTTCGTACCGCCAGTATAGAAATAAATGAATTTCAGCCCGTCCTCATACTTCAGCCCTTCCACCTCAGTACAGCGGTTCTCAAAGGTATACATCATGTAATCATACCCGAAAGGATCGAAATTGAGAATCGTGATTACAAAAAGGTTCGGCATCCGGGAGAAATCGTCGTCGCCCCGCTTCATATAGCGGGAATGCTCCACCTTTACGTCCATCCGTATCCCGCGGTATCTGGGGTTCTGCGCGGGCAGGGTATACTGCGCCACGACCTTGACCTTTCCGATCTTGCGCTGGAGCAGCACGGAGAGCACTTTCCGGCAGAAAGCCTCCCCCACTTCCTGGTTCATGGCGATAGCATTCATAAGGAAATTGTCCAGGACATCCAGTTCCTCAAAGGGCTTGTTGCTGTAGCTCATAACATCCTCCTGTTCCGGCAGGCGGCATGGGTATGATCTCCACCCGTTTCGGTCAGGGACTGTAGCCTGCAAAAGAGCGGGAGTCGTTATGAACCGAAAATCCGCACAGGTGCTTTTCCCATGGCCTGCCAACGATTTGGTTTGATTGCTGTGAAAATGTCGGCGAGATGCCATTGGATAACCCGCGCTGCGGGGTATGCTGATTTTCACATGTGTTTCAGATGAGTCCATTATATCAGAATATCGGTGCTTGTCAACACGGAGGATTAAATATTTTCACATTTACGGTGGTTCCTGGTTACAATTCACGGCCTAGCCGATTAGGATTTCTAGAATTTCTGAGTTTTCATA
>OFGE01003221.1_pt1 | contig 10997 bp, 10 predicted proteins | sample 1521681 | NCBI WGS metagenome assembly OFGE01 (sample SAMEA3504093, study PRJEB24116) | mouse gut metagenome | biome: mouse gut; feature: mouse-associated habitat; material: faeces | place: Denmark | collected 2011 | reverse complement strand
TTACAGACAAAAGCAACCGCCATAGCAGTGACCTTTTCATATAATAAATTACAAGGAGAATGCAAATGCTCAGAAACAAAGATATCTTAGAATTAAAGAGGCGCTTTAAGAAAGAGGCCTGCACTTTCACCAGAATGTGCGGGTGCTACGTGGACGCGAACAAAAACAAGATCGTGGAATTGAACGAGACTTTTCTGAACCTCGAGGACGAAGAGTTTTTCAAGTACCTCGAGATCGCCAAAAAAGCCCTCTCCGGCACCATCGGCAACAACCTGCTGGAGCTGAACTTTGCCAGGGAGGAGGAGGAACCCGGCGGAAAACAGCAGTATCTGCTGGGACTGCGGGAGAGCGGGCTGAAAAATCCCGACCTGTTAGAACACCTCTATGACATGATCATCGACAATTATGACTACGTGGGCAACTATCTGATCCTGGTAATTCACGATGCCTACGATGTGCCCGGCCGCACCCGGGACGGACTGGAAATGGAGGACGCCTCCGACGAAGTCTATGAATACATCCTGGTCAGCATCTGCCCGGTGAATCTGTCCAAGCCCGGCCTGTCCTACGACGCAGAGGAAAACAGCTTCCGCAACCGCATCCGGGACTGGGTGGTGGGAGCCCCGGACACGGGCTTTCTGTTCCCCGCGTTCAACGACCGCAGCACGGATCTCCACAGCGCCCTCTACTATTCAAAAAACGGGGAAGAACTGAAAGAGGCATTTGTAGAACTGCTTCTGGGCTGCCCCCTGCCTCTGTCCGCCGGAGGACAGAAGGAGACCTTCCAGATGCTGGTGGAGGAAACCCTGGGGGAGACCTGCAGCATCGAGGCAGTGAAAAACATTCACGAAAAAATCATTGAAATGGTGGAAGAACACAAGGAGGACCCCGCCCCCCTGGTGCTGGACAAAAACGAGGTAAAAACCGTGTTTGCAGGCAGCGGCGTGGCCAACGAGAAGATGGAGACTTTCGACCGATGTTATGACGCCACCGCAGGCAGCGACACGCAGTTGTATATCAGCAATGTGGCAAACAGCCGATCCTTTGACGTGAAAACCCCCGATGTGGTGATCAAGGTAGATCCCGGACGCACGGACCTGATCTCCACCCGGATCATAGACGGCCGGGAATATCTGGTGATCGAACTGGGAACCGATGTGGAAGTAAACGGCATCACTGTACGGGGCCGTCTGGAGAATGCTGCTTCCGATTCCGACTGACGGACCCTTTCCGGGCTTTCTGCATATAAGGGGCGCCCCCTTATATGCAGAAAAATCCTCTCCCACAGCAGCACATGTTGCAGATCATATTGGCCAGGCACAGCTTCATGCACATATTGCCCCCGTTCATGGTGGGATAACCGTATCCCGCCTGACGCTGGCGATACCAACTCCCGCCGTTCTCCAATACCTGCTGCAATTCTCTGTAATCACTGTTTCCCGGTTCCAGGGCAACTGCCCGACGGGCATGTTCCAGCGCCGCCACATTGTTGCCCAGGCTGGAGTGGGTTACGGCACTGTAATAGAACCAACGGGCATTCCTCTCCCCACTGTCCATCTGGTCCAGCGTGGTACGGGCCTCCCGGTAATAGCCGTTGCGGATATAGTTGCCTGCCGCCCGCAGATGAAGCTGCTCCTCATAACCGGTGCTTCGTCTCTGGCCATAACTGCCATAAAATCCGCCAAAGGGGCCGAATCCAAAGCCTCCGAAGCCGAAGGGGTCCTGCTCCCCCTGGCCTGAGCCCGCTGTCCCGGCATACCCCCCGGTTCTTTCTTTCATGACCTGCTGGTATGCCCCCTGGATCTCCTTGAATTTCTCCTCCGCCTGGGCTTTATTGGGATTATTCACATTGGCGTCGGGATGATATTTCCTGCTCAGCGCCCGGTATGCTTTTTTGATTTCCTCTTCCGTGGCGCCTCGGGGCACTCCCAGCACCTGATAGGGATCACTCATAATGTCTCCGTTCCTTCTCTCTAACCTTTATTTGCCCGCCCTGGCAGACAATCAAATCTCTTTCGTCCTATGGCAAATCGTCTTCAGAAGTTCTTCTTGCCGACCGAACCGCCTCATACCGGCTCCACACACCGGAGTACAGGATGTTGCGGAGGATCTCCACATTGTCCAGTATGGGAAGCTGCTCAAACTCCCGGCAGCAGGCCGACATCATCATGGTCAGAATGTCCCGGCAGTCCTCCTCAAAACCCGGATTCCCATATCTCTCCTTCAAGGGATTGTAACGCCCCTTTTTCAAATCTTCTTCGATGTCCTCGTAGGCGTCCATCAAGTAGACGAATTTACCCAGATAGAACCCAAAACGCTGCAGACCCGCCTCCCACTCGTCCTGCCGGACGGAGACCACCTGGGCCATGACACGCCCGAACCCCCCTGCCATTCTGTCCAGATCTGTCTCCCCCTGTTCCTCTCTCCGGGACAATTCCTCCATGGCAGAAGCAATCTGCTCCAGCTTGCGGGCGTATTTACGCCTGCTCACTCCCGTCCTGCGCTCCAATATCCCGGCCAGCATAAGGCGAAAGCGCTTCCCTTCATCCTTCCAGTCATCCATGCATTTATACTCTGTCAGAAGCATATTCATGTCCGCCACATACTCCGTCAACTCGTTGCAGCGATACATATGCTTCTTGCCCGGATGCATGATACAGCGGCTCTCCCCGCATATGGTCTCCGGCTCATAGAGCCCGGACAACAGGATCAGAAGAAAGGTCATGTCATAACTCAGGGTAGCCTGTCCCACCCTGCCGTATTTCTTCTTCAGAACCCGGCACAGACCGCAGTAATAGGAATGGTATATCTCCCATTCCCGGATGCGCAGTTCCGGCTGATTTACCACAATATATCCAAACATGGGCCCATCCTCTCCGCATCAGGTTTTCCTGATAAACTCCGTACCGCATTTCCTACAGCTTATGGCGATGCGCCCCCTGTTTCTGGGCACCCGGATCTTCTGCCTGCAGTTGGGACACTTGTAGATGCGATGAGTCCTGCGCCGGGCCAGGGACTGCTTCTGCTTCTGCAGTTTCGCCCGCAGCTTCCACTCCAGTTGCAGATACTTCTGGTTCTCCGCCGTCCGCCTGGCTATCTGCCGGGAAAACATTCGGTAATATGTGAGGATCAGCACCACCAGTCCGATGGTGGAAATAAAGGGGATCCGAAACAGGGACAATACCACGCAGACCAATGCCAGTCCCAGCATCACCTGTCCCAGTCTGTCATTGCCGTATCTGCCCTGCATAAAGCGCATCATTTTCTCTCTCATCTCTGGCCACCTCTGTTCTGTATTCCGAAAACGCGTATTAAACTGCCTTTCCCTTTCATCCTACGCCCTATGCCCGGCAAATACAATATATTCTTTGTAAACATTTCTAAATTAATCATAAAAAGCGCCACTACCAAACCTGTGGATAGTGGCGCGCTCTTTTTATACGATTAAGCCTGTGCTACATCCTTCATGGAGAAGCTGATACGGCCCATCTTGTCCTTGCCCAGACAAACCACGGTGACCACATCGCCCAGGGTCAATACATCCTCCACGCGGCCGATTCTCTCCTTGGCAATCTTGGAGATATGCACCATACCCTCCTTGCCGGGAGCAAACTCAATAAAGGCACCGAATTCCTTGATGCTGACCACCTTGCCCTTGAAGATCTGACCTTCCTCAAAATCCGTGGTAATCATCTTGATCATCTCCACGGCCTTGTCCATCATCTCTCTGTCGGTACCGCAAACGGACACCTTGCCGTCATCGGTAATATCAATCTTCACGCCGGTGCGGGCGATGATCTCATTGATGGTCTTGCCTCTCTGTCCCACCACATCGCCGATCTTCTCAGGATCAATCTGAATGGATATGATCTTGGGCGCATAGGGTCCAACCTGAGGACGGGGCACGGAGATGGCAGGCTTCATGCAGTTGTCCATGATGAACAGCCGGGCCTCCCGGCAGCGCGCGATGGCCCCTTCCACAATGGGCCTGGTAAGGCCGTGGATCTTAATATCCATCTGGATGGCCGTAATACCCTCCGTGGTACCGGTAACCTTGAAGTCCATATCGCCGAAGAAGTCCTCCAGGCCCTGGATATCCGTGAGCAATACGAAATCCTCATCCGTGTCGCCGGTCACCAGGCCGCAGGAAATACCCGCCACCATCTTCTTGATGGGCACACCCGCCGCCATCAGGGACATGCAGGAGGCACAGGTGGAAGCCATGGAGGTAGAACCATTGCTTTCGAAAGTCTCCGACACCGTGCGGATGGCGTAAGGGAATTCCTCCTCGCTGGGGAGTACCGGAATCAGCGCCCGCTCCGCCAGCGCGCCATGACCGATCTCACGGCGTCCCGGCCCTCTGGAGGGCTTGGTCTCACCCACGGAATAGGAGGGGAAATTATAGTGGTGCATATATCTCTTGCTCACTTCGTTTTCATCCAGTCCGTCCAGCTTCTGCTGCTCGGAGAGAGGAGCCAGCGTACATACATTGCAGATCTGGGTCTGTCCCCGAGTGAACATGGCGGAACCATGAACTCTGGGGATCAGGTCAATCTCTGCCGCCAGAGGACGGATCTGGGTGATCTCACGGCCGTCAGGGCGCTTGCGATCCTTCAGAATCATCTTGCGCACGGTCTTTTTCTCATACTGGTAAACGGCTTCGCCCAACATGGACAGCCACTCTTCCTTCTCCGCAAAAGCCTCCTCCAGCCTGGCTGTGATCTGGCGGATGTTCTCTTCCCGGGTCTGTTTGTCATCGGTGAACACGGCCACTTCCATCTCCTGGGGAGTGGCGATCCTCATGATCTCGTCAAACATCTCCTGGGGGATGGCGCAGCTGGTATAGCTGTGCTTGGGCTTGCCCACCTCGGCCACGATCTTGTCGATGAAGGCAATGATAGTCTGGTTGACTTCATGGGCCTTGTAGATGGCTTCAATCATCCTGGCCTCCGGCACTTCGTTGGCGCCGGCCTCAATCATGATCACCTTCTCCCGGGTGGATGCCACGGTGAGGTTCAAATCTCCCTTCTTCCACTGCTCCTGAGTGGGATTGATGATGAATTCCCCGTCAATCATTCCCACCTGGGTCATGGCACAGGGACCGTCAAAGGGGATGTCCGAGATGCTGGTGGCGATGGCAGCGCCCAGCATGGCCACCAATTCCGGACGGCATGTGGGATCCACGCTCATCACCATATTGTTCAGGGTCACGTCATTGCGGTAATCCTTGGGAAACAGGGGACGCATGGGTCTGTCGATCACCCGGCTGGTCAGCACTGCGTTCTCACTGGCCTTTCCTTCCCTCTTGTTGAAACCTCCGGGGATCTTGCCCACGGAATACAGCTTCTCCTCAAACTCCACACTCAAGGGGAAGAAATCAATGCCCTCCCTGGGCTTTTCGGACGCCGTGGCGGTACTGAGCACCGTGGTCTCGCCATAATGCATAAACGCGCAGCCGTTAGCCTGTTTACCCACTCTGTTGATGTCCACGGTCAAAGTACGGCCGGCCAGTTCCATTGAATAAGAATTATACATATTTCCCTCTTTCCGCGTATCGCAGATCAGCCTGCGACACGGCACTAATCAGTCTTTTGCGCTATGGTAAAAAGGCGGAGTGCCGTATACGGCTGCTGCTCCGCCTTCCCAAAGTCTTACTTTCTCAGACCTAACTTTTCGATCAGTTCACGATATCTGGTGATATCCTTGCTCTTCAGATATGCGAGCAGACCACGCCTCTGACCGACCAGCTTCAGCAGGCCGCGGTTGGAGTGATAATCCTTGGGATTGGCCTTCATATGCTCGGTCAACTCCTTGATCCTTGCGGTCAGTACTGCGATCTGAACTTCAGGTGAACCCGTGTCACCGGCAGTCCTGGCATACTCATTGATAATTGCGGTCTTTTTTTCCTTAGAAATCATTTCTTCTTCCTCCATATAATTATTGTACCCACCGTGCACTAAGACCGGGTTGGAGTGTCCCGTATCTGAGCACCGGCGAACTCATACCGATTAAGGATAACATATCTTTCGGTATTTGTAAACCACTAAACAGGAAAATTATTCATTTAATATGCGCACATATCTTACCGGCGTACGGTAGTTGTATTTGTTGATCCGAATACCGCTGGTGGGGTTGCTGGCACTGATTACCTTGCCGCCCCCGATATAGATTGCCACATGATTGATGGTGCCGCTGCTGTTGGCATAGAACACCAGGTCGCCGGGCTGTATCTCGGAGTAGGAGATCCGGGTTCCCTCCCCGGCCTGTGCCCGGGAACTGTGGCTGAGGGTAATACCAAAATTCTTGTATACGCTCAGCACGAAACCGGAGCAGTCGGCGCCCTTGGTCAGGCTGGTGCCGCCCCACACATAGGGATTGCCCAGGAACTGCTTGGCATATTCCACCAGGTCCACCCGAAGGTCTGATATACCTTGTCCATACAGCAGCTGTGCCATGGTAACCGCTGTGTCCAGCCGCTCCTCCACATGTGCATACTCCGCGGATACATAAACGCTCTCGCCGTCTATATCCACCTGATACCAGCCCTCCAGGGTAGCCACATAATCCAGTTCTTCTCCCTGGGGTACCTGGGTAAACACCGCTCCGTCGGTACTGGCCTCATCTCTCACCCGCAGGCCGTCCGTATCCGCCACCACCACGGTCCTCACCAGTTCGTTGGCCCGCAGCTTGGCGTCCGGCCCCATCAGCAGAAATTCCGTACTCACATAGCCTTCCACTTCGCCGGACTTGATATGAGCCCAGCCGATATCGGGAAAGTTCTCCAGTACTTCGCAGGCCGATCCCTTGGGCATCTTCCCCACCACCTTGCCATTGGTGGAAGCCTCGGCTCTGACATTGAGATTGCCTGACTCCACCTCCGCAATGCCGATATTGGTATATCCCCAGGAAGCCCCCTGGGCCTCCTGGGCCGCCGCTATGTATTCCTCTTCCGAGAGGGATACATCCATCATGGACGCAATGCCTGCCTGCTGCAGCACTCCCTTCGCACCGCCGTCCTGCGCCGCCTGAACACTCATGGGCAGCAGCAGACAGGCCGCCGTCCAGAAGCTTATGGTTTTTAACGCAATCTTTTTTCTTCCTGTCATATTACCTCCGTATTATATAAGGGGTTTCACACCTGCCGGCATGAAACCCCTTTCCCGTCATACCAGTCACAATCGTTACGAATTTGTTACGAATTTATTAACTGATATGAATTATAACCATATTTCCTCTATTTTGTCAACCGTTTCTGCACATTTCCTTGTTTTTCCTGTTTCAGTTCTCCTCTTCCCGGATGGCGAAAGCGATATTTGTGGCATGATCCGCCACCCGCTCCAGCCCGGAAACTATATCGGAGAAGATCATGCCCGCCTCGGGGGTACACTCTCCCCGGGCCAGGCGCTCCACATGGCGCTGCTGCAGTTCCCTCTCCTTATTATCCACTTTGTCTTCCAAAAGGGCCACATCGTTCATATGACGGTCGTCGCTCTTGGCAAACATCTCGATGGCATACTGGATAATGGTGTTGACCATGTCCAGCATTTCCCCCAGTTCCTTCTGCGCTTCCTTGCTGATCTGAATATTTCCGTCCCTGCGCTGGGCTGCCGCGTCCGCTATATTCTCCGCATGATCGCCGATGCGTTCTATGTCATTGACCACATGGAAGAGGGCGCCCAGACTCTTCAAATCTTCTATGGGCAGGGTGGTCTGGTTGATCTTTACCAAGTAGTTGGTGATGGCATGGTTCAGGAAATTGATGTTTTTCTCCACCTCATAGACTTCCGCGATGTCCTCCTCGTCCAGCGTGATCAGGGCATTCATGGCCCGGGTCAGGTTCTCGCTGGCCAGGGAAGCCATACGGTCCAGTTCCTTGATTACCTCCACCACTGCCGTAGCCGGGTTGAACACCACCTTTTCCCCTATGTATTTCAACTGGTAACTCTCCCGGTATCCGACCTTCTTGTCCTCCCCCGGCACGGTAATACTGGCCAGCTTTACAATGGCCCCGGAGAAGGGGAACAGGACGATCACCTGGAAGATCTTGATGATGGTGTGGGCGTTGGCCACAAACCTGCCGTTGTCCGCCGAGACGGACTGGATCAGACGGATAATGGGCTCCTTGCCCACAAAGAGAATCACGTAGATCAACAGCGTACCGATGACATTAAACCAAAAATGAATCAGCGCCGCTCTCTTGGCGTCCTTCTTGCCCGGCAGGGAAGCGATCAGCGCCGTGGCGCAGGCTCCGATATTACATCCCAGAATGATATACAGACAGATTCCCAGATCCAGGAAGCCCTGATTGGCCAACAGCAGCACAATACTCACCGTCACGGAAGAACTCTGGATCACCGCCGTGAGCACGGTGCCCACCAGAGTTGCCAGCAGAGGGCTGGTGAGAGATTTCATCAGATTCACCACTTCGGGCACATTCTTCATCTCTGCCATGCCGCTGGACATGGTGTTAAGGCCGGTGAACAGAATGCCGAAACCCACGATTACCTCTGCGAACTTTTTGATTTTTTCCTTTTTGCTGAACATCATGACCAGCACGCCGCAGAGCAGAAACACCGGCGCTATGGCTGACAGATTGAAAGACACCAGCTGAGAAGTGATGGTGGTACCGATGTTGGCGCCGAAGATCACCCCCGCAGCCTGGTACAGATTCATAAGCCCCGAATTCACAAAGCTGACCACCATGGCCGTGCAGGCTGAGGAGGACTGGATAATACCCGTGAAAACAATACCCACCAACATGCCCGTAAAACGGTTGGTGGTAAAAAACTCCAGAATCCGCCGGAGCCTGGCGCCTGCCACCTTCTCAATGGAATCGCTCATCAGGTCCATGCCAAACAGGAAAAGTCCAAGGCCCCCGGCCAAAGATAAGAAAATACGTACATTCATGCGTCTGTTCCCCTCATTCGTATCTACGTCCTACACACAGATACTTCTATTTTAAGGGAAAACAGCCATGCTGGCAATACATTTTTTACACAATTTTCATATTTTCGCGGGCATATTCCCGCCCGGCCTCCATATCGGCCAGAATCTGCGCCCGCAAAGCGTCCACCGAGGGAAAATGCAGTTCCGGTCGGCGGAAGGCCAGAAGCTGTACCCTGATTTCCTCCCCGTAGATTTCCCTGTCAAAATCATAGAGATAGGTCTCCACTCCAGGAAGCCCCCGTTGGGCAACGGTGGGCTTACAACCCACATTGCTGATGGCCCCATAGACATTCCCCCGATACAATACTCTGGAAAAATACACTCCATAGGGAGGCAGCAGTTTATTCACCGGAGGCAGCAGGTTCACGGTGGGCATTCCCAGATCATGGCCCAGCCTGGCCCCATGGCACACCCTGCCTTCGATGGTATAATAATCCCCCAGCAGCTCTGCGACCTCTTTCACTTCCCCGGCCTCCAATCGGCTCCGCACATAGGTGGAACTGACCTCCCGTCCATGGAGCCGCAGTTTTTCAATGGTCTGTACCTCATAGCCATAAAGTTTTCCCAGCCGGCGCAGCAGGGCTCCGTTCCCGGAACCCCGCCGTCCGAAAGAGACATCCTCCCCCGCCGCTATATAGCGGGTGCGCATCCGCTTGGCCAGAATCTGTTCCGCAAAGGCTTCCGGTTCCATGGCGGCTGATTTCTCCGTCAGCGGAAATTCGATCAGCAGTTCTACGCCCATTCTCTCAAAGGCCCGCCGTTTTTCCTCCCTGGTCATCAGTTCCCTCCCGTCAGAGAGACCGAAAAATACTGCGGGAGAGGGATCAAAGGTAAAAACACAGGGGGCAAGCCTCTGGTCTCTCTGCCTCAGCACCAGGTCCAGCAACTTCCTGTGCCCGATATGCAGACCGTCAAACTTGCCCATCGCCACCGCCGTATCTCTATCCAGTTGAAACTCCAGTGTATTTGTAATAATCTCCATTTTTGTATTTTGCATATGACTGATTTTCCTGTTTTAATCCTGCTCGGGGAACATTTTCACCGGCTGATACCTTTCCCTGCCCTCATCATAAGCGTAGATCCCCGCAAAATGATTATCCGGCCGGCGAACCCTCACCCAGCGCCCCGGCGCGTACCGTTCCCGCTCCTGAGTCTGTTCCACCGTCAGCGCGTTGCCGTTGTCCAGAAGTCTGGCCAGATCCGGGCGCACATGCAGCACGGGACAGCTTTCAAACATACTCTCCACGGACAGCACCGCCTCCCCAAGCCGCCCCTGGTCTTTCATGCCCTGCAGCTGTTCCAGGGTCAGCGCCTCCTTCAGACAAAAACGCCCCACCCGGGTGCGGGTGAGACTCTCCATGGCCCCGCCGCAGCCCAGTTTCCGGCCGATGTCCGCGCACAGAGTCCGAATATAGGTCCCCTTGCTGCAGACTACCCGCATCTCCATCACGGGCAGACGCAGATCCAGTATCTCCAGTTCCTCGATCCGCACCTCCCTGGCCCGGCGCTCCACTTCTTTGCCCTCCCGGGCCAGTTCATAGAGTTTTTTGCCGTTCACTTTCAGGGCGGAGTACATGGGAGGAATCTGCAGATAAGCGCCCACAAAGGACAGCGCCGCTTCCCGCGCCTGTTCCGGCCCGGCCTCCACCTCCTGCCGGGCCAGTACGTTCCCGGTCATGTCCTGGGTGTCGGTCTCCACCCCCAGCCGCAGCCGGGCCACATACTCCTTGTCCTGATCGGTGAGCATGTCGCAGAGTCTGGTGCCGCTGCCCAGACACACGGGCAGCACCCCCGTGGCCTCCGGGTCCAGAGTACCGGTATGCCCGATCTTTCTCTGTCCGCAGATGCCCCGCAGCTTCGCCACCACATCATGGGAGGTAAAGCCCTTCTCTTTATGAATAATCAGAATTCCATGATACATCTTCTCTCGTCACTCCCGCCCGGAACCTGCACCCTCCCGGGCGCCGGATCTGCTCTCCATCTGTTCCTTGATGTGCAGGGAAAGATTGTTCACACAGTCGTGAAATGTCCCCCGCATGGTACAGCCCGCA